>Ga0163151_10001245_pt1 | contig 43483 bp, 60 predicted proteins | sample OliLakLV19MP5IB2_FD_145596 | JGI IMG/M metagenome (GOLD analysis project Ga0163151, IMG submission 145596) | Freshwater microbial mat bacterial communities from Lake Vanda, McMurdo Dry Valleys, Antarctica - Oligotrophic Lake LV.19.MP5.IB-2 | ecosystem: Environmental > Aquatic > Freshwater >...
CCGGGCGTCGGCGGAGTCGGCTGCTGGGTCGGCTGCTTGGGCTGCTCGGTCGGCTGCTCGGTCGGCGGCGTGGTCGGTTGAGTCGGCTGCTTGGTCGGCTTGGGCAGCTGGGTCGGCTGCTGGGTCGGCTGCTGAGTCGGTTGCTTGGGCAGCTGTTGAGTCGGCTGCTCGGTCGGCTTGGGCAGCTGGGTCGGCTGCTGAGTCGGCTGCTCAGACAGCTGGGTCGGCTGGGTCGGCTGCTGGGTCGGCTGCTCAGACAGCTAGGTCGGCTGCTGAGTCGGCGGCGTGGTCGGCGGAGTTGGCTGCGCTACTGGATGCTCTTAAAGCCCTCCCGGTACCTGCGTGATCCTTGCGCCCGACAATCTTGCGAGTCCCGACTGCGGATGTAAACGGTGCAGTTCCTATCGCGAAGCAACCGCCCTCGCATCCACCTTGGCTACAAAACACGGCCTTGAGCCGTCCCAGGGGGAGTTGCGAGTCAAACTGCTACGAGCCGAGGATGCCCTACGCCGCTGCTGCGAACTCTCAGGAGCAGACCTCTCGGGTGGGTTCCCAACAGAACCTTCCCTGCCGGACTTCGCGGCGGAGTGCGTCGCAGAGCTTCGCAAGGATCTCGATGCCAAGGAACTCACTTGGGAGTCGATGGAACGGTGACCCCCAAAGGCGAGATACAGCGGTACTGGAAATGCAGCTGCGGTCAAATGATGCCGTGGCGGGAAGGCGATACCGAGTCTTCGATACCGATGCACAACGGGTCTGACGGTCCGCATGGATTCCCCGAGAACACCCAAGCCAAGGGGGCTCAGAGTAGGTAATGGGCTACTTGGTTAAAGGGGGTTTTCTTTCTTTTTTCTCCTTCGCCCTGTTGGGCTTGGAGGCGCTATGAGAGATGTAATTCCTTTCAGGAAGCGCAACCCCGAGAGGCTTCTGAGAAAGAAGTCCCTAGCTGAAGCCTTGGATGTCTCTGTTTCGTGGATCGAACAGAGGATGCCCCACATCCCTCACGAAAAACTAGGCCCGCACCCCCAATCACCACTTCGGTTTGAACTCTCGAAGGTGAGAAGATGGATCGCTGACGGCCAATCCGGCTATGAAGGAAAGTCGCATGGGCGACGTAATTAGTCTCGCAACACTTCGCCCCGAGCCTTGGCTGACTAAACGTCAGTTGGCCGAACACCTTGGGGTGTCTGAATCGTGGATCAGCCGTCGCATGGCATCCATCCCCCATCAACGTCTAGGCAAATCCCCGCAGGCCCGACTACGGTTTAAGGCGTCTGAGGTTGACCACTGGCTAAAGGAGGCCCCGAGTGGGAATCGAGCGAGTTAAGAACGGCTATCGCGCCCGCAAGTACGTTGACGGAAAACAGGTCACGATCCGCAACCCCGACCGTCCCGATGGGAAGTTCGACACCAAAAAGCAAGCGCGCATGGCAATCATGCTCCACGAACCCCCGCCCGAGGCTAAGGCCAATCTAGAAGGCCTAGCGAAGCAATGGCTAGAGAAGCACCCCCGACCCTCTCCGGTAACGAACAGCGGCAACACTCACCGACTCAAGGTCTTCACAGACTCCTTCGGGCATCTCTACCCACATGAGCTATCGCCCGACCTTCTAAGGGCCTGGGTATCGAAACACACTTCTGCCGCCCGAACGGTAAAGCTGATGCTCAAGGAGATGGATCACCCCGAGCTATTTCACAAAATCAAGATCAAGCGCAGTCACGGCTTAGCCAAGATCGTTCCCTTCAACGAACCCGACCCCGACAAGCGGATCGAGGTAGTGCAGAGGCTGGCAGAAATCGGGGGGAACGAAATCTTCCCCGAGTTCGGCTACATGATCGAGTTCGCCGCTTACACCGGCTTGCGCCCACAGGAGCAACTTGTTCTGATGTTTGAAGATGTGAACGTGCCACGCAGCGAGCTATATGTGCGACGGCGACTAGAGCGTACCGGGAAAATCCTTGAAGGCGGCAAGGGAGGGAAGCCGAGAACCATTGCCTTGCTCCCCGAGGCAGAAGAAGCTATCCGCTCAACCGCCCCTTTCGACACATCTCCCTATGTTTGGAACTCTCAGCGGGGGATGCTGAATTTTGAAACCCATTGGCGCTACTGGAAGATCGTCCGCACCAAGGCAGGGCTTCCTGAAGGCAAAGCGGGTCGTTGGTACATGCTCCGCCACTTCTTCGCCACCTACCTCTTGGAGCTTGGGGCGCGGCCGTGGGACATCGGATTGCAGATGGGCCATGAGGACGGCTCCTTGGTCGAGAAGCTGTACGGCCACCCTTCGACTGACCGAGCAAGTGCCCGAATCATGCAATTAGCGGACCAACGCACCGGCAACAATGTGGTCCATTTGCGGTAGTTCCTACCCAAGGAATCACCCAAGCCTTTAGCCTTTCGCCTGCATATGGACACCTTTTGACCATGATCCAGGTAGGAAACGGTGGCCTCTTGATCGTTGGCGTCAGAGCGGTCACAGAGCCCGTTGGGGCTAGTCAGAGCCATTACAGCGCAAGGCGCTAGTTGCAGGGGAAACATTCTCCGCCAAAATCGGACTACCCAAACGCCTACCCCAGATTCACCCCAAACGTAGTTTGCCCCCAAACACAAAAGGCCCCGCGCGAAGGCGGGGCCTTGATGTGAGGAGAGGGCTTAGAGGAGCCGGTTCGCTAGCCACACTACGAGGATGACTAACAGGATGATGACCAAAACACGTTCAATGCTCAAATGAGTTCCTCCAATGGGTAGAACAGGGATACCAGGGCGGTTAATCCACCGATGATTGCGGCAGAAGCCTCCTGGGTGAGTTCAACGCCAGCCAGCCCCAAAAAGACAACAAGCATTGAGGCAATCGCTGCGGTAGTTCCTGCTGGACGGGTTTTCATGCTTCTCACTTTCCGTTCGCCGAGAAATGGACCAAATCTACGGGGAGGTTGTTCTTGATCCGTAGTTCCAGGCGGGCGCATTCCCGTTTCAGGGTCGTGTAGTCGGTCACATCCACGGCCCCGGCGGGGTAGTAGATACCTGAGTGATTAGAAGCCCGACCGGCACACTTGCCAGGACACGCAGCCCTGCCACACATGTCGTAACAGAGCTTTTCCGAATAGACCGGATCACGCCAACCTGATACGACGTAGCCCTTCCACCTGCCTGCCTTACGAGCCTTCTGAAGCTCGTCTGCGATCCATGAAGGCACTTTCTTACCGTCGAACCAAACAAGACCCTTAGGCCCTGAGAGAACCTTGCGGCGGTGGCGTATCTTCTTCAGCAGGGCACTGGCTTCAGTGCGGTTTCGCCGCAGCACCTTCAGGGCAGAGTTAGCCTTGGCTTTCTTGCCTGACTTCAGCGCAGCTTCACGCCTGCCCCTTGCCCTATCGGCACGACGCAGCTTCAGCCTTCTGACTGAGCGCCATCGTCTTATCTGTGGGTCTTTGGACTTAGCCATTCATTCCTTCCTTTACGCGCAGTCCCAATGACCGGCTCCCGAACCGCCACTCCACAATCGAGCCGCGATGATGTCCTGTTCGTGTTTGCTTGCGAGGTATGCCTGCGGCGCGTACCTGCCTCCACCCGTTGATAGCCAGGTCGAAGTGATGAACTGGTAGTAGCCGCTAGCCGTGGCGTAGTTTGGTCGGGCATTCGTAAGCGAGGATTCGCACGACACGATGTAACAGGGGATTGCGTACCTGTCTCCACCACATTGATACGGAGTCACCTTCTCTGCCGCGATACGTTCGTTGCGTTCTTGCCGAACACGCTTTAGAGAACGACGTAAGGGTTTCCGTTCCCATTCATTCGCGCACCCGATCAGATACTTGATGCGGTCCCTTGCCTTCTTTGTGACTTCTGGTCTGGCGTAAACGGTCCTTATGTAGTCCCGAGTTACGCCTTGATTGACTTCACATATAGGTTCCGGCGTTGGTGCCGGGGCGCTCATTGAGAGCGCGACTATGGGTCCGATCAATAACCGGATAGTGGCCTTTCGTCGTTTTCAGGGCACACCAAACCCGCCATCCGTGGCGGGTCCTTGGCTTAGGTGCCTTCGCGCTATCTAGCCCTTACGGACTAGCCGTTGGCACGGAAACTCTGGGTCAGTCGATCAGCGTCAGCACAAAGGCCGTCACTGTGACCACAAACAAAGCAGCAGCCATCCACTTCTGCGTCGTTGTCCAGTTCGTCGCTGTGCGGCTGGTGATGTAGGTATGAATGATTTCGTGGACTGCTCGGCGCTGGGCATCGGAGAAAGAACCGGACTCCCATGCTTGGATGCGACCGTTGGTCTTGGCGACCTCATTTTTGACTGAACCTAGCTCTGAGACAGCGACCTTCTCAGCCAACCCGCGATAGATCACACGCTCTATGTCCAGCTTGAACTCGGCCAGGTCGGCGCGCAGCTCGTGTCTGGTTAGCGGCTCATTTGCCACGGTAGACCCACTGCATGATGAGGACTCCCAACACGAGCGAGTGCGTGAAGAACAGGAGGATGATCGGAACTTGGTCGGCTGCAAGGAAGCCACGGTCACGAATTACCCCATCTGCGTAGTGGGCAACCACGATGGCTTTGATAGAAGCAGCAGCAGCAATCGCCAAGACGCTCTGCTGCGGAGCAAGCAACATCAGCGACACCCCACCGATTGGGCGTGAGAGTGCCAGCAAACTCGCCAAGATCACCCCGATCAGCGTGATAGCAGCAGCGGTTTGGGTGCCGCAGAGTGAGACGAGGTATGAGGTCGGCGTAGCATCGCCGGCGTTGTAGGAGGGCACCAACAACAAGGCCGCCCAAAGCACAAACAGCGACATGACAACCAAGATGATGAGATTCGGGGCAAGCACTTCTTCCACGACTAGCTTCAGCCGGGGCATTGGCATCGAGAACCTGACCTGACTCATTACTTCAATCCACCGGGTTTACTTATATGAACATGCCCGTAATGCCCCGAGACTTGCCAGAGAACATCAAATCCACGCTTACGAGCACGCTGGGCAATCTTGTCACCTTGGGCTTTGTCTGAAACAGGAACGTCGATAGCTCGACGTTTGTAATGCTCAGAGCCTTGAACATGAACGGGATCAACCTTGTCAAAAGCTGGATGCTCTCGAACGCTGGCCCCTTGCTTTTGTAGTTGCCTGCCGAATTGAACTAGTCCACCCTTGCGGGGATCGCGTAATCTGCCATCGCTCGTTGGACCCTTGGCCTTGCCTCTGGTACGAGTGGTCACGGTTCGGTCAGGGGTGTCCTGGGCGTCTTTGAGTCCTGCGCCTAGGGTAAGCAGGGCGCTGGGGTCATTACGACGGGAGAGATAATCCATAAGCAGGGACTTGCGGGCATCTGAGTTGTCTAGGCCGGGGATGGTGCGAGTGGTCTTGCCGGTCGGACTACCACCCGATGATCCACCACCAATCTGTTTCCGCACATTCCCGACTTTCTGTCCCAAGATGTACTTCGTATAAGTAGACATCCCTGGGTTGTAACCAGCAAGTCCAGTGTTCTTGATGTGCAGGGCGGCGGCTTTTACTTTGTCACTTGGACTTCCCCAAGCATCTACGCCGTACTTCTTTTTGTAGGCTGCGCGGGTCGAAGGGATGAACTGAAACTCCTCTCGCGCCCCTGCGCTCGATACTGATTTTCCGCTCCACCCTGATTCTCCCTTCGCCACTTTTGCCAACAGCGCCTCAGGAGAAACACCAAGTCGTTTGGCTTCCTTTTTTACAAGGTGAGCGTGTTCGCGGAGTGGCTTCCTAAATTTAGGTGGGACAGCCATTACTTCTCCATGAGCCGTTGAAGGGTTCCGGCCTTAGCCGCCCGTTGCATGATTGCCATTCGCTCCATTGCCTTCACTCCGTCCCGATATGCACGTTGGGCTTGACCCCTGGTGAGTTGCTTCTTGTTGACCTTGCCTATCAACTCATCGGGAATGATCTGTCCATCCTGAACGTCGATGTTGCCGAGAAAGTCCTTCTTCACCTTGGCCTCTTGGTATTCGCGTAGGGCCCGCTGCTTCCAAAGCGGAAGCGTTGCAAGGGGTGGAGCCAGCCCTTTCCTTAACCGCTCGCCGCTTGTAGGCAAGACAGCTTTGTAAAAGGCCGACGATGGGAACTTCTCATCAAAGTTGGGTGCCTTGGTGAAGGGAAGGTTCAACTCCCCGCCGGGTCCAATCCCGCGTCCTGTCCGTCCGGTTAGCTGCTCTGCGAGCCTTACGCCAGAAGACAGCCCAAGTGTCGAGCCTAGAATCGCCTTAACGGTCTGCCGACTCGTTAGCCCCTCTACCGTTCCTGCCTTTTGCAAAATCTTCCCTGACGAAGTTACGGTCGCGCCAGGGGGAACGATTGGCCTGCCTGATTGCGGGTCTAACCCAAGGGCGGGAAGCCCAACTGTAGAGAGGATGGGTTGGGCCAACTTCAGCGCAGAACTGGGACGAGCCTTTGCCGATAGGCCAAGCTCAAGAGCGGGGTTCCCGCCGGGAACGATCCTTGAAATGTCAGCGGGACGCGGAGGCTTGTTAGCCCCCTTGGTGTAGACGAGAGCCTGCATCAACTGGGCCAAGTAATCAGGATCGCCACCAAGGAGTTCCTCTAACCGCTTGGTGTTCTGAATCCCAATCGCATAAACAACGGGAGCAACAATCGGATGCTGGCGCGGGAAAGCAGAGAAGATAAAGTGGGTGGTGTAGCGAACCATTCCGTAGAAAAGCCCCCCGGTAGCAAAGGCACGTTCCCCGCCCAGCTTCCCGCTACGAGTGACAGAGGACCAATCGCCCATCATGTCCATCGTGTTATCGGAGACTTCCTTTAAAACCTTGGGGTGGTGCTTCTCTAGCCATTCGTACTTCTTGGCACGGGGGATGTTCTTGGAGAGCCCTGCGGCCTTGCGTACCGAATCCGTAGCCTTGGCTGCTTTGCCGAACTGGACGATCCGCCGAAACTGTCGGCCCTTAGCACGGTCAATCTTGATAGCCCCTGTAAACAACTCTGTTACTGGCCGGTGCCAATGCGAGCGGAGAAATCCCTTCTGTAGCTTCTCGCCTTCCTTCACGAAGTCAGTTGTGCTTTGGCGGCGCTTGCCCCAGTCGTCTAACTGTCCAAGCGCAGCAGCTTGTCCGGCGTCAGCATCGAGCTTGGCTTTCTGCTCGTCAGTCATCTTCCAAATGTCTTTGACCAGCCCCGGCCAGCGATGAACTCCTACCTGCGCAGCAGCCGTTCCGCCTTCAATGATGATCTGGGCGGGAATCCAGAAAAGGCTGTGTGCCAAAAGAGCCGCTGACTGGATACGTCCCGACGTTCTGGCGATCTTCCCTAGGACTTCTGAGCCTCTGATTGTTTGAGATACCCATTCATCTGCAAGTGTGCGAGGGATGGCCTGTAGCGTGGTCCCCTTGCCCCAAGTGGCTTCTGCTGTGTCTAGCCAGGCATTGAGGTTTGCCCCCGGTTCGGCCAGTTTGCCAGCCAGTTCACCTGGACGTTGTAGGGCTTCTTCGCGCAGACGCTTCGACTCAGGCATGAACGTCCAGTTCTTAGAATCAAAAACGCCAGCATCGAGAGCGGCCCTAGCCTGTTGGGGGGTGAGCGATCCGCGGTTTTGGTTGGGCCGGAACTTGGTCCCCGCGTCCCCGATTGCTTCCACTTCGGCTTTGGTCAGAACATGGCGTTCCTGAGAAAGCGCGTCGGTGAGCTTGAGAAGCGTGTTGCGGTGGCGCGGGGCAACTATGTCGGCGTGCTCAGCGGTCGCTATGTCTATTGCGCGGGTTCCCTTTTCCTGGGTCTTGCCGGTGCGCTTACGAAGTCGTGTGCCGACTGACTGGAATCCCCTGCCGCTTGGAGCCATATCCCGTAGTTCTGCTTGCTCTAGGGCGGTGAGCGGGGTCTGCTTGGAGTAGGAGGGGTCGTCCCGGCCTTCGGTTTTACGGATGGCGGCTGCCTGCTCTAAAAAGGCGTCTTGCGCTTGGGGCGACACCGGCTTTTGGGCTTCTTCTGCCTTAGCAAGCGCCCTGCGTAAACGGTCAGCTTCAGCGGGAGGAACCCCCAATCGCCGTCCCTGCTGAACCCGTGCTGCCTTCGCGGCAACGTAAGTTTCGCCTACTTCCTTGCCAGCTATCTTGACCTGTTTCTGCTTGGATTGGGAAGGAGTCTCGAATCCCTTCTCTTGCATGTGAGGGGCTTCACGCCGAACTTGTTGCGCCCTCTCGTCCATCAAACGGGGATCAAGCCGCCCGACCTGGCCTGCGTATTCAGTCCGTCCCGCGTCGATCCCCGAAGTCTTTAAGTAGCTGGGGTCTTTTTCAATGCGCTCAAGTAGCCATGAAGCTGTGTGGGGGTCTGTGCCCGGTGTTTTCTCCCCACGACTTGCAATCTGCCCAAGGTCCTTCTTTGCTTGGGCGACGTTCTCGGTAGCGACCCTGGCATCTGTCAAAAAGATTGCTGCGCGTTTGTGCTGATCGTCTAGCTTTGAGTAGGTGGATTTCTTGTGAAGCCGCTTCTGAGCGCGAGCTATCTTGGATTGACCCTCATTGCTTGCGTGGGTGACGTTGCGAGTCATGCGAAGCCTCTGACGCCTGCGCCCGATTGGACCCTTGGCGATCTTCTTAGAGGCTGGAACTTCTACAACCTCAACGGGCTTGCCCTTAGCGTCTACAGCTTTCTTCAGTTCTGTCTTCGGTTTGCGAGAGCGCCTAGCAGCGAGAGGAAGCGCAGCGATAACAGCAGGCCCAAGCCCGTATTCTTCCGCGAGCTTCTTCTGCTTTTTCGGGTCAGACGACAGATAGCCAGCGAACTCTTTGTTGGAAGCAACCAGTTCTTCAAAAGCGCGTTTAGCCGACTCGCCCTTTGTGAAGGGAGCGGCACCAAGGTTTAGCGCCAAAGACACCGCCCCTGTGGCCGCGCCGGGGACGAACGCACCGGACCTACGGATATAGCGCCCTGGATGATTCACGGCTTCTGAAGCCTGGGCTTTGGCAAGCTCTAGGGGAGCGTCGGGAACGGTCCCAGAAGCAGCAATGACGGGGGAGGCACCAGCGTAGCCCAGCCCCGTTGCTTTGATCGGATGGCGAAGCGCCCTCTTGGCTATCCGCCCAGTGGTTTTGAGCGGAGTCTTGGCGGCGCGTTTAGCAGTTGCAGGAGAAGCCTTGATACGTCCTGGCGCGGCTTTCGCTTGAGCGACCTTACGCTTGGGATAAGTCTTGACGCGCCTCGCCTTGCGGGCGGGGTAGGACTTGACGCTTACCACTGTTTTCTTGCCCGCTGCTTTGGCGACTGCCTTGGTTCCACCTGCGGCTGCGACAGCCTTGGCTGCCTTTACTCCCTTGGGTATTAAGGCGAGCTTCGTTACGGGAACCGCGATGGAAGCAACTTCAAGCACAGTCTGAACACGCTTCTGAGCCTTTGAGCCTTTCCCGAGCGGGATGGTGTAAGGCTTCGCGGCCTTGACATCTCTCACCACAGAATCGGCAATAGCCGTTACTTGTCTGTCGCTGCGGGTTTTCTCTAGCTCTAGAGCTTCCGTTGCCGAGATTTGACCGGCTTGGGGAAACTTGGATGGGCGGGCGCTTTTGCGAACATCTGCTGAGAGCTTTCGCGCAGAGCGTTGTTCGGCGGGGCGTGTGTCGGAAAAGACTTGGCCCTTCTTCAAGTCAACATCGAGCTTGGTCGTTCTCGGTGTCTTGTAGCCGGGGAAGTACCTTCGGGGATGCCTTACAAGCTCACGCTGCGGAACTTGTCTTACTACCTCCCGCACATACTCTCGTGCTTCGCTGCGCTTGAGAGGGGTGCTTCGCTCTATCCCCGCTACCGCTCGACCGAAGGTATGCACCTTCTCGGATTCAAACTTCCTAACCCTTGGGGTGGTGGCTATGTTGCGTATGGCCAGCCCAACTTGGCTTCCGGCCTCACGGCTTGCTCGACGCTTGAGAGAGCGTTTGTTCTGTCGCGCTTCCTTCCGTGCCTTGAGGACGGCATCGTTCGCCCTCGCCCCTTTGCTTTCTTCGCGCTGGCTGCTGAACCGAAGCCCCGAGCGCCAGGGGCCGATTTGTGATGTGGCGGGGGTTGTCTTGGGGGCTACCTTGCGTTTGGGAGCGCGTTGGGGATAGCCGCTTTTTGGCCTGCTCCCTACGGGTCGCTTAGGAGGGTCTGTGATCGGCACTTAGCGCAATCCCTTTTGCTTTAGGAAGGCAATATCACCAGGGTTGAGTTTCTTCCCTGCCTTGCGCTTCCCGTAAACGTGCCGAGCGACGGCGAACCAGCGCGGGTTGTTCTTGATGTAAGAAGGAATGTCGCGTCGCGTGCCTTCGAGCAAGAGGCCCACCTTCTTTTTTGTGGGGATTTTCTTTAGCTTCGGGTCGTCCTTGACGAACTGGAGGACGTTTTGCCATAGGTTTTGATTCGACTGCTTTTGAGATTGGGTCGGCCCCTTACTGCCGGCCGGCCCCTTACTGCCGCCAGAAGGCTTATTAGCCCGCTGCGTATTCGCATTGGCGTTTTGCTGCTGAATACCCGAAGTAACGTCAAACTGGCTGGCGTCTAGGGAGAGCTTGTTCTTCTGTAGCCACTGGTCGAAAGCCTTGGACTGCTTATCGAGACTCAGCTTCTCTGAGTCCAAACTGAAGGCTGCGGCTTCTGCTTGGCGCTTGGATAGGTCGTCACGAAGTTGACGGGCGAAGTCTGTCCTGAACGCTCCCTTTTCCCTGGCTTGGTCTAGAAGCTGTTGGGCTATCTTGCGTTCCCTGCGCTGTTGGGTTTGCTTGGCTTCTATTCCACCTTTGGCTGCTGAGGTCTGAAAGGTGGTCATGTGCTGGGACTGATTTCTGGCGAGGGTGTCTAAGAAGTTGGTTCCCTGTTCGGCTGAAGACCTACGCGCAGCGGAAGCTTGGTTTTCCTGTTGGGCAAGTTGGGGGTTGACCGCTGCCCCGCGCTTGGCTGCGTCTGCTTCGGCTGCCTGTTGGGTCTGCTCGCTTCCCTGTTGGGATTGTGCCTGGGCGCTGGAAGCACGTTGTTGGGCCTGCTGGACTAGCTGGGCGTCCCTGGCGGCTGAGTCCTGCTTGGCCTGGTTTACCTTGTTGAGGTAGTCGTTGTACCAAGAGCCTGCGTCTGCGGTCCTCTGGGCTTCTGCGCGCTGTTGGCTTTGTAGTTCCCGTGTCTGTGGGCCGAATCTAAGTTCTTCTGCGGCTTTGATCTGGGGGGTGAAGGGGTCGGAAGCCCTTTTCCCTTTGCCCTCGCTTCCACCCTTCTTGGGGTTGTACTTCTTGCGGAAGCGCTCACGCGATGAGTCCGTCTTACGAGCGTGTAGGAGCTTGCTGTATTTCTTGGGGTCCAGTGTGGTCGCCATTATTTCCCGTACTTGTTTATGTAGCGTTGCTTGGAAGTGGGCGTTGTGCGTTTCGTTAGTGTCTTGCGTTGAGCCGGCGTGAGGTTCGTTCGAGAACCCTGAGTGGGGTTCGTTCGAGAACCCTGAGTGGGGTTCCCAGGTGAAGGGATGCCGGGGCTGGCTGAATAACCAGGGTCTACGGGTTCATTCGCCTGCGCACGCCCGAGTGCGCCCTGACCAGCCCCTAGAACAGATAGGTCACGTTGAGAACCGGCTTGCTGTTCCTGATAACCGAGCCCAGCCATGAGTTGTTCAAACTTCTTTCGCCCAGAGTCAACACCTTGGTCATAGCCAAAACGATTCTGATTTTGGGAGTTCTGAAGGGAGCCGGAATACAGTTGGCCCCTTGCGGCGAATGAGTTCGTTGAACGGGCTTGGTCTTGCTTGTAGCTGCGTTCCAGCATGTTCGCCTGCGAATAAGGACTGGCAACTGCCGTTACCTGATCCGTGCTATATCCTGATTCGTTTGCAGCATCCTGACGTTGCCTTTGAATGTTGGCCATCGTGTCGGCGTAGCTCTTTTGCTGAATCCCGACTTCTTGCCCGTAGGCCGCGTCTTCGGGGAAGCCCGAAGAGCCAAGAGGAACCCCGCCTACGTTCGGTGGGGCCACGGGGGGAGGAGCCGCGCCTGCCCCGGTACTCGTTGACTTCTTTCCTACGTTCGGCCCCGCATAGAGCTTGCCCTTGTACGAGGTATAGCCCTTATAAGGATTCTTGGGGTCAACGGGGCTTTGAAGTCCATGCCAGGGATTGCTGGCAGGCGGTATCGGAATGCCACCCTTGAGCTTCTTCGGTTTGTTGATCGAAGCCTTTTTACGAGCCAAGAGCTTGCTCTGCTTTCTGCTGCGCTTGGGCAGCGATGACTTTCTCCTGTGGCGTACGGAAAGTAAAGGCAGCCAAGACCCCAGCGATTAAGCGCAACTCAAGCTCTGAGAACTCGATAACGAAACTGTCGGTCTTTTCTTGTGAAGCCTGCCTACTTGGCTTCTTAGCTGGCATCCGTCCGTCTCTCCATCAAAGGGTTCCAATCAGTTGGTCGAGTTCAGCAATGTAGGCTTCGGTTCCGGCAAGCGCGGCGGCGTGTTGTGCGGGCAGCCCGTCTAGTGTGGCTTGCTGCTCATCGCGCAACACAATCATGCACGCGCGCAGGGCTGCGGTCTGTTGCGTCTTAGTCTTCTTGACCAGCTCGGCCAATGCCGGATTGTCGAGCGTGTCGAAAGAGACTAAGAACAACTGGATAGCTTGGTCTGTGGTCATAGGTTCACCCAGGCTCCTGCTTCGCGTGCTTCGACTACAGCGGTAGTGGTATTCATGATCACCATGCCATCTACGGCAGTCATGGCGTCACGCTGGGCGGTGGTCATGCGCGGCAGTAGAAACGCCTTGGTGGTTGATTGAACCTCTAGCCCTACACTCGCATTGGTTGGCGCTGCGTTGGCTCCAAAGACTCCTGGTCCGCCGTGGCGCATTGCTACAGCAGCTCCGGCAGAGCGCAACGATAGGTTGGTAGTTGCGCCCGTTAAGTCAGCAATATCTACGGCGACCTGATTAGTGACGGTGTTGGTTCCAGCCCCCGCCTTTGCAACACCTACGACCCATAGTGCCCGCAGATCGGTAATCGTTGTGACCGACGGGCTGCCGCCACCTGTTACAGAGTCCATGCGCGGCGCGAACCTGAACCCGGTAAATTGCGACCAACCGGCCGAGCCTGCTGCGCCGGTGCTTGAGACCTGGGAGTTCTCGTCAAAGCCGATATGGACGTTCGTAGAACCTGCGGCAATCGTTGAAGCTCCAGCGATTACCTGCTGCGAGAGAATCGTCCACGAGTTCACTACAGCACCGGCACCAGCCATCGACAAAGTCGGCTGAGCTACGAACAGTTGGAACAGGTTGGTGAAAAGCGGATTGATGTTGTAGGTGAAGGTTCCTCGACCTGTCACCGCGGAGAGCTGGGAGAGTAATTGCGACCCGGCATTTGAGAAGGTCGGGTTGAAGTCGAGGCCTTTTATTGTCGAGCCACCTCCGCTTCCAGAGTCCGCAAAGGTCGGATTGAACGTCAATGCCGAGGTGGTCCCAGGGTTGTCGGGGATCGAGGGCCACAGGCTGACTGCATCATCAAGAACGATCGAACCCTTGGTCGCGTGGGCTGTTGACTTAATCGTCGCGTTCTCACCAGGAGCCGTGCCACCGACCCAAGTCTGACTACCTGCACGTCCCGCTAACAGGGTGTATTGCGTGTGATCGTCGGCCGAGAGGTTCTGCATCGACGCATGCGAGCGCGTCGTTACCTGCGTGATGTTGTCGAGTGTCAGGTCATTCGGGATATTGGCGTTGGTAAGAAGTGCCGTAACCGAGCTTGAGAAGTTAGACATATCCGTGGAGGCAAGAGCCGTCCATGCCGGAATTGTTGCGCCCTGCTTTAGGAACGTGCCCGATGTGCCCTTCGGAAGTCTTTGCCAGTTCGGGCCTGCGTCGGTGTAGAGAATGTCGCCTGCGACGTTCGACAGAGCAGCCATCTCATCGAGGTCTACATCCCAAGCTTGGACGTTCGTTCCGATAACCGCCCCAAGCGTGGCCCTCGCCGTAGTCGCGTCGGCGTCGTCAACCAGAGTCGCGCCGAAGGCAGAGATTGTGGTACTCGCGGAAACTGCAAACGTGGCTAGATCGGCGTCTAGACCGAGCGTTGCAATACCCGCCGCAGCATTTGCATCGTCAATGAGCGAAGCACCAAACGCCGTGATTGTGGTTGAGCCCGGCAACGACAGCGTGGCGATGTCAGCGTCTAGACCGAGCGTGGCGATAGCCGCTGCCGCGTTGGCATCGTCAATGAGCGAACGGCCGAAGGTGGTCAGGGTCGTTGTTGTAGCGGTGCCCAATCCAGTGAAATAAGGGAGGGCGTCGGCGGCGCTTATTGTAGAAGCGAGTGCTGTGAGTTCGGCGTCGAGTGGCTGGGCATAGGCTGCGATTAGCGTATTACTGGTGCTAGCGAAGTCTGAGATGGTCGCTGCTAGTTGATTGCCGGTGTGGTTGGCGCGTTGGATCGCTGCTGCGTAGGCTGCGTCTAGCTCGGCTTGAGTCGCCATATCGGCAGCGAAGCCGGGATTGGGGTAGGTACCGCTTAGAACGCCTCCTGCTACACCTGAGGGAGGGAGGCTAGAAGCTGGCGCGCGTTCAACCTTGGTTCCCATCTAGATACAGTCTGCGTCGAAAGTAACGCCCTCGCCGCTTATTGCGGAGTCAAGCCATATCTCCCCGAGGTAGTTGATGCCCTTGGTGTAGGTGTCGCCTGCGTTTAGGGGAACGCCCGTCCTAGTGGATGCTGTGGCGTCAACGTTCGCATCGCCCACAACCACGACACCTGCGTTGTCAAGTTCGGCGCAAATCGTCACTTCGACGGTAGAAGTTGGGTTGGTGGAAAGTTGCTCAGAGGTTCCGGCAAGCGCGACTACCTTTCTGCCTGAAAGTGAATTACCGGGTATGCGATCAGCCACGAATATCTGTCCTTAATTCTTCGGTGCGGGCTTCAAGTTCTTTTTGGGTTTCGGTGTTGTTGGTCTGAATGGCTTGTAGGTAAGCAACGGTTTGTTCCAGCAGGGCCTTGTTGTGTTCATGGTGTTCGGTTTCCAGCTTGAGCATGGCGTTCTCTGCGACAAGTTCTTCATAGAAGCGGCGCTTGACCTTGATCCGTTTGGCGGGCTTGTGATTTTGAGTGGAGCGCGTTATCAACCTTGAACCCTTACCGGAATAGCCGAGATGAAAAGCTGGGAAAACGCAACGTCAAGCCCCGCCCAACCGGAGTAACGAGCAGCGACAACGTGTCCTGCCGTTATCCCGGTACGACGTATTGGGGTGCTGCCAGCCGACCCCTGGCCGGAAGCGGTCATTCTCCAAAAGGCTTGATTGGTGAGGGTGCCGTTGACATGGAGGCCGATGCGCCCATCGTTGGTGCCAGCTTCGACGCTCAGGACTGATTGCGCTCCGAACTCAATGTCGTAATCGCCCGCCAGGGGAAGCGTGACCGAGGGTGCGCCTGTGGTGTCGTAAGTGCTGGCCGTTGTCCCGGTGCGCGTGTTGGGGTCTTGTGTATAAAGCGCCACCCCTCCAAGGAAGTACCAGTAGGAATCCGAATAGAACTTCAGGTGCCAGAAGCCTTGAGAGTGGGCGTAATAGACCTCTGTACCGACCGAAGGAGAACTGGCAAGCGTGGTAACGAAGTCCGGTGGCCTGATTCTGGCTGCCAGAGCGTCGAAATTCCTCTGAATTCCAGGTTCGCGTACAAGTGGGTCCGGCAAAGTAGACAAAAGGGTGCCTTCGGGTAGGGTGGGGGGTATGAAGAAGGGTCTGCTTCTCAGTTTGTTGTGTCTCGCGGTGTTGCCGAGTGGGGCGGAGGCGGTTACGTTGGTTACGCCTGATGGTCGGGTTGCCGAGCCGTATCAAACTTGGGCCAATGCATCAAAGGTTCCTACCACCAAAGACATCATCATCGTCATTGCGGCTCCCTGCCCATCTCCTGCATTCACATCCGCGCAAGGCTGCACGTTTAACGACCTTTCAGCGATCTACATCCACCCAACAGCGACAACACCGCGACAAACATTCCTACATGAACTAGGGCATGTAGGAATCGCGCGTTGGTTCAGATATGCCCACTATCGCGCCTTCGGGCATATCTTTCGCTGGAAAACCTTTGACCATGAACTCGCAGCCGAGGCCTATTCCCTTTGCGCCGTAAAGCGACGTTTAAGGACCGCCGTAGGGGGAAGCTACAACGCCACGCCACGACAACACAAGCGCGCCTGCGATGTCTTTAGACACTCCGCGTCTGCAACTGGGCTGTAAGCAGAGCAGCACTAGTATCCGGCATCATGGCACTAGTTACGCAACCAAGCGCATACTGACCATCGGACGGAATCGTGAAGTCGCCAGAGTTGGCCGAAACCGTAGAAGTCGCCGCAGGCGAAGCTATGGCTACCGTTGAGCCTGAAACGACAGTTCCTAATGTAACTGTGAACACCTCGGTCCCGCCTGCGAAGGTCACTGGATATAGACCAAACGTAAAGGTAATCGTCGGGGACGCATTATTCGTATTGACTTGCGCCCGCAAACGCAGCTTTTGTATCAATGATGTTGCCGTTGCGTCGGCATCGTCAAAATAAATCATGGGAACGAAAGCCCGGAATGTGAGACCAGCGATAATGTTATCGCCACTCTCGTATATGCCTTCACCGGCATTCGATAAATACGTGTCCGAATCAGTCGGGGATAAAATCTTTGTAGCGGCAGGCTCGCCAGCCAAAATCCCAGCCGTTGTTGTTAAAAGAGTTTTATACTGCCCCGCCAAGTCATTCACAGTCGTAACAAGATTGGCCTGCGAAGCATTAAGTGCCGTATGGGTGATGACTTCGCCGTTGACCCATGTTTTGCCTTGCACGATCTGGCTCATGCGTCCACCGAGAGCGCAGGCCCACGCATTCCCTTCAACTCGTAATCTGCTCTTTGTATTGTAAACCCTTGGTTTAGGGTGGAATTAGAAGCCATGAGAGAGAAAACCTTTCCTTTGCCAGCTACGCGGTGAAGTTTTGTCTTGTAAGGGGGAATGGGGCCGACTACTGCGGTTCCGACGATTGCCGTCCCTGTAAGCGGTTGAGTGACTGAGAAGTCGAGAAGCGTCGGGGTGCTGGCGGAGGTTTGGAAGTCGTCAGCTACGCCTACGGAAACCTTGCCTTCGCCTGAAACCCTTGTCTGGCGAATGTACTTCTCGTTTGGAGTTCCGAGGTCAGCCCAACCGGACTGCCACCTACTCGTTATCGCCACCGCGTCATCGTTGGTATAGGTGTCGGGCACGAAAGAGAAGCGTCCTACGTAGTTGCTTCCAGTTGAGTAGCCGAATACCAACTCGTCGTTGTCTGAGGGGCGGAAGGTCGCCATACACGAAGCGGGGATGTTCCAAAGCGTCCACCAGCCATATCTCGTATCGAAGACCAGCATGTAGTTGTTGGTCGTTGAGGTTGATGTGTAAGCCAAATAGACACGTTCGTTTATCCAGTGCATCACGCAGTTTGTTATCTGAGACTGAAGCAGGGTGCCGCCCTGAAAGAACGGGCTGGCACCAGAAAAGAAAATCGGTTCTACGTTCTCCGAAACACGCTTGGCTTCTTGCCCCGTCGTTTGGTAAACGCCCTTGCGATCCATGAAATACACGCCGTCGCGCCCAGCGCACAATGCGCGAGAAGAAGCCAGCCCGATCCCGGTGTCGAATGTTCTAAATTGGAACTCTGGCTCACCCGCACCGTCTACCCCCTCGCCGTAGAAGACAAAGAACTTGGTCTGCTTGAAGACGAAGACGAGTTCTCTCCAGCCGATCATCCCCATGATCGGCTCGCCGTCGCCCGGTGAGAGGTGGACGTAATTGTTGTCCCCCCAAACCGTTGGGTCGCCTGCGTCTGAGAAGCGAACCGTATCTTGAGTGTTTGTCGCTGCCGCAAACCCGGTGGAGTTCTTATTCTCTGCTGCCACAAGCCGGTTAGAAGTCGTGTCCACGCTAACGAACTTTGCTTTCAGCCCTACGTCCGTGCCGCCCGCTGTCAATTCATAGTCGGGAACAGAAAACGTAGTTCCACTGAGCATCCTGACTTCATCTGTCCCGTTCGAGATAAAGAGGTCAGCGCCCCCTGGGGCCGCGTAAGCTGCGAAAAAGTTAGGCGAAGCGGTATTAGCAACCGAATCCTGAAGATTGTTTCTAACAGCCGTACCCGATGTATTCAGACTATGGATTGAAGCATTAGCACCAGAGTCCACTCCATTACCTACCACTAAATACCGAGTGCCCCCTGTGGTTGTGTAGGGGTGCATGGAGTCCGGTTGGTTGGTTAGCTCTGAGGCCGTGAGGTTGTCGTAGCCGTCCCGCTGTCTAACAGCGCCGTGGCGGGTGTGTTCTACGTTCAAAGCATCAACGGCTTCGTCCATCAACACCGCGTCGGCTTTATCGTGCAGATTCAAGCCGCGACCAAATCCGGGGAATTGAATTACCTGATAGCTGCCTAGGCCCATTCATGACTCGCAATACGATTGACTTGCTCTGGTTCTTGCAGGTTGCGCCCGAAAAACGCCCAGCCCATCTGTTCTAGGTCGGTGTTGTACTCAGCCCTTAGCGCGGAAACAGCCTCGTATTGGTCATTGTCCTTGTAAGCCTTAATTGCGGCACGGTCCACGATGAGGTCTTGGAAACGATCTGGTATGAGCGGTTCATCAGTGTCACTGTCAAGCTCATTTGGAACCTCTAGGTAGTAGATGGTGAACGTGGCTGTGTCTACGGGGTAGACGTTGAAGGTGTTAGAGGATGTGAGATACCAGTAACAAGCTGTTCCGGTGATGGTCAGGTCGTTGGAGATGTTCTGCTTTATCCAGTCCCGGTCGGCAGCGTGGAGTTCACTCTTGGTTGCAGCGTCATAGACCGAGAGGACCGAACCCAAATCCGTAATCGCCTGGGCATTGGTCTTGGTGGTGGAGGTTTCGAGGAACGGCCACGGGGCGTAGTTGCAGATTTCGGTATAGGCCTGATTTATCCAGCGGTCGAGCCTTGTTGAAGACACAAAGTCAAACCCGCGGGCTGCCACCTCTTGCCTTAACTCTGCCAAGGTCACGGTCGATCCTTCTCTTTCCAAAAGCGTTCTGCCCGAACATTAGAAATAGTGCAAGCAGCAACTCCATCACGAACAAAGCGTCCGTAACCGTCGGGCGTCAGAAATCGTTGCCAAACCCAACAATCCGTTAAGGGGTCAATGCGGTATTTATCTGTGGAAGCGACCCCGTTGTGCCCATGAACGAACCGATAATGCTCGCCCTTTTTGAGCCCATGTTTCTTGATGGCCTGCGGAGCGACGTTTGTTCTTTCCCCACACCCACATTTGCAGTAACCTTGTTCTTGCATCAGGACTGACCTCCTGGTGTCGCGCACCCGGCCCTCACACGGCGCGGGTGCAATTTCTTGAAGTTTAACGTCTGCGAGCGTCACAGCATGTGCTCCACGCCAGCTTCCTTGCGGGCCCGACGGGCTGCACTTGCCTTCTTAGGGGCGGAGCTTTGGCCGAGAATCACCTTGGCTGTTATCTCTGCCTCGTAGCGTAGTTCGTCTAGAACTGCCTGGCGGGTTTTGCGGTCAGCTTCACGCAGCGCCTTCTTGTGGTTATTGATCTTGTCTATCGCTCCGCTTTTCCACATATCCCGCTCGTTTAGGACGTTGATAATCCGATCTACAGAGGGCTCGACATACTCTCCGTTTGGACCTGCGATGGGCATGTAGGTGTGAGGGATGCCACCGTCATTTTGTCGTTCGACATGCCAGCGGCCAGGAGTCAAATCAGGCGCGATGGCACCTTCCCTTGCGAAGACGAGCGAGAGCCGGTCGTCCTTGGCCCGAAGAAAACGGTTCCCATAGACTGCGACCGCCTCCTGGCGATCTAGCTCTTCTTCTCGAACAATGCCTTGCGCGACCCCCGGAGGGAGGTAGAGCATCCTAGTAACCCTGCGCGGTCACTCGCAACACCACGCCGGTCTGATCTGCCGAGCTAGACGACTCTGCGCCAGAGGAGATGTGGGACTTCAAAAGCACCGAACCGTTTGTTTGTGGAATCAGAGCGACGTTGGCAAAATCATCGGCACCAGAAGCCGAAGTGCCAACCTCTACCTGCCCTGAATAAACGGCACTCAGGCCCAACTGAGCGGCTGTTACTGCCTTACCACCCGTGGTGTAGTCATCGTCCATCGTCACATCAGTGACGGTCTGTTTTTGCGCGCCAACCGTAGTGTGCGGCAACCCGCCTTGTAGGACTCTTGCAACGGATACAGCCATCGTGTTCCTTTCATGCAAAAGGGGGCCGCAATAAGCGACCCCCCGTTTACGGTTTCTACGTCAGTGCTTTCTCGGCCGCGAACGCCTGGCGACGGTCGGTACAGAGGTTTACACGCCAGGTGAGCTTTCCACCGTAGGAGTCTGTCCCCTGTATATGGTCCCATGCGTTCTTAGAACCCGTGATTGCGTTCTGCCAGTAGGGGTCCTTGCCCTGCGCGATGAAGATGTGCTTCCACAATCCCATGTAGAGGTCTTCGTCGTGGCAGTTGGGGTGGCCGATTACATCCTTGGAGCGCCACCTTGCGACTTCCTGATTTCCGGCTTCGATGCCTTTATCGTTGTTGTAGCGAACCTGCTGCTGAAGTAGCTCATAGAACTTCTGCTCCTGCTTTAGGCCCGTGAAAATCACATCAGCCTTCTTGCCGGTCTTTTGGTGAATCTTGCGGTCCATGTTCAAAAGAACAGCCAGGGTGAGAGCGGTGGGCGTTGAGGACTCATATGCCGCCTTCCAGCGCGGCTGTCCTGCGACCGTCAACCCAGCCAGTGTTGAAGACTGGGAAACGATGTTGCGGAATCCATTCCCCTCATTTGAGGTTGCACCGCTACGAGCGTTCTTGAACGACACGTAGTTGGATGTGGTCGTGGTGATCGACGTTGAAACCGTGATCGTGGGATCGGTCAGAGTTTCGTCAATCGCCGTAACAACCTCTCCGTCTACAAGGGAGGCTTCCGAGGAAGCCGTACCAATGTCTACTTCCATGCCCTCGTAAATCCACCCACGCTCAATGGCGTTGGTTCCACTTGTGTACTGCGCTGACGCAGTAGGAGTCAAGTGGACGATGTTTGAGGTCGTGGTCGTCCCTGCCCTTGCCAGGATTGCCTCTCCGTTTTGGAAACACTGACGGGAAATCTGGAAGCGAATGTCGTCCATCGCTCCCTCAAGCTCCGTCGTTGTCGCCTGGGCAATCGCCTTGGCATCACCTTCGGTGCTGTCAATGACGTCACCCTGGATGGCAACCTGGTAGTGGTGGTTGGCCTTTTTGTACTCTGCCTTGTCGGTTACCTGGTTTCCTGCGTCGTTTAGGTTCCCGCCACCTTCAGGAAGGGGCGTGTACCCGCCGTTGCGGGAAGTGTGTAGGGGGACTCGGACTACCTCACCGTGGTCGTACTTCTTCGTGGTGAGGATTTTCTTCAGCATTTCATCGTCCGTGAAATACTGCTTTACCAGCGAGCCGGTATCGACCCGCCTCAAGACGGCGTTGTATGCCGCGAGCGTTGCGCTCATAGTTTCTCCTAATAGTTACTCCGCTGAGTCGATAGCCTCCTGTGCCGCTTGGATACGGGCTGCTTCGACTTCTTCGGGATTGTTGGGATCGAACTTAGGAGAACCTGCGCTACCCGATGTTGCCCTTGAAGCGTTCTTCTTAGAGTTGACTATGCGTTCATAGCCCGCCTGCTGTTCCTCAAGCCAGGCTTTGAATGTCTCCTGGGCGTCAGCACCGCCTAAGAGCACCTTCGCTCCTAGAAAGTCCACTGCCTTGTCAGAGAGTTCAATGCCTTCGGCTTCTTGGAACTTGGAGAGTTCTTCAAAAAAGCCCTCTCCTTGTTCTTGCCAGTAGGCGTCTTTCTCTTGTTCTTCTTGCTCTTGGGCTCTTTGAGTTTCGAAAGCTTCTAGCTTTTGGAGTGCGAGTTCGCCGGGGTCTTGGTATTCGGGTTCCTCCTCGTCGGGAAGAACGTAGTTGTGGCGATCTGCGAGTTCCATGAGAAGCTTCTTTTGCTCATCTGGATCGAATTGCAGTTTCTCCATGTAGTCCCGGTACTCGGAGAGTTCCTGTTGAGACTGGGTGTACTGCGCTTGTGTGTCTTTGAATCGTTGTTCCCAGTTCTCAGGAGTTTCGGTAGCGGGTGGTGAGGGAGTACCTTGGTCGGTGTCCTCTGTTTCGACCCCCGGAGTTTCCTCAGGGGCCAGCGTGCCGTCATCCGGCATATCTTCCTTTCGTTGAGCGAGTGCCTTGAGGCGAGTTCGCTAGTTACCGGGTGGCTAAAAGAGCCGAGTCCGGTTAAGTAAGAGCAGGCATTGAGGGGAGGGGCTTGTCCCCGTTGGGCGTTGGGCGGGCGGCGTTTTGCTCGCCCATGTTCTGTGCCATCTGTGCTTGTTGCATCTGGGCCTTTTGGGCCTTGCGTGCTTCGCCTTCTTCGAGTGCTGCGTAATACTGAAAGCAGGCAGCCTTCATGCCGTTGTCCAGCATGTCGAAGTCTGGGGTCTTCATGAAATCCTCGAAGACCTTCTTCTGGACGGGGATGTTGTCGAAGGGGCGCGGAAGCCAGCCGGGGGCTTCTACCATCGGGGTCATTTGGGGCCGGCCCTTCTCGTCAAGAATCGGCTGGGCGTCCGGACCTTCGATTGGTTCCATGATCGGAGTCTCTTGGCCGGTGAGGGGATCGGTGGTCATCCCTTCCCCTGGTGCTAGTGGGCGCTTGGATTCGTTGAACAGAACCTCTGGACCAAACTTGATTTTCTGGATGACTTCATGCGCCCTGCGAACGTCTTGCTCGTAAGACTCGATCAGCTTCTCACCCGAACCCTGATCCATCGCCGCCATTACCTGTTCAGGCGAGAAGGCACCGGGGAACATCTGGGTCAGGTTCATCAGTTCTTGCCTCACGCCGTCTTTGGTTCTTGGCTCAAGCGAAGCCGGTCTGACCGTCACATCGACCTGGGAATGAAGGTCAGCACCCTTGAAGGCGGAAAGAATCTCAGGGCCGTAGCGGCCTTGGATGGTGAGCAGTCTTTCCTCTGTGTAGTAGGTCTGGACGAGTAAGAGGCACCTTCTCATCAATGCTGAGTGGAACTGAGCGAGCTTGCTAATAAATGCCGCCCTTCTTTCCTGAATGGACTCAAACGCCTGTAGACCCTTCCCCGACTCAACCTGGGAAGGGGGTTCGTTTTGGGCGGCGATACGGTACATGTCGTCCACCGCCGCTTGTTTCATCTGCTCTAGCTCCGGGGGGATCGGCGGAACGGGAATGATCTGAATATCTGAGTTCCCGAACACCTTGTAAATCATCCCGGGGGCGTCGTTTCGCTTCGCCCCCTTCCAGACACCGTTTCGCATGATGAACTGCGGGTTGAGGCAGAGGTTCTTCCACTCCAACTGCTTTGCGATGCAGTCGTTGACCGTCCTCATCGGATCAATCAAGTGACGGGTAAGCCCTACGTCCGTATCGGAGTCGGGGTCCATCGCGTAAGAGAGCGGGACCAAAAGCGGTTCGTCTAGGACTTGTTTCTTTGAGTCAACGACGGGGTAGGCCTTCTCGTCTATGACCTTCCCCTGAACGATTACCAGCCAGGTGCCTTCGGAGTTTTGGATGGTGGGGCGTTCAAAGTAGTTCGTCACCAGACAAAGGTTTTCTGACTGCTTGGTGCGGTTAGTGTCCTTAAACCCTGCAGAAGCGTCGGCCTTCAACTTCAGGGGTGTCATGGCCTGGACTTCCTCTAAGGGCTTGGCCTGCTGAATCCCCATCCATGCAGACTGGGCGTACTTGACTCCCGGCTCCCAAAAGACTTCATTCGGCCCGTAGAGTTCAATGCAAATCTCGCCCTCTGCAATCCCCTGTTCGGGGTCGATCACCGTCCCCTTGGTGTTGTCGAAGTAAGGCCAGGCAAAACCCATGTCCTGGTTTAGCGCGAAACGGACTGTTTCCTCTGTCGCGTCCCTAAGGCCCCACTTATCGTAACCGTATCTAGCGACCTTCTCTGAGGTCTTGGCCGCGTAGTAGTCCATCGGTTCGGTGGTTGAGGCAGAGACTTCGTAGCCTGGAACCCTCTGAATGCTTCTGGAAACTTCGCGCTCGATAATGTCGAAGATGAAGTTCCTTGAGAGCCGGAAACGGTGTTGGGGCTTCTCGGGAGAGACAGTGGCTTGGTAGTTGACCCCGCCGTCTTGGTTTAGGTAGGCGAAGTGCTTTCCGCGCCAAAACTCCATACAGAGATTACGGGCCGGTGCTTCATCGCGCATCCTTTTGACGCCACGGGTTATTCGTCTTTGACGAGCTTCCGATAGTTCAGCCAAGCTTCTTTTCTAGGTTCTCAATGGCTTCGATGGAGTTGTTGAAGTCCTGGTCGTCTTCCCATTTCGTATTCAAAAGCCCGGAGTCATCGTCCATCGAAATAGCCACCGCTGCTTCGGGAGCTTGGATTCTGTTCAAAAGCGCCACCCGCTCTGCTTGGACTTCGGCGAGAATGGACTGACGTTCTATGGCTGCGTCCTGGTTCAGCCGCAAAAGCATGTAGCCGAAACCGACGTTGGCAATGATTGAAACACCAAGCAGAATCTCCATTACTTGACCACGTAGGCAGAAGCGGAGTAGACAATGGCCTGTGAGGTCGTGTGGGTCACTGAGAGTCTCCATGTTCTCGGGAGCGGAAGACCGGACATGTCCTTTGCCGTGGTGTCTGAGTCGATTGCTCCGGGATATAGGACGTAGACAAACTGCGCGGCTGCTCCTGTTGCATCTATCCCCGCAGAAGGCGTCCAGTACGCCTTCCAAGCACCTGAATCGAGAGCCTTGACCTGGATAACCGGAGTGATCGTCAGGGTACCACCAGCCACGGTGGTTACATCCACGACAACCACCACTCCCTTGCCGAACATGTTGCGTTGTTCTACGGAGTTGGTAGTAGCTGTCCTTGATGCACTCGCGAGGATTAGATCTTCTGTATTCACGGCGGCGCTCACGCGGCCACGCTTTCATGCCGTGGCTTGCGCGGTCTGCCGGGGCCGCGCTTTTGTTCAAAGCCCTGATTCTTGAGGGTGTCCACAGCATCGAGAACGGTGGTGGCTTGGTTTAGTTCTTCCTCCAGAGCCTGGACCGTGTTACGCAGGTTCTCAATCTCACTCTCGGCTGAGTCGAGTACGGGCTTCGGAACCATCCCTACTTCTCTGCCGATCTGCTCTGCAACGGGAACGTGAATGTAGAGGCGCGGGTTGATACCCACGCGCTCGCAGTTCAAGTAGACCCCTGTATCGAGAAAGGGACCAGTCGAGTCGTGCGAGATACAACACGTTCCGGGCTGGAACTCCCCACGTTCAACGACTTGCATTTAGCTTCTCCTTCGGAATGGTGATAGTCACAAACGACTCTCCCTCTGAGCAAACCCAGAAGGACTTGTCAAACGTGCGAGGTTCGTCCAACTCGATTTCCTTGCCGTCCTTGCGGTTGGCATAGAAAAGGGGGTCGCCTGAAACGAACCGAATCGTCTTGGGCAGTTTCTTTGTGGCCTTGATCTTGGTGTTGTCTGTGACTTTGAACCTGAGCATCAGTACGTGCAGAGAACGGGGATTTCGCCTGCTGTCGTAGGCGCTGTGACTGCGACGGGAGCAGAACCATCGGTCCAAGCTGAAGCATGTGTACCGCCTAGAACCGATACATCCCCGGCCAGACCCGTGGTGCCGTTTTGGACCTGCAAACGACAGGTGGTACCCGCCGCAGTAATGCCAGCAAAGTAGCGGCCAGGGACCACAACTTCATACGCAGCGGTAAAAGCGAGCGATGTGTATTCATTCGCCGTTCCGCATACCGCTCCGGTAATTGCAGACCACACCAAGGGGTTACCTTTGTAGTCATACAGCGCAACGAGAACGTCGTCTGTTCCACCGGTTCCTCCTGCGAGGTAGCGGATACCCGTGAGCGTGCAGCGTTCAAGAATGTCCACCTGCCCCAAGAAGGCCGTCCCGGCCGTAGGGGTAGCCGATGCCCCGCCGCCTGCTGCCGCGTCATCTAACGGAGTGTTCCCTACCCACCAGCGAGTAGGAGCGTTGGGCTTTAGCTTGGGAATGAAGATTTCGTTAGTTGATACCGGGATCGAAGTAGAGGCAATCCCCCACGCCGGTCCCTTGACCGGCCGCGAAGCACCAGCGGCAATCGAGTAGGAGCTGGAAGCCGCACTAACTGTCGGACCTCCGACGTACAGAGTCCCTGTGGTTGCACCGTTGGTTATAACGGCTGCTTGTTCTGACCCGACGAGATTGATTGGCCTGCTTGTGTCGCATTTCATATAGCTAGGCATGGTTCTCCTTCGTTGCCCTATTGGTATAGGGGTTACGGATTAATAGACGTAACAGAACGGCCCTACGTCGGCTGTCTGCGTGGTCGGGAGCGTTACCGCTGCAACTGTCCCGAAGGTCTGCGTCGATACGCTCCCAGCAAGAGCGGCTTGGCTTAGACCAAGCAGTCCGGTTGGGATTGCGTTGAAACGATCTGTCGTTCCATTGGCGTACAAACCAACCCAGTAGGTCTCCGGTCCTTTTGCTGCGTAGGTAGTGGTAAACGCAATCTGCTGAAAAGCGTCTGCTCCAGAAGTTGTAGTTCCCGCTGTTGCTGTATTAGCAACTGGCGTTCCCGATGAATTGAACAGAGCATAAATCCACTTGTCCGTACCGACCGTCGCTCCGTTGAAGATTGCCGCCCCCGTCAACGTGCAGTTGAAGGGAATGAGAATCTGTGACAGATAAACAACCGTGATCGACGGAGTGGCGTTCGTCCCGTCCGTTGACGCTTGAACCGTCGGGGTGCTGAAGAACCGAGTCATCGGAGCGGTTTGAGCAACTCCGCCGGTCAGTGTCGTAGCCCCTGTGACAGCCAACGTCGTGCCAACGGTCGCTGCGTTCGTAGCAGCGAGGGTTCCGGTTGACGTTACCCCGCCCGTGGCGATAATCGCGTCATCGGTCGTGAGGGTGTCTGCCGCCGAGCGGTAAAGCGTGGCGGGAGTTGCACCTGTACCGAAGGTGATTCCCTTAGCAGCCGTTGTCGGGGTTGCGCCACCGACCACGATGCCTCCGGCGGGGGAAGTAACACCTGTAATGCCAAGTGTTTCGCCAACCGTCGCAAGACCTGTGACTGCGAGATCATCGGTGATCGTTACGTCGTCTGAGACAACCAGATCGTCGGTGACAGTTACGTCTTGGAACGTAATGCCTTCGAGGTACTCAATCGTCAAACGGGTGTTGATCGATGGGATGACCCACTGACCCGTAGTGAAAGTGGCCGAAGTTCCCAACGTCAGGTTGCCGTCGTTTGAGGACGCGCTTACGTCGGAGGTCGTTTTGTAGTAAAGCGTTGAGTTGGTGGAATTGGTGATCTTGAGCTGACGTAGCGAGTCAGCGCTGAAGAAGACCGCTTTGGTGGTATCTAGTGTTACGAAATCTGACATTGGGTTCTTTCTTTAGAAGGGTTCCGTCCGAGCACTATCCGTTTGTTGGTTCCGTCCGTTATGACATGGCCCCCATTGGCCCTACCTCCTGGTAGAACCGTTCTTCTTTGTAGGGAACCTGGAAGCCGTAAGTAGATTGCTTTCTGCGCTTTTTGAAATCCGGCTCGACGCCCCAAAAGCGTTCTGCGCAGGTGTACCTAATGCAATCTGGGCCGTGGTCGTCCTTTTTAACCGGGACGATCTTTCGCCCTGATGGGGTGTCTATTTCGTGGTAGCGGTATCGCTTTAGTTCCCACAAAAGTTTTGAGCAGTCTTCGGAAACGAGCAAGGCAGGCGGATCAGACTGAAGCCTTCGCTTTATCTGGAAGATGCCGGGGTCTACGTCGTTGTGTGCATAGATGGGGAATATGTCGTGCTGGAAAAAGACCTGATCTATGCCAACCATGTCTGTAGAGCTAGTCGCCTGGCTTCTGTTTTGGCTTGTGGGGTCGATGATGTAGTACGGATCTTTGATCTTCCACATGTGGTTCATGGTTTTGATCTGTTGCGTAATCGTTTCGATGTTCGTGTTTTCTGTGTAAAGCTCATCGAAGACCAGAGCGATGTTGTCTGAGTCGAAGCAAGTCCATGTGACCGCAGTCATTGTTAGGCCGGGGTCGATGCAAATAATTACGTCTTGGCTATTAACGTGTTCTGGGTCCGGCGTTTGAACTACATGAAGGTCGTAGTCGAACTCGGGGTAGACCTTTCCCTTGAGGTAGACGAACTCACCTGACTTCCTAGCAGCGCGTTCTTCCTTGGAAAGCCCATCCAGAACAATCTGCTTGGCATTTTCGGTGAGAGTGGGGTTGTCGTCCATGTCAACCTGGATGCCGAAGTAGTTCGGCTCCCCGCGCTTTTCCCAAACCTCATCGCCGGTCCAAGTGATTCCTTCGGTGGGAGTCATGGTGAACATGACTTGACCCTCTCTTACGGCTACACGAGCTTTGTTCTCGATGTAGAGCTTGCGACCGTGATCGCCAGGCGGTTCTTCATCGAAGTGAACCCTGTCACCCGTCCAACCGGCGTGTTTGGAAACGTCCTGGTCCCCCGAGAGAAACTGAATATAGGAATCGTTTTCAAAGTGAAGTGTGTAGTCAGAACGGGAGTAGGCCGACTCCCATCTTCCCCCTTTGAGTTGGTGCCTTGGCACCCAGTCTCTGACTTTTTCTTGGAACTGATCGAGGGTGTGTCCGAAGGAGGGTGTTACAACGCGGCACTTAAAAGGTGGCTGCCAATACTTGAAGGGCTTGAGGTGTTCGGGGATGGCATCTTCGTCACAACATTGGATGATGTCGTCAACGATCCCGCCAAGCGTCTTGCCGCTCTGCGTACCCCCGGCAAACATCTTGAATGCAATCCGCCCTGCCTCGTAAAAGGTGGCTTGTTTTTTATGCGGTTCGAAAAAATGGAGCGGGTTGTCTTCGTAGATTGCATTGAGCTGGGCTAGTTCTTGTTGGGCGGCAACGTCTTTGGGATTCTCTTCGATGTAGTGCTCTAGAGCTTCAAGCTCGCAAGCGGTGAGGCTAGCGGCCAGTTAACTCCCGTGCCTTTGGTACGAGGGGGTTGTGTTTGGACGCTTTCCAGAGCGGGCTTGGTTTGGTCCAGAGCGGGCTTGGTCTGGTCTAAGGCCTTCTTGGTTTAGTCCAAGGTCTTTGAGGAGTTTCTTGGTTCGTCTCATGTGTTTGAAGCGGTGGGGTGGGTCGGGTGGTCGCATTGTTCCTTTCAGATGAAGACACCACCTACCCCCGCAGGACGTACATTTTCGAACCTCTATTGGCTCAGCGAGTTAGAAGGAGGCCGCTGAAAGGGTGGTGGTGCCTAGCCCCGGCTTTTGACTTTCTCTCTCGCGTGAGAGTCCATCAAGACCAGGGGCCGTTTGTTGGCTAGGGGCCGTTTGTTGGCTAGTAGCCGCCCTAGAGAACGCCTGGGGCGTCCTAGTACCGGCCTGGGGCGTCCTAGTACCGCGTATCTACCTGTTGGCGAGGTCTTCGATCAGACCCATGCGGCGTTCAAGGTTTTGGACTTGCTTTTCCAGCTTGAGCATGGCGTGGAGGTCAACTTCAGCTTGTGCGTTCTCGTTGATCTCAGCTTGTGCGTTCTTTTCCAGCTTGAGCATGTCGTTGAAGATGACCTTGCGGATGTACCCAGACACGGACTGGCCCTCAGCCTCTTGGCCCTCAGCCTCTTGGCGAAGCCACGCAAGCTCGGATTCTGTGAAGTAGATCGAGGTCTTGGGCATAGCAGCACTATACCGCATATGTACCGAGAACATACCGCAAGCCCCTTTTAGGGCTGGGTCCGTTTCGGGGCTTCGGAACCCTTTCTGGGGATTTGCGTGTGCCCTGACCTATATACATATACACCCACGCCGGCGGCCGCCCACACTCCCGCCTCCCGTGGCCTGACCCTGATCGCCTGCCTCTGCCTTGCAGGCCTGCCTTACAGGCCTGCCTGGCCTCTCACACTGCGCTTGCACAAGCCTAATGTGCAGAGTATGGGGTGATGATTGGGGTGATAGCTATGTACGTACGCATGTAGGCGTACGCATGTAGGCGTACGCATGTAGGCGTACGCATGTAGGCATGGTGCCTGCTGCCTGTGCCCATGCGCCTGCGCCTGTGCCTGTGCCTGTGCGCCTGTGCGCCTGTGCGCCTGCGCCTGTGCCTGTTTAAGAAGGCGCTTGCGTGATGCGGACCTGTCTATCAATCACGCCACCTATCTATCACGCCATCTATCACGCAACGCTACCTGTCTATCACTCACGCAACGCCATCTACCTATCAATCACGCAACGCAACGCACGCCTCTATGGCTGTCTATGCCTACATACAGGGAAACCAGCACTGAGAGCTACTTATCGGGCGATTGTACGGCGTTCTGAGGTGCCTGTAAAAAGTCATTGGGGCAATCCTTCATCCTTCACACTCTCTGGCGCATGGGAAAGCCTCTTACGCAGACTCTCTACTAATTCCTTAGGACTGACTTGTACGTTGATACTTGTCGGGCGACTATCTGCCAATGCCGTCTTGTCATAAGCAATCCCGCCTATCGTCGCCATCCTCAATCCGCCGCCTGCTGGGTCCTTAATCTCCTTGGCTTCCAGCTTGATCCGGTATTCATCTACTGATTCAGAAGCGGCCTTAAAAGCATTGAGAGTCAGCTCTCTCGATTCAGTAGTAGTGCGGGCGATTGTCTGCCCTGCGAGTCTCTGGGCTATGCCGGTGTAGACGTCTGGGTACTTGGCTTTCCAATCAAAGAGGGTTGAGGTCGGGATGTCTAGTTCCGCACTGGCCCTGGTAAAGCTGCCGCCAAAGTGGGCTAGGCAGGTCAGAGCTTCGAGTGTTTCCGTTCCGGGCTGATTTGCCTGCTTGCGCTCAAGCTCTGCGGGCATTCCGTTCCTGTCGGTTGAAATTATTCTCTTGCAATTCCTACTGCGCGAGTCAGTAGTTTCCCGCAGACATTCCGCGACTTGCCCACTTTGTCTTGACTCTCGTCGGGCGTGCTAGTACGCTCGCATCGCGACTAGCAATTGGGCTCGGCCTAACGCTCGGCCCCACAAGAAAGGCGACAATATGACACTTCTTTTCACACTTGCGCTAGGTGGCGCTGGCGGTCCCGCGTTAGTCGCTTTTCTCGGGACCGCCAGCGGCATCTAGTCACAGACGTCGAATCAGTCTGCAAGCTGACTCGGCTCTACATAGAGAAGGGTGATTTTCATGTCCGATAAACAAGTCAAGAGTCCGCGTATGCGCGACAACGGAGGAGCGGTCGCGGAAGCACCTGCCGATCCGCGCGCCTACGCAGGACGCCTACCTGATGGCGAACGCTTGCCGCCGGCATCGGTTCGACCTGGGCCAGGATTCGAGACCGTGCCAGCACCCGATCCAAAACATGAGCAGGATCGGCTATTCGACTCGGGCGAGCAGGTCAAAGGGCAGATAGGGCTCGATACCGACTAGACACGGCGAAACGGCTGCGTATGCAGCCGTCTGCGGGCTCTGTACCGGCAACCCGTACTGATGTGTCCACCGGATTGAAAGGATGAACAAGCATGGGCGAACACGTAACATTCAACGGCGAGGACATCAAGATCGGTACGTGCGAGGATCTCTACTACCTGCGCGCGGATCAACAACACCTAGTCAACCTGGGCGGCTACAACCTCGAAGTCATGCGGTTTCGGTTTCCGTGGCCGCAAGAGGACAGCATCGAGCCGGGACGCTTCGAGGATTACAACCGCGGCATGTACCTGCACGGCATCGAAGTGCCGGCCGAGGTCTATCATTACTCGGTGCAGTTCGTGGCGCAGAGCGCGGGCTACCTTGTGAGCCTGCCCTGCCCGGAGGCCGGCGAGGCTAGCCACGGGTTGAGGGTCGCGCGCAACGGATTCTCTGGCTCGGTCAAGCTAGTGCAGCAGGGCTACCGCAACGGCCACCTAGCGATTATCTGCCAGTGTGGCGGCTGCGGCGCGACCTACAACCTGCCGGCGATCGAGGACGCGCGACCGGTGATTGAGGCTATCCAGTGGGAGGCGGACGACCAGCGCAGAACGGCCGAGCGGCACGACACTCCGGGAAACGCCGAGATCGCGGGCACCTACGAAGATATCATCGGGCGGATCGAGGCAGGATACGCGCAGCAGCTCGCCGCAGTCTGAACAACCCGCAAACCGCGAAGCTACCGAATGGCAGACCACAGTCGCGAGGTTGCCGAGCCTATGACGCAGGACCTATCAAAGCGTCCACTAGATCAACTAGAAGCGGGTATACATGAAGTGGCTACGGAAACGTAAATGTCGTCGAGAGGGGCACCAGTGGTCTAAGTGGACTTCGCTGATGGATATGGACGCTGAGGGCAACTTGATCGGAAGCGGAACCATAATGTGGTTCTGCGACTGCTGCGGGATCAGTTCTGAAACCGACCCTTCCTTCGACTCTCCTACACAGTGAAGGGCGGGACAAGATTCTGGATTCGCTTCCGTTACTGCGTGACCGAGGAATCGACGGGACGAACGGTATGCGCTGCTCGTTTCGAGCTGAGCCTTAGACGTTGGGCTTCGCTCCGGTCCAATCTCGACGCTTGCAAGCGCCGCTACTGGAGCGTGAGCATTGGCCACAAGAACTGGACCTGGCGGCACCTGGACGCAGGGTGGAAGCTGGAGAAATGGACATTTCGACCGAGGAGGGGTCCTACACAGTGAGCGAGCTCAGTAGGGCCGGGTGCGTTCTCAGGCCTAGGAAGCCGCTCAGCGTCTCGGCTTCCCTGATATTCGAGGTATTCGACCAGTTTCGGCGCGTAGCCTTGGCAGCGGCACTCCAAGCGCATGCACGGATCTTCGCAGTCGTGGCCGGGATGCTCGGCGGGGCGATGGCCGCAGACCGCGCAGTCGGGCTCAGTCGCCATCCGCTAACCCTTCGAGGAAGCCGGGAGGCGGAGCGGCTTCTTTCTCGGTTTTCCTGTGCGCGTGCGTCGATGGGAACTCGGCCGGCGGGAGGTTGCGGACCATGCGATGTAGGCGTTCAAGGGCGCGCGTGAACTTGTCGAACTCGGTAGCGGCGACATTCTCAAACACAGTGAAGGGCGGGACAAGATTCTGGATTCGCTTCCGTTACTACGAAAGGAACTCATGTTGGAGAAGAAGCTGAATGCGGCCCTGAAAGACAATACGCAGCTGACCGAAAAACTCGCGAGTGAAGAATCCTCGCGTCAGTTCTTTGAAGGGTGCTATGCGCACGCAGACCGTAACCGCGTCAAGCTGAAAGCCGAACGGGACGAGCTGCAAATCGAGAGGGACGACGCCGTAGAAGCAAACGGTTGGCATCAACGCCGAACTCAGATCGCAGAGGACAAAGCCAACACCCTAGAGGCAGCAATCAGGAAGATCGACGCTGCGCTGCACACCGAGAACAAGGAACTGCGGGACAAGCTGGGGCGGGCCGAGGCCGACCGGAACTTGTTCGAGAAGCGCCACCGTGAATGGACCGAAAAAGGCGAAACAGTTATCGGAGAATGTCCGGTGTGTGGAAATCGCATCGAGAGCGAAGATGGACTGATGGGGATGAAATGTGCGATGGGCCATGCGGAGCGCAGTTATGAAATGGCGTTACCCGAATTGCAGCGGCTACAAGAAAGGGAAAAAGACTGGCAAGCCACACACGAAAGAGCCGCCAAATACGTTTGTGAGATTGACTCCCTCCAAGCCAAGCTAGAGCGAGCAGAGGAAGCGCTGGTGGTGTCGCTCAAACGGATGAGGGAGGAGCTATGAGCAGACGCAAGAAGCCTTGGAAGGACGAACGCGGCGATGCACAAGAAGCCGACCCTTCCTTCGACTCTCCTACAACGAGTTCCGTTCCTACCAGGGCACGAGCAGGCGATTTCTAGGGCACAAGAGGATTCGCCACGCTGCGAAGGTCTACGTAGACGGCGATGTCCACACCCAAACCATCGACGGCTTCTTTGGCCTGCTCAAGACCGGCATCCGAGGTGTGTACCACTCAGTCTCGGAGAAGTGGTTGCAGGGTTACTTAAACGAGTACGCGTGGCGCTACAACCGCCGCAAAGACCCGCAGGCGATGTTCGAGTCGCTACTTCTTCGCGCTGCTGTCGGGTGAGGGGCCTTCAGCGGCCTTCTCAAGATTGCCCATGACCTCGCCCCGCTTCGGAACTGGAATATCCAGCCCTTGAGGCGTTTTTTGGGCCAAGTCCTTGACCTTTGGACTACCGGCCGGATTGGCCGTTCCTGGTGTGATTGAAACCATCATCGACTCCTTTATCGGCTCGAACCGGAGAGAACCCGGAACGGGGCTCTTGCTTTACAACTTCCATCGATTTCTAGCTCCCAAACATAGCCTCCGGCCGGCAGAGCCAGACCGTTGAACTTGAGTACAAAGGGTGCATCAATCGGCATCCCAGGCTTCAGACCGGGTGGTCTGCCAACTTCGAGTTCGCCTTCTGCACGAACAACGGCCGCTGCCTCGACCTCTACCGACTGACCATCGTCATCGACCAGCGCCGCCTGGATTTTGACCGGCCGGTTGGTCTGATCCCACGGAATAGAGAGCTTCACCGCGAGCGCCATATTGACCGGCACATTGGGAAAGTGGATAACGGACCAACCGCCACCCAGGATGAACAGCTTGCCCCCGGCCTCGTCGGCGGCATCGCATAGGAGCATTGTGACTTCCACGGCGAGGTGCCTTTAGGCGGCCGGGCTCAATATGGGAAATCGTGGTATTTCCAAAAAGCCCTTTCGAACCATAGAAATGGACCATAGGGTTCTTAGAGGCCTTGAAAGAAGCTAGTGAGGGTGGAGCTACCCAGAAGGTAATTGGGGCGGCTCTGGGCGTTTCCAAACAGCGAGTGTCTCAACTCTTGGGCGAGACTTCTGACCGCCGGGCGTAGAAGCCGAGTAAAACGTTATCTAATTCTAAGACGCCCAACCCAAATAGTCAAGCGGCGTTATCGCGGTAACGCTGATTCCTTGCTCGACGGACTAACTGCTGAGCGGTGGGAGGGGAGCCTGTCTTTGGTGTGAGACCCATTCTGCGGTTGCGCGCTTCGATGAATCCGATCGCGCGTTTGAGTAGTGGAAGCCCGCCGCCTGGTCTATGTGTCAGTTTCTCTCTCGCGGCTAGGGCTTCAAGTGTTAGATCGCCTTTGGTGTCAAAGACGTACTGTGCCCACTCTCGCCATTCCTGTGGCGGTGAGGGAGGTCTTGTCTTTGTCTCGGCTATCTGCACTTGGGCGACTTGTAGGAGGGTCTTGAGGTCCTTCTGTGGCTTGTCCTTCTTGGTGGCATTAGCTATGACGAGAATGCCCGACATTCGCTTTAAAAGAAACTCACGATCGGTCGAGACAACCGGCTTGCCGCCTCCCTCGTACCTAGTCACCCACTTGTTGAGCGCCCGCATGATCCGGTCATAGACACTTTCGCCGGTTCCCTTCGGCTCAATCGTCTCTGTCTTCGTCGCAGCCTTACGAATCTCTTGGGCTGCTCGGGCGGTTGGAGCTTCTGAGATTAGTTCTGCTTTGAGTAAGAGAGTTCTGGTTTGGGTTAAGAGGTTAGGATTCGACAATACGATCAATCTCACAAAGTGTCTCGTCAAAGGTTTCTGAAAACTCCCAAACAAGTCCGGTGATTTCGTCGGCTTCCTCATTTTGTTCTCTGGGAATCCATTTGTAGTCGATGTGTCTGAAGCGTTTGGCTTTCTCCCATGCTTCACCAAGAGCCTTTGAATCCACGGCGATTGTCTTGCCGTTGACGCGAGCCAACGCACCACACGATGCAAGCTCGCCTTTCATCCCACCATCAAAGTGCAACACCAACACCTTGCCTCCTTCACGCCTAAGGGCAGCCACCCCAAAGCGCGGGTTAGTTGTAACTAAGTATTGATACTCATGCGCCAGACTGGACACGGCTCCCACAACCACACAACAGATTCAGCGCCTTTCCTAACTTCAGGTGGCAGTCCACATCTCTGTCAAGCGGAGAACGCTCCTGTCAGTACAACTCGACTGCCCTTTGCGTTTTTCCTCGCTCGGCCAGCCTGACGTTTCAGAGAATTGTCGAGTCGGTAAAAGTCATCGCGACGATGCAAGCATAAGCACCCGACACCAGAACGGGAACACCCCGCAAATTGCGGGATATTTGTTTGTAACTGACTTGAGGGTCAGCGACTCACGGAGGGGGAGCTACAAACCCCAGGAGGAACTTGTAAGCCAGCGCCAAAGGCTGGGTGAGCTTTTCGCCCAATTTGCGGTGTAGTTGTGTTAGTGCTCAAGTTCTACCCTTGACGGACGATAGGGATAGGGCTATAACACTAAAACGCCATGAAACTTCCGGTAACACAACCCACATACCCGTATCTGAGTTTGAGCAAATGACCATTGCAGTCGCATTTCTCCTGATTCTCATCCTGGCTTTCTGTGCCTGGAAGCGGATTCCTTTGGGCGGGGGGGTGCGAAGGTGGAGGTAAAGAGCGCCATGGAGATGAAGCGCCGTCCCAAGGGTCGCCAGAACCGCCAATGCAACAACGACGGCTGCCGTCGTGCGGCAAGGGCCTACTGCCTAATCCTTAGCTGGGACGCAGGCATTTACTGCACGATCTGTACCGCTGAGATGAAAGAAGTCTGGGACGGATCGCTTACTGGTTGGGCCTTGTTTTGTCAGGAGGCCGCATGAAGCACTCGCTTAACCGTGTTGTAGTCACCGGCACCCTTACGGCCGACCCCGAGATGCTGAAGAAAAAGTGTCTGTGGTTTCCCCTCTTAGTGGGTGATGTCGTCTTGAACATCTTCGTTTGGGGTGAGAGGCGCATCTCACACTTGGACGCCTTGGTAGAGGACTTCGCTGTTGCTATTGACGGACAGGTAATCCCGTCGGGGATCAAAGCTGAGTCGATTCAGTTCCTCACAGAGAGGAACGCATGACGCCAGAGGGGGAAGCCCCGGTGGTTGGAGCCGGGGATAAAGGGGTGGCGTTCCAGCCGTCCTCAAGCCCCGACCCCTCTGGCGAGAGCTACGTCTGCCCCAACACCGAGTGCGACGGCGCAGACGGCGAGGTCGTTGAGTGCGCCGTCCACTACATCCCTCGTCGCTGGTCAGGCAGTCCGACTTGTCCTGACTGCGGAACGAAGGGTGACGTTGAGTGAACACCGACGAGATGAAAGTGCGTTTGAGGCTCTATGACCCATCCAAACGTCGCATACGCATTACCGGCCTCCAAGAAACCAAAGCCGTTCAAAAAACTTCCGTTCAACCAACTGACAAAGAACATTCCCTGGAACAACTACCAGGCACAGAAAGGAACCATGTACACCATTGAGGCAAGATCAAAGGCATTGGATACGACAGACCGAGAAGGTCGTCAGCTCGTATCAAAGCAAGACGGCTCCCCTCAGGTTCGCTTGGGAGTGAAGTTCCAAGAACTAGGGGACCAGTGGTTCAGCATCTACGCGCCGGTAGGTGATCCGCTCATCTTGCGCATAACCAAGGGCGACAAGCTCACCGGCCAACTCAGCGGACGTACCTTCTACTTAAACGGGGTAGAGAGCGGAGGCCAGCCACCTAGCCAGCCTGTCCAAACTACCCCCACCACTCAGGCTCCCGCCCAAGCGCCGGCCGACAGGTCGTTTAGCGACGATGAACGCCAACGGCTAATCGTCATTCAGAACACGACGCGCTCCGCGGCGATCATGGCAGCAGCAGGACGTATCTCGGACATCGAAGTCGATCATGTAGGCGCTCGCTTGGCCGACGCAGCTATTGCATATGCAAAGGGCAACGCCCTGAGCGCAGACGATGGAGTGCCGTTCTGATGCAACTGGCACTCAAACCCCAAGCGCGTAGAAGCGACCCCTGGACTGCTAAGGAAGCCGCCAGGTCGGTACGCAACCTGACCAACAAGCAAACCGCAGTCCTGTCGGTCCTCAAAGGTTTCGATGAGATGACAGACGTTGAGTTAGTCAAGCAGTACCAGTTCATCTACGGAACGATCATCCCGCAGTCTGATTCAGGCATTCGTACCCGCCGGGCGGAACTCGTAAAGAAGGGGCTTGTCAAAGACACCGGCAAGACCGCCACCCTCCCCAGCAACCGGAGGGCGATTCTATGGCGCGCAGTGTAAGCACCATTCACGAACTACCTTCGGGACTGACGGTTGAGTTCTACAAGAACCCACGCCATGAGTATTACTTCCCGCCTGATCCGGTGAAGGTGGATTCCATTTCAACGATTGTCGATGCAGCGAATGACGGTTCTCTGTTTGGAGTGGCGTCCTGGTACGGCCAGAAGGTAGGGGCGAGAGGCGTAAAGCAACTCGCAAGGCTTGAGCGTGACACGCCCGAGGATTTCTTTATGTGGCTCATCAAAGCCGATGACGACAAACTGCAAAAGGCCCTGACGGCTTCAAAGCTAACGGTCAACCACAACCGCGAATCGGCTGCCAACAGAGGTACAGCTATTCACGACATAGCCGAGCGTTATGTCAAAGAGGGGAAGTTCCCCGAGGTCACAGTCCCGGCCGAACACATGGGCTATGTACGTGCGCTAAAGAAATGGGTCAAGTTCGCCAAGCCCAAGTTCACCCACTCGGAAATAGTTGTGGCCTCTAAGGAGCATCGCTTCGCCGGGACCTTCGACGGACTTTGCACGATTGACGGTAAGCGTTGCCTGATCGACTACAAGACCTCTAAGAAGGGGGTGGTCTACACCAAAGCCCACCTACAAGCCGCGGGGTATGAACTCGCCCTGTACGAGAGCTACGGCATCGAGATAGATGAGAAGTGGATTATCGGCCTAGATATGAAGGGCGAGCCACATCCCGTCCAAGGCAGCGCAACCCCTGGCGACTTTCTCGCAACCCTTGACCTTCACAACCGGCTCAAAGAACTGGAGTCAAGGACGCAGAAGGTGGCAGCATGACACGGTTTGCTAACGAGGCCGTCGTGAGAGACACCGAAGGCCCTTACGTCCAGCTTGAGTTCAATGACGTTCGCTTTGACGAGTCGAATCCCGAAGACATTCTCTCTTTCGAGACAGTGATGCTCTTGGAGCTTCCCACCAACGTCGGGCGGATGCTGCTCTCACAGCTAAACGACTTCTACTCTCTTGAAGTGGCGTGAAGAACTTGAATCCCAAGATGATCGTCGCTTGGCTTCGCCCCTACATGGATGGAAAGACTTACTGCAACGGAAAGCGCATGGACGAGACCGCCCAGCGTTGGTATCACCGTCGCCGCGCTAACGCTACGGCCACGCTTGAGAGCTTTGATCGGTTTTGCACGACTCACGACTTGCACATGGGCGAGTTCTTCCGCAGCTACAAGAAACCTTGGATGAGCCGGATGCACAGATGAAGACTGACCCAGGCTCCATCGCCCAAACCCTTGCAGACATAGACACAGACCTTGCCGACCGCATGAACGACATTGAGTCAAGCGCACGTTCTTACTTCAGGGCAAAGCGTGACTACGAATACGAGTTCGCCCAAGAACGTCTACGGTTCAAAATGTCTTCAGAGAAGCTGACCCAAACAGACCTAGACAACAAGACAGTAGTGGAGCTTTACAACAAGGAGTCCTACAAGACCCTCGTAGTAGCCGAGTCCGATTACGAAGCCGCTAAGGCTGCGATCAGGGTGTTAGAGACAAGAGTAGGAATCGGTCAATCCCTCTTACGGATGCAGAGAGAATTGTGAAGAAGTCACGCACCAAAGGAGCTAGCGGCGAACGCGAAGCTGCGGACCTTATTCGCTCCATTACCGGCACCAAGTTACGCAGGACACCATTGTCGGGAGGCATGGAATTCAAAGGTGACGTACAAACGCTTGAGGACGGCATCGTTCGCGACCATCACATCGAAATCAAGCGCGTCGAGGCTTTGAACCTGCCTAAGGCTTGGCGGCAGGCTTGCGATGACTGCCCTCCAAGCAAGACGGCGATAGTCATGCACCGTCGCAATAACACTGAATGGATGGTGACGGTTCGCGCCGCTGACTATTGGGGCTACCTAGCTGAGCTTGAAGAACTACGCAGTTTAAAGGTCGCAGCGTGAGCAAGGCCAAAAAGAAAACAAACCCCTAATATTTACACAGCAGGAGAGACAAAGTGATTGAAATTAAGAACAGGTTTGACAGAAGTGTTCTTTACACAGCCGAGAATGCACAGGATGTTCGAGCAGCGGTTCAGGAGGCGGCACGGGCAAACGCCGACCTCAGCTGCGCCGACCTCCGCTACGCCGACCTCCGCTACGCCAACCTCCGCTCCGCCGACCTCCGCTCCGCCGACCTCCGCTACGCCGACCTCCGCTACGCCAACCTCCGCTCCGCCGACCTCCGCTCCGCCGACCTCCGCTACGCCAACCTCCGCTCCGCCGACCTCCGCTCCGCCTACCTCCGCTACGCCAACCTCAGCTCCGCCGACCTCCGCTCCGCCAACCTCCGCTCCGCCAACCTCAGCTCCGCCGACCTCTGCTACGCCAACCTCCGCTCCGCCGACCTCCGCTCCGCCGACCTCCGCTCCGCCGACCTCCGCTACGCCGACCTCCGCTACGCCAACCTCCGCTCCGCCGACCTCCGCTCCGCCTACCTCCGCTACGCCAACCTCAGCTCCGCCAACCTCAGCTCCGCCGACCTCAGCTCCGCCGACCTCAGCTCCGCCGACTTCCGCTCCGCCAACCTCAGCTCCGCCGACTTCCGCTACGCCGAGAACGTCAACTTCAACCGCGTGGACGACCTACGAATCCTCTTAGACCAACCGGGAATGATCAGGGCCTACAAAATCGTCACCAAAGACGGCTACGGCCCGTTTAACGGCGGCATCCAATACAAAGTCGGCCAAAGCTACGAAGCCAAGGCCAACACAGGCGAGTCAAGCCAATGCGGAGCAGGAATCAACCTCGCGACTCTGCCCTGGTGTCTCGCTGCGTTTTATCCCGGCTTTCGACTCCTGCTCTGCGAGTTCACCAAGGAAGACATTGCCTGTATTCCGTACGCAACCGATGGAAAGTTCCGGGTTCACAAGTGCAAGGTGGTCAAAGAACTGAAGCCCGAGGATTACGGAATCGACTCAGACGGGCGCGACACAGGAGACATCCTGGTCCCAGCACCTGAGGGAGCCTGAATGAGCGAGCAGTGGGTGATTTGGGTTTGCTCGAAGTGCAACGACTACGCGACGGACGGCATAGCGACCGGGATGCTTCACTCAATGCCTTGCCCGAACTCGCAGTGCGATGGGTTCCTAACCGAGCAAGACGCGGTGAAGGTACGCGCCGTAACCGAACTTGAAGCCGTAGAGCGGGAGTTCGCTGAGTGGAAAGAGGCAAAGAACCTTGAGTCCCTCCCACCTACACAGACAGGAGAGTGATGGAGCCGTATCACAAGATTGAAACGCTGTTCTTGCGGGACGAGGACTTCAACCTCACCGATCAACTTCGCAACCCGGTTTACGGAACAATCGACCCCTGGACCGTCACGGAGAAGATCGACGGCACCAACATCCGGGTAGCGCTGGCCGAGGACGATCAGGTGCGCTTCGGTGGACGTACAGACAACGCCCAGATTCACAGCGACCTTTATCGCCACCTTCAAGAGACATTCACGCAGGACAACATGCGTGCCCTGCGTCTAGACGACGAGCCAGTGCCGATCGCGCTCTACGGAGAGGGCTACGGAGCCGGGATACAGAACGGCGGCGACTACCGCGAGGATAAAGGTTTCATCCTCTTTGACGTAAAGGTGGGCGAGTGGTGGCTGCTAGATGAAGCGGTCACAGAGATTGCCGAGAAGTTGGAAATCCCCCGCGTGCCGATTCTCGGGCAGTGGACGCTCAAGGAGATTGTCGCCCAGGTTCGGGACGGCTTCAAGAGTCCTCATGCGCAAGCGGAACGCGTGGCCGAGGGCATCGTGGCGCGTCCCATCGAACCCCTCTTTGACCGCCGGGGAAAGCGCATTGTGGTGAAACTCAAGCAAGACGACTTCAGGATCAAGCCCCCGCGCAAGAGACAGGAGAGGGTGAATAGCTAGATGGATGGAGAAGGAATGAACCAAGACCGAAGATGGATGGAGAAGGAATGAACCAAGACCGACCACCCAACTTCCGCAAGGAAGGAAAGCTCTATCTCGTGCGGTGTTTTAAGTGTGAACCCGAGCACGGAAAAGAGAACTACATGATCGCTGCGGCTACTGGAACTTGTGCCTGGTGTGGTTGGTCAGAAGGTGGGGAGTGATGTTTAGACACTTTTTGTCACGGCTACCCTGCAAACTCGGCTTGCACTACTGGACTGGCTTTGCCGGGGCCTACCGCTTTTGCGACTTTTGTGGAAAGCGTAAGGAGCTATGAACCTCGCTTCCATGTTCCGAGCGTTCAAGGGGGAGGGGCCAGACCCCGAACGTTGGCAATACTGGAGAGACAACGCACACTACTTTCAGGTTGAACTCGGGAAGGCAAATGAGCAGTGCCGCGCAGCCAACACCCAAGCTAAGAAAGCCGAGCGGGAACGGGACAAGCTACAGCGGTTCGTGGAAACGATCACAATTGAGCGGTATCAAGTCGAAGCGGAAAGACTGAACGGACGGGTTCGAGTAACCAAAGTCGAGTCCCTCCTAGAACAACTGCTGGGGGCGAAAGACGCCTACGACGAACTTCACGACCTCGCAGACTCCATCAGGAAGGAAGCTGGGCCGGGAGAGAGGCAGAGCGAGCAAGAACCAGACGAAGAAGTGTTCTGCGAGATCGACGCTGCCGAGTTCGAGGAAGCGCGGCGCGATCCCGCAGTCAAGCGTCTGCACGAATCGGCAGACGCCTATCTAGAAAAGCTGGAGAGAGAAGGACGCTCGGACTCAACTCCAGATCCATCCAAACCTGTCCAAGAATCTGGAGTTGAAGCCCCAACCCCGAGCAGACCAACTACTAGAAAGGACCCCGTGACGCTCCTAGCGTTCAAAGACGACCCAGCCATCAAGGACAAGCTGCTCGAACGGATCGGGGAACACGAACGCAGAGACGCGATCATCAAGGGCACCTATGGTGAGTTGAACGGTCATTTTCGAGGGTGCGCAGTCGGCTGTTCGCTGCACGACTGGGACACCAAGGAAGTCATCAATTCCAACATGCATGCGCTCTACCCCGAGCGCCTGGGCCTACCGGCTTGGCTGGCTTACCTTGAGGACCGAATCTTTGAGAGCCTACCCGAGAAAGAGGCCACGACTTGGCCGCGCAGGTTCGCAGAAGCGATCCCTGTTGGTGCTGATTTCTCAAAGCTGGCTGACGAGCTGTCGATCAAACGCCTTGAGCGCACACTGGAGCTGAAACCAAACTGGCCGGAGAACATCGCGGACCAGGTATCCGAGGCAATCGAGGAAGTCATCGCGGCACTTCGCGATGGCGACGAAGATCGCCGAAATTCGGCGGAGTCGGCTGCTGGGTCGGCTGCTTGGGCTGCTCGGTCGGCTGCTCGGTCGGCGGCGTGGTCGGTTGAGTCGGCTGCTTGGTCGGCTTGGGCAGCTGGGTCGGCTGCTGGGTCGGCTGCT
>Ga0163151_10001253_pt1 | contig 43400 bp, 34 predicted proteins | sample OliLakLV19MP5IB2_FD_145596 | JGI IMG/M metagenome (GOLD analysis project Ga0163151, IMG submission 145596) | Freshwater microbial mat bacterial communities from Lake Vanda, McMurdo Dry Valleys, Antarctica - Oligotrophic Lake LV.19.MP5.IB-2 | ecosystem: Environmental > Aquatic > Freshwater >...
CTCTATCGAAAAGTCAAGGCGAAGGCTGAGGCTAAGACTATGAATTTCTGAGGTGACGCACTCTCTGCGCCTTTGCGTCTCTGCGCGAAAAAATTTTCCAAACTCTATCGAAAAGTCAAAGCGAAGGCTGAGGCTAAAACTATGAATTTCTGAGGTGACGCACTCTTTGCGCCTTTGCGTCTCTGCGCGAAAATATTTTCCAAACTCTATCGAAAAGTCAAAGCGAAGGCTGAGGCTAAAACTATGAATTTCTGAGGTGACGCACTCTTTGCGGCTTTGCGGCTTTGCGCTAAAATATTATTCAAAAGGCCAAAATAAATTTTGAAAAGAAAACCTGGGCGGCTTACTCCGGAGATTAAGGCAAGAACAAAAGCTGCCCTTGCGCAAAGTGGCGGCCATGCTGGATATCGATGTGGCCATTCTCAGCAAGATGGAGCGTGGCGAGCGGAAACTGAACAAAGAGATCCTCTTGAAACTGGCAGAGATCTATCATCACGAACCGGATGAACTGGTCATCATGTACCTCAGTGAAAAGATACTGTACGAAATTGGGGATGAGGAGTTGGCATTGAAAGGTTTGCTTGCAGCGGAGGGAGAAATGAGGTATAGGGCAAGACCTAAAGAGCTGTCAAAAGAGGAGGTCATCAGCCAATTCAAAGATTATTTTGAAACACAACCCTGGGCTTCCAAAGCCTGGTTGTTTGGTTCAGTGGCCAGGGGTGATAATACACCAGAAAGCGATATTGATATATGTATCGATGTTCCTGCTGATTCAAGGTTAACGTTTTTTGATCTTGCTGAAATACAGGATCAATTGCAAAAGATAGCTAATAAAAAAGTGGATGTTGTCATGCTGGGGGGTCTGCGGCCCGCGATGAAAGACAGAATTGAAAAAGAAATGATTCTCCTAAGTACATGACAAAAATTTAACATATCTCCTTACTCGTATTGGATCCATTGTAAAAAGTGCATTGATAAATTCATCGAGACCGCCTCTAAAAATACTCTTTGCCGGGCGACCATGTTTCTTTTTTACAAATCGCTCCGGCTTCATTTTCTTTATCCAGATTCCTATTTTGATCATCCAGACATAGGCAATGGCAAGTATTCCCATCAGTGTATTGAGTCGTTCTATTTTGGTGACATGAGTGCATTCAAGTTGAAATCCATTTGACTTCATGTCTTTGAATATGTTTTCGATATACCATCGTTCACCATATCTACTGATACTTTCAGATCGATCACAATAGCTTGCAATAATCAAGTATTCAGGTTTGTTGGTTTTCGAATTGATGATTCTGCCACCTTGCAAATACAACTCGGTGGTACCCAGAATCACCGAAGCTCCTATTGCTCTTGTTTGTCCAATTGGCAGTCTTCTGAAAAGCTTAAAAACATGGATCAATTTTCCTCTATATCACACTTTAAGATTTCTTCGCAACCTAATGTCATAGGGTATCCTGTGGTTATTCAGGTAGGTCATCCAGATGACCCCGGTAAATTCTCGGTCGGCGACAAGATTATAAATTTTGTCTTTGCCGAAACAATCTAAAAAACGGTTCATCAGTTCAATTCTTTCCTGCTCATCACTATTACCTTTCTTTGGTAGTAAACTCCAAAATAGTGGAATGCTCCATCCATTGCCCTTTGCACTAAGCATTAAAAAATTAATGTTTGCTTTCCCAAATTGCCAATTCGTTCGATCCATCAATAGCGTGTATGGAGCTTGGAATCCGCCTAATCGAAGTTTTTCAACTTTTTTTTAAAGATATCATCCCAATCCAACAATTCCTTAAGGTGAGCACGTTTCAGTCCCTGGCTTACCCCTGCTTGTTGTATCTGCAACAGATCGGCTATTTCCTGTTGCGATTTTTGGGGATGCTGTAGAACCACACTGACCAGTTCCGCCGTTTTGGGTTTCCATTGGTCCATGATCACCAGGGCCATCTTAAGATACGTGTTCATTTCATCATCCCATTCTCTCCACGGACTGCGGATCGCCAGGGATTGCTTTTGAGCTTTTAGACTTTCCAGTAGTTCGCCAGAATGGATAAAGGCTGATCCATTGGATTGTGAGATGCTGCCGGCAGCAAAACTTTTATCCCCTATCCCGATAGCCACCCGTGTATCCAATTCTTTCTGACTTCTCAACATGGCCTTTATCCTCATCACCAGGGTGAAGGAATCCGCTGCATTCGCCAATTCGATCTGGAAGCTGTCCCCCCGATAGATATCCCAAAACCTGGGTCCAGGAGCCATAGAAGCAAATAAAAATTTTAACCCTTCTTGCCATATTCCATGATCTTCGACTTGTCGCGATTTGATCAAATCACCTGTTATCACTCCTATCATCCTCCAAATATAATCTATTTTAATTATAAAGCTAATAAATAATGGTATTAGATTATATTATGGTGTTATAATCTATTTAAGCTATAATACAGGGAGATAAGTTGATAGGTTTATTTGCTGATATGCTTATGTGCTTATGTGCTTATACGCTGATATGCTTATACGCTGATATGCTTATACGCTTATATGCTTATACGCTGATATGCTTATACGCTGATATGCTTATACGCTTATATACTTATACGCTTGTATGCTTATACGCTTATAAGCTTATATGGTTATATGGTTATATGGTTATATGGCTGTTACTGAAGGACAAGGATCAGCAGGCGTCGCTATGAGCTGCACATGGATGCGAAAAGGTGTCGAAGTGTCGAAGCACGATCAAGTGAGCGGGCAGAGGCAAGAAAAGGGAAAAACAAGTAACTGAATATTACCTGCCGTCGTCAGACGGCTTACATAACATTGCCTGGTAATTGCTCTTTTTGATCTGTCGTACGCGGACTTAGGCAAAACTAAGCCCAACTTTGTTTTTTACTATACGAACAATCGTTCGTATTCCTTATTTTTGCGCTCTATGAGCCGTTACCACCGATTACGTATCGCAGAGGTCCGCCGGGAAACTAATGAAAGTGTCTCCCTGTGGCTGGAAGTCCCGGCCGACTTGAAGCAGGAATTTGCCTTTCGACCCGGACAATACCTCAATTGCCGAGCGATGGTCAACGGCGAAGAACTAAGAAAATCCTATTCCATTTGTGCTGTTCCGGAGGACCCCTACCTGGGTATCGCTGTCAAAAAGGTACATGGTGGGAAAATGTCTACCTACATCAATAGTGGATTGAAAGTCGGGGACACCTTTGACGTAACACCCCCTGAAGGCAAGTTTACCTTGCCAGATGACTTACCCGAAGATGCCGTTTTGGTTTTCTTTGCCGCAGGAAGCGGGATTACACCCGTAATGTCGCAACTCCGCTATTTCCTGGATCATTATCCGAAAGGACAAGCTGTCCTTTTTTATAGCAACCGATCCAGTGACACGATCATCTTTCGTGAACAACTGCAAGCCATGAAAAACGAAAACATGAACAGGTTTTCGATTTATCATATACTGACCAAAGAAGTGACTGGAGTTGAAGTTTTTTCAGGACGCATCGATCAGGAGAAATGTGCCCTTTATGGAAAACATTTTTTTAATCCTGCAGAAATACACACTGCATTTATCTGCGGCCCTGAGTTGATGATCATGGATGTCAAATCCGCGCTGCAACAAATGGGATTGCGCGAAGAACAAATCCGGTTCGAACTATTCGGCACGGGTGCCTTTTATGCCAAACGTGAAATTGAGGAGGCCACGGAGTTTGCCGGAGAAGATACTATGTCACAAGTCACCATCCGCATCGATGGTCATGAAGTTGATCTGCAACTAGGCTATCGCGGACAAGCGGTCTTAGATGCAGGTTTACAGTCAGGCCTGGATATTCCTTTTTCTTGCAAAGGGGGCGTATGCAGCAGCTGTAAAGCACAGGTTGTAGAAGGCAAAGTATTTATGGATATCCATTACGGATTGGAACCAGATGAAATTGATGCCGGGATCGTGTTGACCTGTCAGTCGCATCCAAGGTCAGAGAGGTTAATTCTGGATTACGACATATTGTGAAAAATTGCTGTAGGGTCGTGTTGCACCCGACCGCAATTCAGGTCGTGTTACAACCGACCGCTAATGATGTTTTATAGAAATGTGACCATCAAAAATTGATAAAATATACAGCGTAAATCAAGTCCCCTTCAGGCGCTGTGCTGAGCGGAGTCGAAGTAGGATTTAGGAGCAAACATGAATACAACAAACAGAAAAGAAGAAATCCACATCGCAGCCGCAAAACTTTTCGGAGAGAAAGGTTTTGCAGCCTCTTCTGTGCGTGATATTGCGCATGCTGTCGGACTTGGTGCCGCCAGCCTGTACAATCACATGGGCTCCAAGGATGAATTGCTGACAACGATTTGCTTTGGATGTGCCAATGAATTTCTCGAAGGCATGAAACAAATTGAACTGGAACATACAGATCCGGTGGAAAAAATAAAGGAACTCATTCGGCTCCAGATACGTATTGCATTGCATGATGAGAGCTCACTGACGGTCTTCAATGATGAGTGGCGGCACCTGCAGGAGCCGTTTCTTACCTCTTTCCTGGAATTAAGGAGACAATATGAAACGTCTTATCTTCGAATCATCAAAGAAGGCATTGAAAAAAGTAAGTTGAGAAATACGGAAGCATACCTTATTTACCAGCTGATATTGTCATCCTTACGATGGCTTCATATGCCTACCGTAAAAAAAACCAAACTGGCCGAACAAGAATTGACTGAACAAATCTCTTCGATATTGATTAAAGGTATAGTCATATGAACGTAATAGATATAGAATCCGGTTTTCAGGAGAAAATCGACAAAGACATCCGCATCGAGCCTCGGGACTGGATGCCAGACAATTACCGCCAGACGCTGATCCGCCAGATCGGTCAACATGCGCATAGTGAAATCGTAGGCATGCTCCCTGAAGGCAATTGGATCACGAGGGCTCCATCGCTGCGAAGAAAAGTAGCGCTCCTGGCCAAAGTCCAGGATGAGGCAGGTCATGGATTGTATCTATATAGTGCAGCCGAAACGTTAGGTGCAGATCGGGATCAAATGTTCGAAGAACTTCATTCCGGAAAAGCGAAATATAGCAGCATCTTCAATTATCCGACATTGACCTGGGCTGACATGGGTGCTATCGGTTGGTTGGTCGATGGTGCGGCGATTCAAAATCAAATACCGTTGTGTCGTTGTTCGTATGGACCATACGGTCGCGCGATGGTGCGTATCTGCAAAGAAGAAAGTTTTCACCAACGTCAGGGCTTTGAGATCATGGATGTGCTGTGTAAAGGAACGCCTGTACAAAAAGCAATGGCACAAGACGCACTCAACCGTTTTTGGTGGCCGAGCCTGATGATGTTTGGTCCGCCGGATGCAGAATCCACGCATACCGAACAATCGAAAAGATGGGGAATCAAACGATTTACAAATGACGAACTCAGGCAGCGATTTGTGGACATGATCGTACCGCAAGCTGCGCACCTGGGCATTACTATTCCTGATCCGGATATCAAATGGAATGAAGAGAAACAGCACCATGACTATGGCCAGATCAACTGGGATGAATTTTGGCAGGTTGTAAAAGGAAATGGACCATGTAACAAGGAAAGAATGGAAGCCAGGGTCAAGGCGTGGGAAGATGGAGCATGGGTAAGAGAAGCTGCCACAGCATATGCTGCAAAACATTTTAACTCCGCTCAACGACCAACCATAGAAACTCAACAACGATCAGAAAAATCAAAAGCAGTATGAAAACGTGGCCTTTATACGAAGTATTCATAAGATCAAAAGCAGGACTGCATCATAAACATGCCGGCAGTCTGCATGCAACGGATGCACAGATGGCGATTGAAAATGCCAGAGATGTTTATTGCCGTCGTAATGAAGGCGCAAGTATCTGGGTGGTACTTTCATCTGACATCATTGCATCAAACCCGCAGGAAAGTGAAGAATTGTTTGATCCGGCAGAAGATAAAATCTACCGTCACCCGACCTTCTATCATGTACCTGAAGGTGTAAAGCATCTCTAAAACAAAGGCATGATCCAATTCCGAAATCCCACACTTCTTCTTTTGGTACCCATCGTCCTGGCTGGCCTGGGTTGTCAGCGGGCGCATTCAGAAGAACAGGCATCCCTCACCATTCCTGTTGCTTTACCTGCAGATATAGATTCTGTTCAACTTCAATCGGTAGAAGACACGATCGCTATTCCTTTGGACCTGGAATACATCATGGGGCGTTTTGATCCTTCAAAGCATCCTGACTTTGTCATCATCGACTCGCAGTACGCTGATAAAAAAGGGATGTATCTCCGCAAGGATACCTACAAGGCTTTCCTGGACATGTATACGCATGCGAAGAAAGATGGAGTCAACCTACAGATCAGATCTGCCACGCGAAATTTTTATGCACAAAAATCCATTTGGGAAGCCAAGTGGTCAGGTACACGTACGATCGAAAGCGGAGAAAACCTTGCCGTGACGACCCCCGACCCTAAAGAGCGGGCAATGAAAATATTGCGTTATAGTTCGATGCCAGGATCAAGTCGTCATCACTGGGGCACAGATATCGATCTCAATAACCTTGAGAATGATTGGTTTAGTGAAGGGGAAGGACTTACTATGTACAACTGGCTAAAAAAACATGCCGCCGAACATGGTTTTTGTCAAGTCTATTCAGCAGGCCGACCTTATGGTTATTTTGAAGAAAGGTGGCACTGGTCCTATACACCTGTATCCGCCAAACTGACAGCATATGCAAAAGCGCATCTGAAAAATGAAATGATCGATGGCTTCCTCGGCAGCGAGTCAGCCGCGATGATTGATATTGTCAAACATTATGTTCTCGGCATCAATGAGGAATGCAATCATTGAGACAGGAGACGTCAGACACAAGACGTCAGACTCATGCCACAACATATCTATTGTTTTAAAAAAAACAATAGTTCGGCGTAGGTTGACCTACGTCGGGCAGGATCATCAATCCTGTTCTCTTGAAATTCATTGAAAGTCGTCTTTGACGACACGCATAAATCAAAAACTCATACTTCGACTCCGCTCAGCACACCGCTTTTCACTTTTCATTCTTCACTTTTCATTCTTCACTTTTCACTTAATTTATGTCCTACACTGAATCCAACATGTTCCCTCTTGGCAGCGATGCGCCACCGTTTGTTCTTCCCGATACTGTGACCGGAGAAACAATCAGACTTGTTGATATTGCATCTGACAAAGCGACTGTGGTGATGTTTATCTGCAATCATTGCCCGTATGTCATTCATGTCAATGAGGAGATCGTCCGCTTGGCAAATGATTATATCGCAAAGGGAATTGCTTTCATAGGGATCAGTTCTAATGATGTGGACAACTATCCGCAGGATGGTCCTGAAAAAATGAAGGAGCATGCGGAGAAATTAAAATATCCGTTTCCGTATCTCTATGATGAGAGTCAGAATGTAGCTCGTGCCTTTGATGCGGCCTGCACACCTGACATCTATGTGTTTGACAAGGAGCTCAAGCTTGCTTACCGTGGGAGACTTGATGACTCGAAGCCATCAAATGGCATACCACTTTCAGGAAAAGATTTACGTGATGCACTTGATGCTTTACTGGGCGGACAGCCAGTGGCAGTGAAACAGTATCCGAGTGGGGGATGTAATATTAAATGGAAGAAATAAAAGGCGGAAGGGCGGAAAAGGCGGAAGGGGCGGAAGACTTTAAAAAAACAAATGATGTTGGTAGACTCTGGCTGCTGATGGACAGATCATAAAACGTCTGTGACCACTACATCATTTGTATCTGTAGCCTCCCGGCTGCTGGTAGTTGTCATACTCAACGAAATATTGTCACTCGCGTCAGGAGACGCGAAAAATATTGCATTCAAGTTAAAAACTTGAACGAGCGATTAGATCAAAACACTGTGCCCATTGACCATTTTGTGAGACTAGATTAATCCAGTGCATTTACATACATCATCCCGCTTTGAATATCAGCGGAGACTTCAAGTTTGATACTTAGTTTTTGATTGTCAACCGTGGTATGTTTCCAGGCATAAACAAATTTACTTCCATCCTTAGGATACATAGGTTTTCCGAATTGTTTTGATGCTTGCTTTCCACCTTGTTTTACACTTAATGCATTAGGCAGATATAAAATGGCCCTTCGAATCGTATCGGATTGCAATTCGTAGGTCAACGAACAGGTATCGATCCTTCCCAGAGAAGCATCTGGAAAAATAAAACGGTAGGAACGGATAAACGTAGTTGGATCTTTAAGGCAGTTGGCTGGAATTTCAAAAAAATCGCCTATAGCAATGGGGATTTTCCTTGACCGCAGTTCACCGGAGAAACGGAGCGAATCGGTGGTGATCACCTTATGTTCATCTCGTTGGCCATATGTGGTGATATAACACACCATGAAAATCAGAATAGATACTGCTATTTTTAGCATACGGCTTAGAGTTTATTCGTGCTTGGAAAGATTTCTTAACGCTACCAGTTCTTTAAACTTTATTCTTGCTTCTTCTGCAGGAGAACCAAAATAGGTTTTGCCGGCCTCAAGATCTTTCATTACACCACTTTGTGCAAGGATTGTAGTCTTATCACCAATATGAAGATTTTGTGTCAGCCCTGCCTGGCCGTAGATGACACACCAGTCGCCAACAATTGTTTTCCCTGCAATTCCGACCTGAGCTGCAATCAAACAATTTTTTCCGATGACGACGCCGTGTCCGATCATCACCTGGCAGTCGATCTTGGTGCCAGTGCCGATGATGGTATCACCACTCACACCTTGGGCGATGGTAGTGCCGCTACCTATCCATACATCATCTTCGATAATCACTCTTCCGCATCCGGTCCACGGCTGGTATCCTTCAGGCCATTTTTTAAAATAAAAAGCCTGCGTTCCGATGATGGCCCCGGAATGAATGACGACTCTGTCTCCAATAGTTGTGTAAGGCCTGATGATCGTGCCGGATTGAATATGACAATCCTTGCCGATGCGCACATGTGGTCCGATGATAGCTCCATCCTCAATCACCGCCGTGGGATCAATATCCTGCTCTTCTTTTGAAACGTATTGTATCGGAGTGAATACCCTGAATCGTTTTACGATCTCTTCATATGCCAAAAATGGTTTTTCAACTATCAGTAAAGCCTTACCCTCAGGACATTCCATTTCTGCCGGGACGATAATGGCACTTGCAGCGGAGTGGAGTGAAGTCTTGTAATATTTAGGATGGTCGACAAAGGTGATATCACCTTCCCGGACTTTGTGTATTTCATTGATCCCGCTGATTTGCAGTGTTTTATTACCTGAAACCCTGGCCCCGATCCATCCTCCGATTTCTTCGACTGATATTGATTTTGGAAAATTCATGCCTCTGATATTTCCTTCAAAAGTAATCATTGTCTGTCAGGGACAAGTTGCTCTGTGTTCTTAATTTCAGCCGCTAATTTTTACTAATTTGCGCTAATAAAATTGAGCTATCAGCTATGAGTTATCAGTTATCAGTTATTAGTTATTAGTTATTAACAATTACCATTTACCATTTACCAATTGACATTAACCTCCTACTCTCCAAAGCATATAAACCTATCAACCCATAAACATAACAACCATTTCAACAGGTTGGCGGAGAAAACTCCATCCAACGGCAGTAGCTGACAGATTACATCAACTTCATAAACATATAAACTCATCAACTCAACAATGACCACAAACCTCTCCCGCAGATCCTGGCTCCAGCGCAGTGCAATGGCCGCAGCTATACTACCTGTAAGCCGATGGTATCAACCAGATAGCTATTCATCAAGAGCAGGTTCGCCATTTCCAGCGCAGATCATCCGGCTCAACTCCAATGAGAATGCCTACGGACCAAGCCAGGCAGCACGCGAAGCCGTCATGGACAGCCTCAACGAAGCCAACCGGTATCCCAGGCACTTCATGGCCTCCTTGCGGGAGGAAATAGCACGACGCGAAAATTTAACTCCGGATCATATACTGCTTACCGCTGGGTCAACAGAGTTGCTTGGACTTGTAGGCCTTGTATATGGGTTACAAGGTGGGGAACTGGTAGCGTGCAATCCTACTTTTGATTTCATGTTGTTGTATGCTGAGCGCTTGGGCTGCAAGTGGGCACGCACCCCACTGACTTCGACCTTCCAATACGATCTTAATGGACTTGACAAGGCAACCGGCCCGAACACCAAACTGATCTTTGTCTGCAACCCTAACAATCCAACCGGCATCGAAATCCCTACAGCTGAATTGAAGTCCTTCTGCGAAACACAGGCACAAAAATATCCGGTGTATGTCGATGAAGCCTATATCGAACTCAGTCCAAATGGTCGGGAGAGCAGTATGGCCTCGCTTGTAGATAGCAATCCAAACATCATCGTGGGCCGCACTTTTTCAAAAGTACATGGCCTTGCAGGCTTGCGCATAGGCTATGCAGTTGCTAACCCTGTCACAATTGAACTCCTTTCCAATTTTCATATTGGGAGAGGCATGACTATATCTTCAGCCTCAGCAAACGCTGCCATTGCTTGCCTCAAGGATCCGGAATTTGAAGCTTTCGCCCGCACGAAAATTATTGAAGGCCGTGAATTGGTCTGTAACGCTTTTGATACATGGGGTGTGGAATATCTTCCATCTGCCGCCAATTTTGTGATGTTCCGCAATGCTAAATTCTCAATGGATCCGGTCGAAGCTATGGAAAAGGAAGATATCCTCATTCGTAAATACGATCATATTCCGGGATGGACCAGGGTGAGTATCGGGACGATGGAGGAGATGCATGCATTTATTTCTGCTGTGCAGAAATATGTCGCATGATGTGAGTTGTGAGATGTGAGTTGTGAGATGTGAGTTGTGAGTTGTGAGATGTGAGATAATATAGCTCGCGTCAGGAGACGCGAAAAATATTGCATTCAAGTCTGAAGACTTGAACCAGCTATGTTTTTACTTTTACATCTGATGATTTTGAACAAGCTAAATTTATATTTGATGTCTGATGAGTTCAACACAAATTTTTGATTCTTCAGTCCCGGTTGCTGAGCGAAATCGAAACATCACTTTAATGCGCTTCCAGCCAGTTTTCTCCAACACCCATGCCTACTTCAACAGGCACTGGCAGATTAGGTAATGCGTGCTTCATCTTGTCTTCGACTAATGCGCGGAGTTCGTCTTGCTCGGTCTTGTGGACATCGAAGACCAACTCATCATGTACCTGGAGGAGCATCTTTGATTTGAGATTGCGGTTGAGCATCTCATCATAGATGTGAATCATGGCGAGCTTGATCATGTCGGCTGCTGAACCTTGTATCGGAGAGTTAATGGCATTTCGCTCTGCCTGGGAACGGACGGTTTGATTTTTGGAATTGATATCGCGGAGGTAGCGACGGCGTTTCATGATCGTCTCGATATAGCCATGCTCACGAGCGAAGGCGACCGTTTCGGTCATGTAGTTTTTGATGCCTGGAAATTTTTCGAAATAATTATCGATGATTTCTTTCGACTCAGTGCGTGAAATGCCCAGGGTCTGTGAAAGACCAAAAGCAGATTGTCCATATGCCAGGCCAAAGTTGACAGCCTTGGCACGGCGGCGCATTTCCTTGGTGACATCAGTTAATGGCACGCCAAATACTTTTGAAGCAGTGGATGCATGGATATCTTCTCCTGCCTTGAATGCCTCCATCATGCCTTCGTCCTGTGTGATCGCCGCGATGATCCGCAATTCGATCTGCGAATAATCCGCAGAGAGAATCAGGAAATCACCGTTCCTTGGAATAAACGCTTTGCGGATTTCTTTTCCACGATCCGTGCGGATAGGAATATTCTGTAGATTCGGATTGTTAGATGCAAGGCGTCCAGTTGCGGCTATTGTTTGTCCGAATGTCGTATGCACTCTGCCTGTCTTCGGGTTGATCAGTGAAGGCAAGGCATCGATGTAGGTGGATTTCAGCTTCGTGAGCTCACGGTAATTGAGGATGTGATCAATGATCTCATACTTTTCCTGCAAGGGTGCCAGAATGTCTTCGCTCGTCCCGTACTGACCGGTTTTGGTCTTAGCGCCTTCATAAGGAATCTTTAGGTGTTCAAACAGGATATCCCCCATTTGTTTTGGCGAATCGATATTGAACTCCACGCCACTGATCTTGTAAATCTTGTCGCGCATGTCATACAACTCCACCGCTAACGTTTTGGAATATTCATTCAGAAACGGCACATCCAGACCGATGCCTTCAAACTCCATCGCGGTGAGTGCATGGATCAGGGGAAATTCCATTTTATAGATCAGGTCTTCAGCATGGATTGCTTCAATCTGTTTGTCTGTCACAGCCTTGAGTTGTAATGTGACATCAGCATCTTCAGCCGCATATTCCGTAATTTTTTCGAGGCCGATGTCCTGCATCGAAAGTTGGTTTTTACCTTTCTTTCCGATCAACTCTTCGATTGATACGGGAGAATAACCCAGATAGGCTTCGGCCATCACATCCATTTTATGCCGCACATGGGTGTCAGCTATAAAGTGCGCCACCATGGTATCATAAATCGGATCGGCGACGATGACATCATAGAGTCGTAACACTTTCATGTCAAACTTGATGTTGTGCCCGATCTTCAATGCATCCGGATTCGTAAATACCTTTTCGAATGACTGCACGACTGCCTTTGCTTTTTCAAACTCAGGTGGACACGGAACGTAATAAGCTTCACCTGGAGTTATAGAAAAAGACATCCCCACGATTTCCATTTCCACCTCCAGGCCTGTGGTCTCGGTATCGAAAGCAAATTCTTTAGCAGCCAGTAATTTTTCAACCAATGCCTGGCGTTCTTCTTCCGTGCTGACCGCATGGTATGTATGCGGTGTGTTGTGAATGTTCTTTCCAGCAGTTGGCGTATAGTTTTCATCGGTTTCTTCACCTGGTTGTTCAAACAGATTTCCCTGCACTGCTCCTGCATTTACTCTCGGCGCAGATGGTGCCGCTACATTGACTTCAAAATTTTCACCCAGGATTCGCTTACCAAGTGTTTTGAATTCCAGCTCAGCAAAGATGGAAGACAATTTCTCTGCATTAGGTGGATCGAGGATCAGTCGGTCATGTTCGAACGGAACAGGTGCATCGAGCAGGATCGTGGCCAACTTTTTAGAATCAAATGCAGCTTGTCTGCTTGCTTCGAGTTTTTCTTTTGTGCTTCCTTTAAACTGATCGATATTGGCGTAGATATTTTCGATCGTGTCCCATTCGTGGATGAGCTTTGCAGCGCCTTTTTCTCCGATTCCTCTTACGCCGGGGATATTGTCCACCGCATCACCCATGAGCCCCAGGATATCGATGACTTGCTCCGGGCGTTTGATGCCATAATTTTCGCAGACTTCTTTTGGTCCCCATATCTCCGGGCCATTGCCTTGCTTGGCAGGTTTGTACATGAATATGTGCTCGGAAACCAATTGACCGAAGTCCTTATCCGGAGTAACCATGTAGACCGTATAGCCTTCCTGCTCTGCTCTTTTGGCGAGCGTACCGATGACATCATCTGCTTCGTAGCCGGGAGCTTCGATGATCGGAATTCCATAAGCTTCAATGATACTGCGGATATAAGGCTCGGCTATCCTGATATCCTCCGGTGTCTCTTGTCTGTTGGCCTTGTAATAGGGAAACTCTTGTACCCGCACATTGGGGGATTTGTGGTCAAAACAAACAGCGATGTGGGACGGCTTCCGGTTGTTGAGCACCTCCTCGAGGGCATTGACGAAACCAAACATGGCGCTGGTATTCAGGCCTTTACTATTGATCCGCGGATTGCGGAAAAAGGCATAATAGGCGCGGAAGATGAGCGCATATGCGTCAAGGAGATATAAAGTAGGCCTGGCCATAAGTGATGATTGATTGGTGTAAAGAAAGGGTATAAATAATACCCCTTCCGATATTTTGAAGTGTTAAAGATACATGGATGCCTGAAATGGAATAAAGCCATGTACAATCATGAATAAAATGTATATTTATTCATTGCATGATGTCCCATAAGGGTTTTTCTGATGGATCAGAAACAGATTTTTATTTCCCCACTAAATCATTGTTTCCATGCAAACTTATTTCACCTCTTCCTTCACTGCGATAGCCGACAATGCTCGTCCAGTCATCGCATTCAAGGATACCCTCCAATATATTTTACCTGATCGCCTCCGTCTTTATCTTTCACCATTACCTTTCTAGAATCAACCATTAGGCTGAACTGTAGTCAGTTCACTTTTAAACCACTAAACAACCTTACATGAAAGATGCTTTATTATTCCTGACCTTGACCACAGCTTCGATTGGTTTTATCTTGTGGTACACCATCGCTTCATCACTTCGGCTTCCCGTGCGATTTCAAATCATGTATGATGCCAATCCTCCGTATGTCAACAGGGTCATCAGGAGAAGAATCCTGACTGGGTTGATTTTCGCGGGGATTCCTCTTTTCCTGATTTTCTTCACTCATCTTATTGAGCGTCCTTCCTGGCATGACCTAAACATTTCATTTGCATGGAACAAAATCGCGTGGTATGCTGTCATTGGTGTCGCCGTTGCCATTCCCATCCTTTATTATAATATCAAATCTCATGCTAGCCTGGAGCAATATCCAGAAATACGCGTGCGATTCTGGCGGCCACGAATCCTTTTCTGGAGTGCAATGACGTGGATACTCCATGTCTTTGCCACTGAGTTTTTCTATAGAGGATTATTATTTCAATCATTGCTCTTCAAACTTGATCTGTGGCATGCCATCGTTGTGTGCGCAGCATTTTATAGTCTTACACATTATTTCAGGCGAAACAGAATGACCATTGCAGGCATCCTATGGGGTGTCTTTTCGTGTTGGCTCACCTATCATGCCGGAAGCCTTTTGCCCTCCATCATCATTCACCTCGGATTTTGCCTTTTCACCGAATGGTTTTCTATTAAGCATCACATGGAAATGCATGTGAATCGTACATAACCAATCCTCCAAATGCGATTATTCCGATCATAACCAACAAAAAATATTTGCTAACCCAACCTTCAAAATTAAAATTCAATGAATGACGAACTCAAAAATATCTCAAAAACAAGATATACGTGGTCGAATGCCTCCAGCACAGTCATCTCTACCCCTTTACGTTATTTCTATCCGAAGAGAGTAACCGACATCCAGGAGATCGTGGAAGAAGCTGAGCTGCAGAAACTGAGAGTTCGCGCTGTGGGATCAGGACATTCCTATTCGGAAGCAGCAAAAGGAGATGACTTCCTTATGGACATGAAAGAGCTGCGGGATGCAGAACTATACAAAAGTCCCTGGGTGAAAGCAGTTCATCAGCAAAGACATTTTGTGCTAGCAGAGGCTGGGATTACGATACGTAAGATCAACAGGTGGCTCGATGAGCATGACCTTGCATTACAAAATATGGGTGCTGTTGATTTTCAGACAATCTCAGGTGCCCTGATGACCGGTACGCATGGCACCGGTATTCACAAACCGGCATTTCCGGATATGGTGCATGGACTCAGAATAGTCAGCAAAGGGAGTAAGCTCATCCAAATCGAACCCACGGATGGAATAACTGATCCGGTATATCACGCGCAGCATTCAGCCATTCAATTGATTCAGGACGATGATATTTTTTATAGCACGGTATTGAGTTTTGGGGCGATGGGCATCGTATATCAAATGATCATGGAAGTGGTGCCGCGATTTTGGATCAAAGAGCACAGGTATCTTGAAAACTGGACGAGTGTGAAACAAAAACTTATCAGTGGGGAGTTTATGCAGAACATTATTGAAGGTCATGATTTTGCAGGTATACGTGTCAATCCATATAAGATAAAAGGTGACCACCTCTGCTCTATCGTAGTGCAGGATATACAGCACACCCCACCATCAAAATTTGAACAAGGTCGTAGAAATATTATATCCTCCTTTGTGTCAAACCGAGAATCATTTATTGAAGGCCTGATACGAACAACCAATCGTAAGCCAAAAGGAACCGGCAATAAAATACAAACCAGTTTGAAATTTTCAAGGGTCAAAAACTATACGGATATAAGTTATAAAGTCCTATTCCAGAGTGGTGCCGCCGTCTTACGCTATGGTCTCAATTCAGAATTCGCATTTGCCGCTGATGCACTCAAGATCATTACTGCGTTGGAACTGGTATTTAAAGAAACCGAAGAGGCTGCGACAAAATCAGACCGGTATCATCCAAGCTTTATAGCGATACGTTTCGCTATGCCTTCTAAGGCATATCTCTCCTCCGCCTATGGTCGTGCCACAGCCTACATGGATATGCCCACACTTAATAATACCATCGGCGACCAGGATCTGCTCGAAAACTACCAGTTGCTCATGATGCAGTTAGGTTGCATACCTCACTGGGGCAAAGTAAATAACATGCTGTACATGGACAATGCATTTATCCAGTCGGCCTATCCTAAATATCAAACCTGGATAGACGTGCGCAGACAGATGGATCCGGACAATACGTTTATCAATGATTTTATTATTAAGATGGGGCTTGAGTAGAAAAGGGTAAATGAGTAAGGGTTAAGGTTAATGAGTAAAGGGTTCCCACAAACTTATTGAAATGTAATTTTTTTCAATGCTGTACCACCACTTTCTCCAATTGTTGAAGTATTAAATCAGCATAGATCTTTATAAAATATAGCCCCGAAGGAACATCGCTGACATCCATGGAAAGTGTTGTTTCTCTCAATACCATTCGCCCCTGTAGATCCGTCAGTTCAATAAAAAGGTTGTTTACTATTTCCGGATCCAGATTGTAAATTACAATCTGATGGGAGGCCGGATTGGGCCTGATCATAAACTTTTTGTACCCGGTTTTTGCAAGAATGGGAGAAGCTACCATGACTGAATCGCATAGGGGATCATCCAATCTTCCCAGACGATAATTCGGAAAGTGAGGCAACGTCCAATTATTGACGGTGGGCAATTTTAAGGTGTGCTGCTCAAATCGACATGCTTTCCCCTTTTTATCAGGCTCTTGAATGACATGAAGCCATTGCGAGCCAAATAACGGGCTCATAATAATTCTGTGATCTGGTGTTCTTTCCATAATGAAAAATGGCGTTGGTAGCACATCAACAAATCCATCATAATCAGCAATATGAGTTAAACTTGATTGAATATCAGGCGATAGCAAATCCACCTGATAAAGACTTGTGTCATGATTAACAAAAAGAAAATTTCCTGAGGGTGAAAACTCTAATCCGCCTGAAACGCCATTATAAGCTGGAATTTCAATAAGCACAAAGTTACTTAAGAGGCCTTCCTGGCGATCAAAGTCATAAAGGTATAGTCCGTTAGAGGGGTGATACCAGGCAAACTTTGAGCCATCAGGAGAAAACTTTCCTTGCCCTCCAACTGACTTTGAGTCAGGTACTATGCCAATATACTGTCTGTTTATAAAATGAGGTCCATCTCCATCCACTAGTATCCGATTATGCGAATTCGTCCAACTGTTAGGGCATATGATCCACCAATCCATTCCATTAGCATGCCTCACTGCGGACATCGGACCACCCAACATTGTTGTATCCTTTAATACAACCTGGTTTTTGCTTTTGACAGTACCAAGACCATTTTCACCTGCCATATCTATAGTTGTGCAATATAGATTCTCACTTATAAGCGAAGACGCAAGGTTAGTATCCAAATTATCTATCAGATCAATATGAAAGAGATAATAAATGGAATCATGATATTCGTCAGGCAGGGCAAACATGTTTTGAAAACCAATATATCCATGATCAGGACAAAATTCTTCATACAATTCGCCAGGGTTTAGAGAGTCTCCATTTTCCATTTCTAAATCTAAAGGATTTAAAACGAGACATCCGTTAGAATAAAAACACAAATCTCCTTGTTTTGAAGACATTGAAGTGATTTGTAACAATTGATCAAAATATTTTGAATGTCTTAATAGCGAAGGTGGACTAGAGTTAAAATTAATTTCACACCCACCATATCTATTCTCTATCGTGTCCGTATCAGTTCCACCCAATATCCATATATGGTCATACTTACGGTCACAATAATTTTGACAAACCAAGTCTGACCCATATATGGATATAATAGATAGAAATAATACCAGGAATGATTTATTTAGGATCATCTGCGAGCTATCACAAATTTATAGAATTGAATCTTACCTGAATCATCAAATGTCCTCAAATGATACAAGCCTGCAGGTAGTAAAGCGACGTCTATGACCGCCTTACTTCCAGAAATCTGACTGTTAATATAGATCTCTCCCCCAGATAATGTAAATACTTGTACCTCCATAATATTTGACACTGATTCAATAGAAATTTCACTGACGGCCGGATTAGGGAACAGCAACCCTGAATAAGTAGTATAGCCTACTATTGTTCTTGGATTTAAGTAGCCACATAAGCCGTCATCGTCATAGTGCATTTTGATAGAATCTTCCCTGATAAGTGATCTTGCATGGTAGACTGGATCTCCATACTTGTCTGGACAGGTATTTGCAAGGCTATAGACCTTTGTAGATGAGCGTAGCGTGTCTGTTGCTGCTAGGTTAAGAAACTCCAACAGGGTGAACTGCAACTCCTCATGCCAGATAGAATCCGGGGCAATATCCTCTATGTATGAAATGGCATTATTTACCTTTTCAGTTAAAATGACATTAATTGAAGAATCTTTTTGTAGATAATTATATTCATAAAAGAAAATAGAATCGTATCTGGCCACCATTAATGTCGACAAAGAATCATTGTTATAAAGTTTAGTGCCCTTTAGACTGTCTAAAAGCATGATGTCGTCGAAAATTCTATTGAGATTCGATGGAAATTCGCCTAGCACAGCTTCATGAGCACCAGTATATTTGACAGCATAAAATAGGGAATCATACCCATTGGAAAACTTTCCAATGATGGAATCTTCTTGTATAGAAAGGAATGTAGATATCGAAGTGGGCAAAGCCGGTACAGATACATTATGTAACCTTCGATATAAATGAAGCCGTTCATTCCAGCTTTTACTCGCATCAAAATCATCAAACCCTAAATCTCCTTCTATGACATCTAAATCCAAACTATCCCAAGAGGCAGCTCTTGAATAATAACCTACTCCTTCAGGGCAAACTTCAGGAACTGCGCAAATAAAGGTTGTGCCGTCTTTATCTTTAAACCAATTTGATGTAGGAAAAATGGAAGGTGGTACATCGCCTAATGTACTTGACATGTCAACATAGAATATTGAAGCTACTATATCTCGGATATTGCCTTTATGAATGGCAGCTTCTTCCTCAAAATTGCCCTGCCAAGTGTTCCCTGCTAGAATCTGAATTCCCGATCGAGCACCGCTACCAAGGTACAATCCATGGTAATGATCAGTCAATATATTGCCAGAAAGATCGCCTTTGTTAGAGCTTGTTGGTCTGATTCCATATCTAAATTTGTCTACCTCGTTACAACTGATATTGTATTCGTGTGCAGCCTCAAAATAGATACCTGTAGAATTGTGAAAGTTTGCATCAGCAATATCACCGGTTATTTTATTACAGGTTACGACAACATTGTTTGTTCCCAATAAGTATATACCTAATCCTTCATCCTCTTCATAATATTCCACATCGATCGTATTATTCATTATGGTCGTTTCATATCCCGCTGCATTATAAACTGCATACCTGGCATCAAAAATCGTTAATTCGTTGTTTTCAATCAGCCAGCGTGTGGGAACAGGATAGTCATTCATTTCAATACATGCAGAATGGTTGGCAAGGTCATCATCTTCGTTACTTATTACAATATAATTAGATTTTAACTCTCCATTTCCAATCGGCATACAATGATTTAATGTGATTCCTTTATAAAAGCCTTGTATAAAATTATCAATAATTGAAATTCGTCGATTGGCGACCGCGTCTAGCTGTATGCCTGTATTAACATTTGACATCGTCATGCCATGAACATCAATAGCACCTTTAGAATTGTAAATGGCATGATGGACATTGGTAAAATGATAGGAATATGGCGCCATGGACCCGATAGTATTGCCAATAATTTGAGAATATTTTCCATCCTTAATATATACTCCAAAACCTTGTATTTTCTGAGCATACTCCGCATTGAATTCTATATCCTTAAAAAAAGCATCCCCTAATGAAAATGAAGCATTAGTCACAAGGATTCCATTATGCATATTTTCAAACATATTGGCGGTTTGCAAGCCCGCATCCCCCGGAAGAACAAAAGAAGACAGATTACTAACCACAATTCCTGCATATGGAAGATCGCCCGTTGGTGAGGGAGACTGACCGGAGTATCCTGGCTTCATTACTCCACTACCAATAAATAGATTGCCTGAAAAGTTTTCTGTATTTACATAAGTATCATGTGGATTCTCGGGGTCTTGAGCATACGAAAATGGAGAAACGTAGAAACCAACATAGCAATCCTGGAATACATTTCCATAGGCAACAACAGTGGCTCCTCTTTCAGCCTGGATGCCATATTGCGCATTTGCTATTATACAATTGACTAGATTCAATCTTCCTCCTGATTCGACGTAAATGCCTTTCCACATCTTTCTGCAGGATGCTAGTGTCTGTCCATTAATAGTTAATGTAGCACCATCCTCAATAATTATTTTTGATCCTTCCTCCATAACCATTATACCAGGAACGGTTGGCTCACCAGCATATATTGAGTATGCTGGTATATCACAGATTAATTCATTTTCAATGTATAACCTTTGTGATTTATTTGGGTTTGTATCATAATTGTCAGTAGTGGTATTCTCATCAAGATGAAACAATGCTGCAGGGCCACTTCCTTCCGGGAGGTTATCATCTAGCAAATCACTAATCCGAATAGAACTATATCCTGGCTGTGGTATTGCCTCGATTTCTGAACTAGATATGTTTACATCAGCAATAAGTTGATAAGAATTGGCAGTCCGAATTACAATATGTTCTACTGTTCTCGCACTAAGATTATCATATGGGGTAACCATTAATTGATACTCATAAGAAACGCTATTTCCCATCGGAATAGAAGGCGTAGTAAAGTCAAAGTGTGTTTTGCCTTGTGGATTTCCTGTGGTCACAACAAGATTTGGCAATTCGGAATTATCAATTATTCGAAAATCCAATGTTTTGAATTTGATAAGTCCTGTAAAGGCTGATGCACCACCAGTGTTAGTGATGTTAATGGTGAATGATGTGACATCACAATACCCTGTAGGAGTATTATCATCTACAATGACATTAAAGGTGAAGCTTTGTGCATGTATACTATTTGTTAGAAGCCCAAATAGCAGGAAAAACAGCAACGGTTTAATGTAAAGGAAAAAAGTGGATTTATAAGGGGGGGGTAATTTGGTTTTGGAAATGTAAAGTTCTCATATCAAAATAATTTTAGTTACAAAGCAATAAGAGGTGGGCATGAAACACCCGTTGATGTTTTAGGCATCAAAAAGCATTTAAAATAAAAAATAAGCATCGAGAATTTAAAAACAAAAAATCTTCGAAAGGTGGTTATGAGTATAAAATTCTCACAAAGGGGTCATGTAGATTTCAAATATAATCCTTTTACTGTTGAATTGCAAAATTATTTTTTCGATATGTCGTCTTTAAAACAAAAATCAATCGAAAAACAGTTGGATTTTATTGGCTTGGATCATCATAAGGCACAGAAGTAAGACCATTTAAACCAAAATAAAACCCAACTTCAGGTATCAACATCAATTTACTTCACCATTGATTTAATCACCAAACCTAATTTTACCTTCTGTGTGCAACCTCTTTTCAGAAAACCTAATCCTAAAAAAGATAGAACGTGAGGTTTAGAAAACCTGCCCATAAGTGAATTCCCTATAGCCCCTGGAATTTTAATGCCAAAATAATTTTGGGTTAATGCGCCAATCACATGTACCGAAGACAGCGACTAAGGTACTTTTAGTCCTTGGAAACCAGGTTGTTACCCATTACTTCTCTAATACCTTCTTTTTCACGACATTTGTTTTTTAACTAATCATTGTGGGTAAAGAAACCAATAAGACAAAGAAGCTAAATATCCGGAACACCTTGTTTGGCATCCCTTTAGCCCATATGGGCCCATTACTGGCCATCCTTGGTACCCTACTCTATGCACAGACTGTATCATTTGAGTACACCCAGGATGATGCCATCGTCATCAATGACAACATGTTTACCAAAGAAGGGGTCAAAGGCATCGCCGGCCTTTTCAAGTACGATACCTTCTACGGTTATTTTAAAGACCAAACGAAGACCAGGCTCGTCAGTGGAGGCCGATACAGACCGCTGACCCCTGCCATGTTTGCGATCGAATATGAAATCGCAGGTAACAACCCCTGGCTGAGCCACTTTACCAGCGCACTTTGTTACGGATTACTATGCTGGATCTTGTTCGGATTCTTACGACAACTTCTGGCCCCTCGCCTTTCCTCCACCACTGCGGTGCAGGTAGCTTTGTTTTCTTCACTCATCTTTGCCCTTCACCCGATCCATACAGAGGCTGTGGCAAATATCAAAGGACGAGATGAAATCGTAGCAGCCATGGGCGCTTTAGGCGGACTTTGGCTAATGTTAAAAAGCCTCCAACATCCCAAACCATTCCTGATGCGAGGTCTTGCCGGTTTGGTTTTTTTGCTGGGCCTGCTGGCTAAAGAAAATATCATCACCATCCTGGCTGTTGCCCCGCTTACACTGTGGTGGCATCAAAAAAACACCTCTGTAAAGTGGTTCTGCAACCTATGGCCCATTATTGCTGCATCTGTATTATTTATCCTGATCAGAGGTTCTGTCACCGGATTTAGCGCTGGTGAGCCTCCTAAAGAGCTCATGAACAACCCATTTCTGAAATTAGAGAACAACGTGTATGTTCCGTTTTCAGCGGGAGAAAAGACAGCTACGATCGTGTATACGATGGGGAAATATGTCCAGCTACTCGTTTTTCCCTATCCATTAACACATGATTATTATCCTCGGCATATTGATATCCAGACATGGGGCAAACCAATGGTTATCCTCTCTTTCCTTGTTTGGTTAGGATTGTTGTATGCAGTGATCAAAGGCTGGAAAAACAGGACCTGGTGGGCTTATGGCATATTGTTTTATGTCTGTACCATGTCGATCACGTCCAATATTGTTTTCCCGATAGGCACCAATATGTCTGAGCGGTTTGCTTTTCTGCCATCCGTTGGGTTTGCTTTGATCGCTGGTTATGCTATTTCATTAGCTATCAACTCCTCCAATCGCAAAGCTGCGCTGGGCATAAGTCTTGCCATTCTGATAGCCTTTGGAGGCTGGACGCTCATACGCAGCAGGGTGTGGAAGGACAACAGCACACTCTTCACTAACGATATCAAGACCTCACAACGAAGTGCAAAACTTCTTAATGCAGTCGGCGGTGACCTAGTGACCCGAGCTGAAGATGAAAAAGATCCCGAAGTCAAAAAAGAAATGCTCACTGAAGCCCAGATATATCTGAAAGAAGCGATTGAAATCCATCCCAACTATAAACTGAGTTACCTGTTATTAGGCAATGCTTCTTTTCATATGGGAGATCTGGATCAGGCCATCACCTATTTCAGGCATGTGCTCAAGATGGATCCCGACTATAGCGAAGGCAAACGAAACCTGGGGGTAGCGCTCCGGGACCAAGGCAAGATATACGGGGAGAAAAATCATAATCTCAGCGGTGCTATTACGTTATTACTGGAGGCTGTTCAATATCTGCCTAATGATTATGAAACCTACCAACTGCTGGGGGTAGCACACGGACAAGCAGGAGACACCCAAAAGGCCATTATATATTTCAGAAAAGAAATCGAACTGGCTCCTAAAAACGCAACAGCCCATTACAACCTGGGAATAGCACTAAGTCAGATTGGTGATGCAGCCGGTGCCAATGCAAGTTTTGAAGCTGCAAAAGCGCTGGATCCAAACCTGCCGCAACTAAAAAACCGTTGATCGTACACCTATGAAGTGTTGGAATGTCCATCTATTTCTTTTAAGCCTATGCCTGACCTGGGTCTATCCGTCTATGGCGCAAGACACCGCTGCGACTAAGTGGGTGGATTCCGTTTTTCAAACCATGTCAATTGATGAAAAAATCGGTCAGTTATTTATTATCCGTGCACATTCTGATCTCGGAGATGATCATGTAGCCTCCGTGCTCAGCCAGATTAAAAAATATCATGTAGGTGGCCTGTGTTTTTTCCAGGGCACACCGGGCAAACAAGCTGCCCTCACGGCGCAATATCAAAAGACCAGTAAGATCCCGTTGATGGTCAGTATGGATGCGGAATGGGGTCTTGGTATGCGGTTAAAGGATAAGGGACTTTCATTTCCACGTCAATTGATGCTTGGCGCTGTCCAGGATCTGACCGATATAGAACTAATGGGTTATGCCATAGGAAAACAATTACTCGCGCTGGGTGTCCAGGTTAGTTTCTCTCCGGTGGCGGATATCAATATCAATCCACTCAATCCGGTGATTGGTGATCGCTCCTTTGGTGAAGACAGAGAGAACGTATCAAGTCATGCGATAGCCTATATGAAAGGTCTTCAGGCCGCAGGTGTTCTCACTTCAGGCAAACATTTCCCCGGCCACGGCGATACAGATGTTGACTCCCATTTTGACCTGCCGGTTTTGAATTACGATATGGATCGACTGAGGGCCACAGAGCTTTATCCATTTCAACGAATGATAGATGCAGGCCTTCAGGGTATGATGGTGGCACATCTGCATGTACCTGCGATCGATGCCACACCTAATATTTCCACGACACTCAGTCCAAAAGCGATCAATGATCTGTTGAAAAATGAAATGGGATTTGATGGTATCGTCTTTACCGATGGACTGGAAATGAAAGGCGTGACTAAAAATTATAAAGCAGATGAAGTGGCTGTCATGGCCATCCGTGCCGGCAACCATATGCTGTTATTGCCTGAAAACATGGATCTCGCTTTCAGCGGTTTGAAAACTGCTTTTGCCAAAGGCAAAATTGATATACGTATCCTGAATGATAACGTAAAACGAATCCTTACTGCTAAATACAAACTAGGTCTGGATAGTCTCATACTACCTACACCAGAGAATGCTATGAAGATGGCATTTGATCCGTATGCTATCGGGATCAAGCACAAACTCATTGAAGAGGCTATCACTGTGGCCCAAAACAAACGTGCGCTGATTCCGATGGTCAACCTGACGGCCCCAAAAATAGCAACGCTAGCCATTGGCTCAACCATAAAGACAAAATTTCAAGGGCGATTGGATTCCTATCTGGAAGCAAAACATTTTAATGTATCTCATTCACTCAAGGATGTAGAAGAAAAATCGCTACTCAAAGACCTCAAGAAATATGACCGTATCATCATCTCCATTCATCAGATGACTAATAAGGTTGGAAGTAATTTTGGTCTGACCACTGAAGAACTCAGCCTGATCCAGAATATCAATCGTCAGAACGAAGTCATCCTGGTCATCTTTGGCAGTCCATATAGCCTGAAGTATTTTGAAAACATAGATCATATCCTCATGGCTTATGAAGACACGCCTGAGACACAGGATATCACTGCACAAGGCCTTACGGGTGTGTTTGGATTTAAGGGAAAGCTACCTGTCACGGCGAGTAATATTTTTCCATTGCACCATGGATTCACAACCCCTTCCCTAAAGCGAATGGGGTACAGTGTCCCGGAGCGCGTTGGGATGTGTTCAGATAGTCTTAAATATATCAGCACCATTGCTAACTACATGATAGAGATAGGTGCTGCCCCGGGATGCCAGGTGCTGATCGCAAAAGATGGTCGGATCATTTATGAACAGGCCTTTGGCAATCATACGTATGAAAATGATGATCCTGTTTACCTGACGGATCTCTATGACATCGCTTCAGTAACCAAAGTAGCTGCCACAACGCTGGCGGTCATGCGTCTTCACAAAGAGGGGATCATTTCTGTCGATAAAACACTTGGAGATTACCTGCCTTGGCTTGCGGGAAGCAACAAAGAAAAAATGGTGATCAGAAAAGTGATGGCACATCATGCGGGTTTACAATCCTGGATTCCTTTCTATGAAAAGACGGTATCCATAGAGGATAATTATTGGCTTGAAATGGAACCGGATGTATACTGTGATGTTCCGACGACGCAGCATTGTGTGGAGATAGCAGGAGACATGTATATGGATGGAATATATCTGGATAGCATCAGGCAGCAGATCATCGAAAGTCCGCTTAATGCGGATGGCACCTATGTGTATAGTGACCTGGGATTTATCATGCTGGCTGAAATCATCAAGAGAAAGACCGGTGTTTCACTTGATGAATATGTCGACAGTGTATTTTACAAACCGCTGGGCTTGCACAGGATCGGGTATCATCCGCTCGATCGGTTTACAACCGATGAAATCATTCCATCCGAAATCGATAATTACTTCCGGTGCCAGGAACTTACCGGCTATGTGCATGATATGTCCTGCGCCATGCTTGGTGGGGTGAGTGGTCATGCAGGCTTGTTTTCGGATGCAGAGGATCTGGCGATACTGTTTCAGATGATCATGAATGGAGGTCAATATGGTGGCAAGGAATATATCGATGCGGACTTACTAAAATCTTTTACGACCCGATTTGGAAAATCAACACGAAGAGGCGTTGGATTTGACATGAAAGAACTCAACCCCGAAAGAACATTACTGACTTCGCACCTGGCATCAGAGGCCACGTATGGGCATACAGGCTTTACGGGTATATGTGTATGGAATGATCCAAAAAATAATCTGGTCTATGTTTTTCTTTCCAACCGGACCTACCCGACGATGCGAAATCCAAAGCTGACCAACAATAAAATCAGGGAGAAAATTCACAGCAGAGCCTATAGGGCCATCCAGGGATATGATCATTTTACGCTTGATCCCCCTCCAGGATGAGACTATCCTACACAGTGCTTATAGCGTGGCGGTATATACTGGGCAAAAAAAGCTTTCAGGCCATCAATATCATTACCGGTATTTCGATGTTTGGTATTGCCATCGGCGCTGCAGCTTTGTTGTTGATTCTTTCTGTCTTTAATGGATTTGAAGATCTACTTAAAAGTTTATACAATGCGATCTATACCGATCTGAAGGTATATGCTATCGAAGGAAAATACTTTAGTCCGGATTCAGCAGACCTTGCTACGATCAAAGCCTGGCCTGAAGTTGAAGCTCTAAGTCTGACACTGGAAGAAACAGCATTGCTCGATTACCAGGGCAGCCAGGACATATGCATATTGAAAGGAGTGGATGACCAATTCCGGAACGTAACGGCTATTGACAGTGTATTGCTTGATGGTGATTTTGTTTTACAACAAGGTGAAGTATCTCTTGCTATCCTTGGAGCCGGTCTCGCTTCACGCCTTAATGTAAATCATCAAAATCCGTATGAATCACTAACGATCTATATGCCCAACCGCCATCAGCGTGGCCCCTTAGATATCCCCTTCACCAGACAGTTTGCCTATCCGGTAGGAAGATTTTCGATCAAACAGGATTATGATTATCAATACGTATTTGTCTCGCTGGCCTTTATTCGGTCTCTGGTAGAAAGTCCTGATGCAGTAACCGGTATTGAAATAAAACTAAGACCCGGAGCGAATGCAGATAAGATCAAGGAAAAAATAATAGCCCTGATTAAAACGCCGGTCAATGTTAAGAATAAGGATGAACAGAATGCAGCGTTTTTCAAACTGATGAACATTGAAAAATGGATCTCCTTTGCGGTAGTATCACTCACCCTCATCATTGTGTCCTTCAACCTCGTGAGTGCGCTGTGGATGATTGTGCTTGACAAGCGGAAGGATATTTCCATATTACAGTCCATGGGGGCATCCCCTACAGATGTGCGAAAGATATTCATGCGCTCCGGATGGATGATCTGTTTCCTCGGACTGATGATCGGCATCATCATGGCCGTTGGATTTTATATCCTCCAAAAGCAGTTTGGCATCGTACCGATCCCGGAAGGATTTGTGGTCGATTCTTATCCAATCGAATTACGCTGGATTGATCTGTTGATCGTAGGTATCACTGTATTTGTCATTGGTACACTGGCGGCGTTGCTGCCTGCGCGGAAGGCTTCGAGGATAGCGGCGTATATACGGAAGGAGTGAGAAGTGAGAAGTGAGAAGTGAGAAGTGAGAAGTGAGAAGTTTGTAGTGAGAAGTTTGTAGTGTGTAGAAAACTGACTATATAACGTTACTTATTCGTCTACGCTTTTGAATCATCAGCACATTAGCAGATCAATATATAAACACATCAACATATAAGCATATAAACCTATAAACACATCCACTTTTCAATTTTTGCCAAAGGCATTTCGAAGCAGCGTTTTCTCCAACCAATAGATTAAAAACACATATACCAATATCAAACCGGTATTGACCAAAAGTACAATCCCAATCTGACCAACATAAAACCCGCGCAGCCATTCCATCAAAAAATACATCAGCATAGCACCGACGATCCATCCTGCGATTCGACCTATTTTATAAGGTATCGGATAATACTTCTGTCCAAGGAGATAAGCTGATACGACCATAAACAAATAACACACCAGAGCAGTCCACGCAGAACCAATAACACCCATGGCGGGAATCAGCAAAAAACTTAATCCGATGGTGATGGCTGTACCAATACCGGCTATCCAGGCGCCGAATATGGTCTTGTCTGCGAGTTTGTACCACACGGAGACATTGTAATAAATACCGAGTAGTAAAAAGGAAACTAACAATATGGGAACGACCTCAAGTCCTTGTCTGAAATCCTCGCCAAGTAACAACTGGAATAGGTCTATATACGCCAGGATCATCAGCATCATCAACGAACCAATGATCGTAAATGCAAGAGCCACATCTGCGTAAACCGACCGTGCATCATCCCTCTCTTTGTGCGCAAAGAAGAAAGGCTCTGCGGCATAATTGAATGCGGTCGTAAACAAGCTCAGAAGGATAGCGAGTGAAGCCGCCGCGGCATAGATACCCCCATTGGACAAGTTGCTGTTCGTGTCTTCCGGTAGTAAATATTTCTGAAAGGCAATGGAAGAGTATTGATTAATCACACCAGCGAAGCCAACGATCACCAATGGCCATGAATAGCTGATCATTTTTTTTAGAAAGCCCCAATCCCAGCGTAATGGCTGATGACGCATCAGGGGGAGCAACAACCCAAAAGTGATAGCACTCGCGAGCAGGTTGCTCAGGATGACATAAAATATGATGTCATCTTTATTGAACCATTGAGTTAGCCAGATATTAGTTGTTGACAGCCAGGGCAACAGTTCAACAAAAAACAATACAAGGAGTATATTGAGAAAGATAGATCCTAGCTTCAGTGCGAGAAACCGCATTGGTCTGTTTTGCTGTCTGAGATTAGCAAAAGGAACAGCAATCATCGTATCAAAAAATAATACGCCTCCGAGCATAAGAAGGTGAGTGGTCATATCGGGATATTCCATCCATACCGCTACTTCAGATCTGAATATCAGCAACAAGAGGAAAAATAGCCCTGCAAAAAAAGTCAGAAAGGACATCGACATAGCCGCGACAGCAGGCCTGTCTTCTTTAGCATACCTGAAATAGGTAGTCTCCATCCGGAAGGTGAGCAACACCAGGATTACGGCCACATAGAAGTAGAGATCTCTGTAAATACCAAACTCGTTTGGACTGACTACCCTGGTGAGGTAAAGGGTAAAAACGATATAATACAACACCCGGCTGAGGATATAGCTGAATCCGTAAATGGCGGTCTCGCCGGCGAGTTTGCGTAGAAGGGACATATTCTGGGGGTGAAAATAGGGAAGAAGTGTGAGAGAGTGAGAGAGTAAGAAAGTGAGACAGTGAGACAGTGAGAGAGTAAGAGGGGTAGTGGCGGGATGTGAGTGGTGTACCTCTTCAACCAGCTTCTTAAGATTACTGAGACTGCCTGAATTCCTATTTAACCAGTGAAGTGAACCTTACCAGGTTTGATGGCCTGAATATCCAAGTGACTGACTGCCAACAATTCGGGAATCATATCACGTCTTTTTGTCCATACATGGCCGGGATTAAGGATGAGGCTATCCATAGTCAGGGCAAATTCGAAATACTTACTGTAATTCAATTTCCCGGCACAATTGGCTATGCAGTCGGTATAGGTAGAATCAGTAAAGCAACCTGTTAATTATAATTCATTATTAGCTATACTGCAGACTCCTTTAACATAATAATCATAGTGATAGGCACAAGGATCTCCCTGAATGATCAGGTCACCCCATTCCATAAGCTTGAGTTGAAAGGTGGAATCATCCTGTTTACGTAAGGACGTATAATTGCTTCCACTATATAGATCAATGTTCAGTTCAACTTCAGTCCAGGTGTTGAACAAGGTGGGCGCTAATAATCGGTCTGCTTTGTCGCATGCAACCAAAATCACAACGCTAAGTAGTAGACAGAAAAAAAATGACGGTCTCATCTTTATAGCTTTATTTGCAGATTGACTACTTATAAAAATCGGAGACGATGATGAAGATACATCAAATTGTCTGAAAATGCACCATTTAATGCTCTACCAAAACAAAGAGTCATCCTTAGTTTAGTCCAATCAACTTTCAATCACATTTTATCATATCACATGTTTTCCTAAGATCCTGTTTCTTTTCCAGCTTATAGATCTTGATGTCCCTCCTTCATCTTCGGGATTTAAATTAGATTTACACCTGCCTGAATCACGGATAATTCATTATGATTTTTTATACTCAGGAAACTTCGATTGGTATTGTTCTCGCCACCATACCTGCAATTGCGGGTGTGTATATGTTTTATAAAACGCCTTATCGCAAGGAGGCCTTTTACCTGCTGCTTCTGAGCGCTTTATTGCTTCGCCTGCTGATGGCGGTCATCGATCCTTATCTCCAGAATTGGGATGAGCGGTTCCATGCCTTGGTGGCAAAGAGTATGATGGAGGATCCATTCAAGCCAATGTTGATTAAGCACCCGCTTTTTCCTTATCATTATGGAGATTGGTGGAACTGTCACATCTGGGTGCATAAGCAGCCCTTGTTTCTTTGGCAGATGGCCCTGTCCATGAAAATCTTTGGAGCAACCACTTTTGCCATACGACTCCCCTCGGTGATCATGGGGACCATTGCCGTCTGGATGATCCGGGAGATAGCACAACGATGGTCAAAGGATGAAGAAACCTCCTTTTTAACCGCATTACTCGTGACCACCTCCTGGTATGGGTTAGAAATGACTTCAGGATGGATGAGTCTGGATCATAATGACTTCACCTTTTATTTTTATATCACAGCCGCTATCTGGGCTTTAACAAAACATGTCAATACCATGAAATTGTGGCCATGGGGTATCGTCACCGGCGTTTTTATAGGGTGCGCTGTGCTGGTTAAATGGCTTACTGCTTTTCTTGTCTTTGGAGGCTGGGGTTTATATATCCTTATTTCGCCGCTGTATCGCTCCTCGTTCATTTATTACCTGCACATTTTCATTGCCTTCCTCGTTTCAATATTGGTTTTTGGGCCATGGCAGCTATACATCATGAAGGTGTTTCCTTTGGAAAGTGCAGCAGCTTATGCTTACAATAAGATGCACATAATGAAAGACCTGGGCCATGAAGGTCCGTGGTATTTCCACTTCAAAATGTTGCCGTATGTCTATACCTGGCCATTAGTGGTCATGCTGGTCGTTGGGTTGATCGCGCTGCTTTTCTCCAAAACGGCCAACAAAAAATACACTGTCATTTTTCTGGCGATGATCTCAGTCCTCTTCGGATTCTTTTCGTTTGTCGCCACCCGGATGCCTGCATTTGTTTTTCCGGTTTCAGGTCTGATTTTCGTGATGATGGCATTTGGGATTGCCGCTCTCACCCGAAAATCAGAAGCCATGGTCACCAAAAATACCGGCCAATCAAAATGGCTTCCATGGGTTGCAATCATCGCAGCCTTCATCTGCCTGCAACCCATGGAGATGATCAAGCACCGTGATAAAACGCACGAATTCCGTAACCTCAAATTACAACACACCAAAGTCTACAAAGAAATAAGCGATGACATCATCAAAAACTATGTCATCATCAACTGTCCCCCACACGAAAATCTGGAACTCATGTTCTTCCGTGGTGGAAATGCTTTCCTGTCTTTTCCGGAAGAGAAAGTCCTTGATTCGTTGCAAGGAGCCGGTCATCGGTTTGCCGCGTTTAAAAACACCCCTACTCACCCGCTGTTGGACTATATACTCAATGACCAGGAAATACTGTTGATTGAAGAGGAGCTCCGGTGAATGGTGAGTGATGAGGATGAGTGATGAGTGATGAGTGATGAGTGATGAGTGATGAGTGATTTGCAGCCTTGTGCTGCAAATAAATTAACCGCTCGTTTAAGTCTCTGACTTAAATGCAATATTTTCTCGTCTCCTGACGATCTTGTATCATCTTTTGGATGCGATCGAATCAGCCCCGACAGAAGATGCGCCCCTACGGCCTATAGAAAATTTATATCAATTGTGTAGCCACATTCAAAGCATTAATTTTCAACTCTTGCTTTTTATCATTAACCAATCCTTTACCACCATAGGACATGGATATATTTCATCTGCCTTTCATGAATCGGTTATATCAGTGATATGTATATTATCTTCACACAGCCCAAACCACAACTGAATACTGATTACTACCTTAACTTCTTACGCTCGCACTGTCTCACCCTCTTACACTTCTCACGCTCTTTTATGAATTCATTCACCTTTCTCTTTGACCTCCCCGCCTACCAGGCCGACCGCACCCCACAGCGCGTAGCGGGAGCTATGTGGCGTCAAGGGATCAAAGAAGAAATTGCTTCGGAGCAATTTGTACTCCTTATACAAAAGATCGCAACTCAATTGATACAACGGGGCGTAAAAAAAGGAGAGCGGGTGATCATTCTCACCGACCGGTACAGCATCAAATGGCTTGCAACAGATATGGCTATTATGGCAATCGGCGCCATTTCAACACCATTACACCATCCGGTAAAGAAAAGAGAACTTGACCTGATCCTCAAACGGATCGAACCTGTCATCATCATTCACACCGGTAATGTTGAAGTGGATGAATTCGCCGGTCATAAGGGGATCTTGATTGATGAATTAACATCCTCATCCTATATCCTAGAAGAAAATGATCTGAAAAATCTGGAAGATATCAGGAAGAGCCTTGAGCCAGATGATATCGCAACGATCGTGCACACGTCCGGCTCCTCTGGTGAACCCAGGGCGGTATGTCTTTCGCATCATAATGTCTTATCGAATGTCCTGTCTGTGTTGTCCATCGTACCTTTTATTCCAGGCACCAGGGTCATGAGTTTCCTGCCGTTGAGTCACATCTTCGAGCGAATCGTTTGTTATGTCTACATTGCTTGTGGAGCAAATATTTATTTTCTGGAATCATATCGGAATGCACTCTTTGCACTGAAAGATATTCGACCTGAATATTTTACCAGTGTGCCCCTCATCCTTGAACGTTTTGCTTCAATTCTTGAAGAACGCATCGAAGAAACATCCTGGTTTACACGCTGGGCTTATCGATCATGGGAAAAAACTGAACGAGGTATTTTGTCACATCTTGGCAGTCTCATCGCTCATGAGTGGATCATCAAACGATGGAAGCGATCCATGGGTGGCAAACTCAAAGGGATCGTATCTGGAGCTGCGTACCTCGATCCCAAAGTGGAGCGGCTCTATCATCGCAGTGGCATTAAAATCCGGCAAGGGTATGGACTGACAGAAGCTTCACCCGTCATTGCCATCAACCGATTCGAACCCGGGGGGTATCAAAAAGGCACAGTTGGCCTGCCGATACCCGGTGTTAAGGTAGAGATTGCTGACGATGGTGAAGTACTCGTCAAAGGGCCTAATGTGATGCTTGGCTACTATAAAGACGAAGAAGCCACAGGCCTCGCTATCAAGGAAGGATGGCTACATACCGGGGATATCGGTCGATGGGTAAAAGAAGATTTCCTTGTCATCACTGATCGCAAGTCAAATATTTACAAACATGCTTCCGGAAAATTTATCGCCCCTGCACAAATTGAATCCCTACTTGTCCACCATCCACTCATACATGAAGCTATGATCATTGGTTTTCAACGACCTTATACTATCGCTTTGATCATACCTCACTTTGATGGGCTAAAGAGAGTATGTGCAGAAAAAAATATTCACTGGACTGCACCGGAATATATGATTCACAACACGCTTGTCATCCAGATGTATCGTGACCTCTTAGACAATCTAGGACTGCACAGCCACGAGCGGATCGAAAAGTTTATCCTACTCGCTGATACGTGGAGTCCGGAAAATGGTTTGCTGACAGCTATGTATAAGCCGAGAAGGAAGGAAATCATGGCTAAGTATGAGAAGGATATTGAGGAGATGTATGGACTGTGAGTTTTCAGACGTAAGGCGTGAGACGTGAGGCGTGAGGCGTGAGACGTGAGGCGTGAGGCGTGAGACGTGAGGCGTGAGGCGTGAGACGTGAGGCGTGAGAATTCAGATGCCAGATCGCGGCAAAGCGAAGATCTCGGCAAATGCACAGCTTTTGCGGCGGGACTCGCAGACGTAAGACGCAAAACACGAATACATTATGCCAACTTTACTACTCGGTATTGAAATAGTACCTGGTCTGTATCCCGATGAATGGATTTCTTTAGCCAGGGGCGGATACAATACGCCTCTGACTAAAGAAATCCAACCCCGACAATTCCTTTTCACTTTTACTTGGTTATTGGTTATTCGATATTGAAATAATATCTGATTTGTCTCCGGACAGTTCCTTCTAACTTTTCATTGAATACTCGAGCTGAGTTTAAGCTACCTCCCCATATGCACCAGCAACACCGAAATATCGGATGGCGATACCCCACTGATGCGACTCGCCTGTCCAAGCGTACGAGGTCTCAGGCGAGAGAGCTTCTCTCGTGATTCGATGCTGAGTGAATTGATCCTCGAATAATCAAGTGAGTCATGCAGGGCAAGTTCTTCGAGGCGGTTTATCTTATCTACCATTTCCTGTTCGCGTTCGATATAACCGCGATATTTGATATTGACTTCAGCGAGGCTGATGGTTTCTGCATCAAAATCGGCAAGGCCATCCACGAGTTGCGGAAGGTATGGTATGATTTCTTCAATACCTATATGAGGTCTGCTGAGGATGAGCGCAAGTTTTGTTTTTTGCACTATCGGCGAACTGCCTATTGATTCCAGGAACGGATTGATCTGTTCGGGATCTGCATTGACGACAGACAACATCTGATCGATTTTTTTTATTCCTGTATTTTTTTGCTCCACTCTTTCCATACGCTCCTCAAGCCCATTCATACCGATGGCTTGTGCAAGCGGCGTAAGCCTGATATCTGCATTATCCTGACGCAACAGTATCCGGTGCTCTGCCCTTGACGTAAACATTCGATAGGGCTCCAGTGTACCTTTATTGATGAGGTCATCAATCAGTACACCGATATAGGCTTCTGATCTCTTGAGGATAAATGGTGCCTCTTCTTTTATCGCGAGGTGGGCATTGATCCCTGCTATTAAACCTTGTGAAGCTGCTTCTTCATATCCAGTCGTACCATTGATCTGGCCGGCAAAGAATAAATTCTGTACAAGCCTTGTCTCAAGTGTTGGTGAAAGTTGTGTCGGAGGGAAGTAATCATATTCAATAGCATATCCCGGCCTGAACATTTTACAGTTTTCAAAACCTTCGACTTTGCGTAAGGCTTCGAATTGCACATCTTCAGGCAAGGACGAAGAGAACCCATTAACATATACCTCAACTGTATCCCATCCTTCAGGCTCAACAAAAAGCTGGTGTCTTTCTTTATCCGCGAAGCGGTCGATTTTATCTTCAATCGAAGGGCAATAACGTGGTCCGATTCCTTTAATACGCCCATTGAACATCGGCGACCGATCAAAGCCAGTGCGCAATGCATCATGTACCGCTTCAGACGTATAGGTGATATGACAAGGTCTTTGTTTTAGCAGAGGTGGTGTCTCTGTGTATGAAAATCTTCCTGCAGGTTCGTCGCCAGGTTGAATTTCCATGCGGTCATAATCCAATGAACGGCCGTCGACTCTTGGGGGAGTTCCGGTTTTCATTCGACCTGCTTCAAAACCAAGATCGCTTAACTGCTCTGTAATTCCGGTTGCAGCTTTTTCACCTGCGCGTCCGCCGCCAAATTGTTTTTCACCGATATGAATCACTCCATTGAGAAAAGTCCCGTTTGTAAGCACGACTGATTTACCAGGTATTTCTATACCGAGAGCGGTGCGTACACCAGTTACTCGTCCATCTTTGACGACCAGTCCTGTGACCATCTCCTGCCAGAAGTCCACGAGGGGATTGGCTTCGAGCATCAGCCTCCATTTCTCCGCAAATCGAAGTCTGTCACTTTGGGCACGAGGGCTCCACATCGCCGGTCCTTTAGATTTGTTGAGCATCCGGAACTGGATCATGGTATGATCTGTCACGATCCCGCTATAGCCTCCAAGCGCATCTATCTCCCTGACAATCTGACCTTTAGCTACGCCCCCCATAGCCGGATTGCAGCTCATCTGGGCGATGGTATTCATGTTCATCGTTGCCAGTAATACGCGGCTGCCCATGTTGGCTGCAGCGACTGCAGCTTCACATCCGGCATGGCCGGCGCCTACTACGATGACGTCATATTGTGGGAACATGAAGGCAAAGATAGGAACTAGGAGTCAGGAACTAGGAAATAGGAACTAGGAAATAGGAAATAGGAACTAGGAACTAGGAACTAGGAACTAGGAAATAGGAACTAGGAACTAGGAAATAGGAGTCAGGAACTAGGAACTAGGAGTCAGGAACTAGGAAATAGGAACTAGGAAATAGGAACTAGGAGTCAGGAACTAGGAACTAGGAGTCAGGAACTAGGAACTAGGAGTCAGGAACTAGGAAATAGGAACTAGGAAATAGGAACTAGGAGTCAGGAACTAGGAACTAGGAGTCAGGAACTAGGAACTAGGAGTCAGGAACTAGGAGTCAGGAAATAGGAACTAGGGGTCAGGAACTTCCTTTCCATTCAAATCCTAAAACGGAGCCGCTAGATAAAGGGAGTTAATGACTGATTTAAAAAATATTCAATTGAGGGTAACAATTGAATGACTTCGATACACTAGTAGGAGAGGAGATTTCCTTTTCAATAAAATCAATTTGATTACAAATCTACTGTGATATGGCTATAATAAAATTTGAAGATGTCAAAGGATGGAAGAAAGCACAGGATCTTGCTGTCGAAATTCATGCTGCATTTAAAGGATTGAAGGATTTCTCCTTTAAAGATCAGATTTTCCGTGCTTCGATTTCCATTTCGAACAATATCGCAGAAGGATTTGATCGTCAATCAAACAAGGATTTTATTCGCTTTCTTTATTATGCTCTAGGCTCATGCAGTGAAATAAAGTCAATGCTCTACCTATCATATCGATTGCATTACTGCAATGAAATCACTATGGATTCTCTACTAGACCACGCAAATGAGATAAGTCGAATCCTTCACGGACTCATCAACTCTATGAAAGAATAACATTCTTGCACTCCAATCCCGCTAGTTCCTAACTCCTTACTACTTACTCCTATTTCCTAGCTCCTAACTGCCAGTGTGCTTCGTAACTTTTCAATAAATTTCCTTAGCTCCGGAAACGAAACCGTCTTATCCTCAAAATACTTGATCGCCTGTGCTGATTCGATCTCCGTGGCTTCGAGGCGAAGCAACATATTGTGCAGATGCATACGCATGTGCCCTTTCTGTATGCCGGTGGTGACTAGCGAACGGATAGCAGAAAAATTTTGCATCAAGCCTGTTGCTGCGATGACTTGCATCAAGGTGGCCGCATCCGGATTGCCGAGCATCTCCAGAGATCGCTTAGCTAATGGATGCAGTGTTGTCAAACCTCCGACAGTTCCAACAGCCAGCGGTATCTCTAATTCAAAACGAAAGATACCATCGGTAACGGAACATTTGCTCAGTCCCTTATACCTCCCGCTGCGTGCAGCCCAAGTATGGCCACATGCTTCGACTGCACGGAAATCATTGGCGGTAGCAAGGACTACGGCATCGATGCCATTAAATATGCCTTTGTTGTGCGTGGTAGCGCGATACGGATCGATATGAGAGATACGCACTGCGGTATAAAAGCGTCGGGCAAATTCTTCAGAACTTAATCCTCCTTCAAATTCCCCGAGATCCGCCACTGGACACTCGACCCACACGTGTACGCGACAGTCAGGTGTGTAGTTTGAAAGGATCGACATGATTACCTCTGGTACCGGAACATCATCAGGCAGATGTTCTTCAAACCAAACCGGAATGGCTTGTGCACAACATTCCAGTATAGAATTGATGAAGTTTGCCCCCATCGAATCACGTGTATCGGCCTCAACAAGCAACTGATAATACCCCGGCTCACGATCACACATGTTGACCAATGAAATATTCCTGATACCACCACCGCGTTCTTCCATATTGCGGGTGATCTCTCTGCATCCGCGAGTGAGATGTGCGGCCAGTTCATCCGTATGGGAGGCGATCAAAATCGGATCACCATACCAGAGAAAATGTACCTGCCCTGTCTTCAGTGTACCGATGACTTTGGCATGGATGCCCCCTCTATCTAACCAGAACTTTGCAGCGCTGGCTGCAGCAGCAACAACAGAGCTTTCTTCCGTCACCATCGGGACACAATAGGTGACACCGTTGACCAAAAAATTTGGTGCAATACCTAAAGGAAGCGGATAATTACTGATTGTATTTTCGCTGAAGCCATCAAGGATACGTTGTTGTTCTTCATTAGCGAGCAGGTAGCTGGCGAGTTCGCGCTTTACTGTTTCGGGATCTTTAAAGAAATTTTCGACAAGCCATTTGATCTTGCCCATCTTGGATAGCTTCGAAAACCCTGATATCGTCTTTTCTCCCATCGCTTATTTCGCCTTCAGGTAATATTGAGCTAATTGAAGTCCACGGACCTGACTGCGGATATAGTCATCCAACGCATCCTGGCTTTCTGCCGCATATTTTAGAAATCCACTTGCTTGTCCATAGACAGAGGGCACCTTCAATTTTTGCATCCAATAATATCCATCGAGAAAATCACGTATACCGCCGGAGATGATAATTTGTCTGCAAAGGATTTCCTCTGCATCGAGCTCCGTAAAGGCATTGATCCAGGAAATCATTTCGCCTACCGTATGACCTATCCGCGAAACAGGTTCAAAAACCTCACGTTGCAAACCATGGGAACGCAGTAACTCCAGTTTTGAAAAATTAGTGCCCCCATGAGCTGCAAGTTCCAATGCGGTAATCGGAAGTTTAAGAAGGGCCTCAATACTTTTCGGGCCCATGCCCTGACCTACCTCCTTGACGATAACAGGAAATGAAATTATATCCAATAACCGACCAAGCGTATCGATTGGTGAGTTGACAATAAAATCACCCTCGGGCTGGAGCCATTCCTGCAGTGGATTGATGTGTACCACCAGGCCATCAGCATGGAGGCGATCTATCATGATCTGTATCTCCTCCACGCTGCCCTGATCAAGCATATATTCGATCTGGGCTACACCGAGATTAGCATATAAGGGAAGTCCGGGGCCAATAATATCCCTGACATTAAAATCTTTTATCCGGTCGAGACTACCGAGGAGTGGACGGCATGAGCCGAGTCCCATCCCCAGACCAAACTTTGCGCATGATTGCGCCAGCCTGCGATTGATGGTATAGGCCATTTCAGTCCCTCCGGTCATACTGCTGACCCAAAGTGGGGCATTTAGGGTTTTCCCCAGAAAACTTAGACTAAGATCCAGACCGACAGGGGGATGGCCAGCCATCATAGGCTCGTAGTAGAACCGGTCATCCGGTCCCTCGTTAGCCATATCTGCCTTGAATGCCAGGTCTATATGATCCTGCTTACGGTCAGCCTTCATCGATCCGGTTGTCTTCTCTTCCATCTTTCGGTGCAAAGGTATGCTTTCGGAGCTCAGTTTTGAGTGATTAAGGGAGGTAAACGGTTGAAAGGGCGGAAAGGTTGAAAAGCATAAAGTGGAGGAAGGGGCAGAAGGGGCTCAATGGGCGGAAGAGGCCAAAGGGGCCTTCATGCAAATACACCAATCACAACTCATCACCCTACAAAAATCACCTATTTCATTACAGAGCCACGCGGCCCCCATCCCCTGTTTTCCTCTTTCCTCATCCTCGCACACGGAAATCCCGGGGCGACCTTTCTCACAACTCAACTCACAACTCACAACTCACAAAAAAAACTGCGGTGCATAACAGTATCCCTTCATAAACCACAGAGCCACGCGGCCCCTGTTTTCCTCTTTCCACATCCTTGCGCACAGAAATCCCGGGGCGACCTTTCTCACAACTCAACTCACAACTCACAAAAAAAGGCTGTGTTGCACGACACAATCCCTGTCATGTAACACAGCCTTAAAACCTTTTGGCCTCTTAAGCTTTTAAGCCCCTACAGTCCTTTCAGCCTCTTCCGCTTTTACCTTTTGAAGATATAACGGGTCACAAAAATCCCTTCTCCATCTGGTGTGCCGGCATCGCTTTCCACGCCTGTGGCAACAAACGCCAGCTCCCATCCGGCAGCGGCCATTTCATTAAGTTTGGCGGAGATCATAGCATCGTTGGAAGCAACATTCTGAAAGTTGATACCACTGATGGAAAAGAAGTTGAGGAGCTTCGTTTCTTCGAAATTGTCAATCTTGATATCCTGCCGTTTCACAGTACCCATATCGCTTTTGATACCATCTGTACGTTGTGTGGTAAAATTGGCGGTATTGAGATCCTCTTTATTGGCAATGATTCTTGAGCGTCCTAGTCCTGCAGGGATGATGGATTCAATGGATGTTACGACTGCATATTGTGTCTGTGCGGTCAAGTCAAGAGCACTCCATAGAAAAAGTGCGGCAAATAAAAATACATTTTTCATGATGTTGTGTTTTTTTGACAAAGTTAAGCAGGTATGATGGAACTGTCAAGCGGATTAAGTCAACTTTAATATAAATGGCTTTCAACTGTTAAAATCTGTGTTTGAATTGTCATACCCACTGATTGTCCATTTCGTGGAAATGGATGACCTTGATCCGTCGATGAATGGCGGGAAAGGGGAGATGAAGGATTAAAGAGAGTGTTAAGGAAAACATGAGGCGTGAGGCGTGAGACGTGAGATGTGAGGCATGGGGTATCAGACGCTGAGGGGTGCGTTGCGGACCGATTCTTTCAAACGGCAGGCGAGGATCTCATTCCAATCGCTGAACTTTTTGCCCTCGTCCCGGATACCCGGGGCGATCCCTGTGTTCTTCATTCATTCGTTTCTGCGAAACATCATTCTTCCGAAACCCCGGGATACTCACATTCTGAATAAAAATAAATAAAGTGTTGAGCGCAGATCTTATCTAATTCCTTCAATCACCAAATAAAAAAACACTTTTGAGCGTAGATTGTATCTACGCTCTCCCGTTAGCAAAATTCCATTTTGCATTTCAGCGCATGCTACGCATTCAGGATTTTGTAAAGCCCTTTGTGATAAGACTCAAACTGCGGCAGATTATTATGTCTCCCTCCCTTGATCGTAATTAAAGTCACCTTGTCAGGCATTAATTGTTGAAGCCTTACGCCCTGCTCATATGAAATCAAAAAGTCCTTGTCCCCATGGATGATGTACACCGGACAGTTTATCTTTTGGATGTACATATAGGTAGGAATCTTATAGCGCAGTATCCACCGCAGTGGCAACCACCAGCCGAAACGGTGGATCTGGTACTGGAAGCTGTAATAAGGTGAATCCAAAATCAGCATCTTCGGATGGTTCCAGGCAGCAACACGGGCTGCGAAACCAGAACCGAGGGATCTACCAAGCACTACGATCTTTGACTGATCGTATAGGGTAGAGAGCCAGTTGTAGACATATTCGGCATCACTGTAGATGATTTGTTCAGAGCGATGGCCTCGACTCTTTCCGAAACCTCGATAGTCCATCATGAAAAAGTCATACCCCTTACCTACATAGTCCTTAGCAAACTTGCCCCATCCTTTGATACTGCGGCTATTGCCTTTGAGAAAATAGACGACGCCAAGGCTGTTAGGTACTTTAAACCAGATAGCATTGATACGTCCACCATCCGGGAGGTCAAATTGCTTTTCTTCGAAGGGAAATGGATATTGGTATTTGAAATCATGAGGCAATATCTCCGGACGGAAAAAAAACAGATGCTGCAGGAAATAAAAGGCAAGGGATATCGACACATAGATGATCAATATGACAATGAGTATGCTCATGATTCCTTGAGGCGATAGATTGCATCCAGGTCACGTCCCAGTCCATTGTAATCAAGGCCATACCCGACGACAAACTTATCCTCGATCGACATCCCTTCATATTTGAGAATATCATGGTACTGGTAAGCAGTAGGTTTTTTCAGCAGGCAGGCTACCTCAACGGAAGCAGGATGTTGCGAGCCTATTTTTTGCTTGAGGTACTGGAGTGTATGGCCGGTATCCACAATATCTTCCACGATGACTACATGTTCTCCTTCCAGATTTGATTTCCAGAGGAAATGTTCATCCATCTCACCTGTCGATGCTGTCCCTTTATAGGAACTGATCTTGATAAAGTCCAGCCTAATGGGAATATTTATCTTCCTGACCAGGTCGGCAGCAAAGATGAATGCCCCGTTGAGTACAATCAGCAGGATCGGATTGCGACCGCGGTAATCGTTGTCGATCTGTGCAGCAAGTGCAATGACCGTCCGTTCGATCTCTTCCGAAGAGATAAATGGTTCGAATGTGAGATCGAGTAATGTTATTTCCTTCATGAATTGATACTCTTTTAGATTGTAGACTATAGACGTCAGTCTACAGACGAGCGAATCTTTACTTTTAATTGTTCACTTGTACTGAGCTGACTCGAAGTATTGGCTATTCCCATGTTGATAATCAAATAAATCTATCTCTAGCACCGCTCGTTCAGGTCTTCAGACTTGAATACACTATTTATCGCGTCTCCTGACGCGACCAGATCAAATCTCTATTCACAATCAGGCGGCTGCAAGACGCCTCTACTTCAACTCGGCTTAGCACACCGCTGTTCACACTTCTCTTCTTTTTGCCCCCGCCCCCTGCATTGCCCTTTCGCACTTCCTTCCGCATGCAAACGCCGGGGATGCATGATTTCTCTTACAAACTAATTCGACTATAGACGTTTGGTCATTCAACACTATATTCAAACTCCTATCTCCTATTTCCTATTTCCTATTTCCTATCTCCTATTTCCTTTCTCCTCTC
>Ga0163151_10001258_pt1 | contig 43307 bp, 40 predicted proteins | sample OliLakLV19MP5IB2_FD_145596 | JGI IMG/M metagenome (GOLD analysis project Ga0163151, IMG submission 145596) | Freshwater microbial mat bacterial communities from Lake Vanda, McMurdo Dry Valleys, Antarctica - Oligotrophic Lake LV.19.MP5.IB-2 | ecosystem: Environmental > Aquatic > Freshwater >...
TGGCGGGCAGGAAATAACCCTGAGGTATGAAGGAAAGAAAACGCGGGGCGTGGCGAGATTGAGTGAGGAGTAAGTTTCAATAGGCAATAGGCAATAGGCAAACGAGTCACAACTTCCAAACCCTCACTCCTTCTTCACCGCCCGTTGTGGGTCCACCACTTTCAGTTGCTTTGCTTCCACCGCCTTGTTGAAGGCAGGAACCAGGGTTTCAAAAACGTTGTCGAGCCGCTTTGATTCCAGCGCGAAATGTTTGTTCAACTCATTAAACACTTCCACCATTTGTTGTGCTGGAGGGCTGTCACTTGAGTTCACAAAATCGTTCAGGTAACCATAACGCTCAAGTATCTGGTTGGGATAACGCAAAGGGTCGAGGTAGGTTTTTATTTTGGAGTTGATGAGCGTGCCCTCGATGGCAGAGAGTGAATCAATTAACGGCTTCGAAAGTTTTTTCAAATCACTTACCTGCGTGGAGTCGCTGAAACTTCCGAGAAAATCCTGCACCTGTTTTTTCACTCCGCGTATTTGCAATACTTTTTTAATGAGTTCGTCCTGCTTGCGGTTTATTTGAAGTGCAAGATTGAATTGAGCCATCAAATCCTTTTCGGAGGTATTCACTTTGGGATTGAGTTGAATGGGAAAATTTTGTGTGCCTTGTTCTTTTCCATCCACGAATAATTTCACCGTGTAGTTGCCGGGCAATGCTGCTGGGCCACGCAGCTGACCGGGCGCCCAGTACGCATCTTCGGGCAGTGTGGCTGCGGGATAATTGAGGTTCCACACAAAACGGTGCATACCGGCTTTTGTATTCAACTGCTCCCGCGATGATGGTTTTTTGTGCTGGAAAAATTCTGTATCATCTTCCTTTACAAATGGTTTTCCATCCGGTTTCGTTTTGCTGGAGAATGAAATAATACTGTCGCCATTCAGTAAATAGAAAACAAGTTTCACTTCATCCTTCGCTGCATTTTTCAGGTAGTAATAAATGATGGCACCGTTGGGTGCATTGGTTCCTTCTTCAAGCTGCGTTTCGGCTGCTCGCTCTTCACTTACCTGCCGGCCATCCATACGAATAGCAGTGTTGGGTTGGAATAAATGATGTGCAGAATTTGCCACCGTGTTGTCGAGTTGGTAGAGCGGACTTAAATCATCCAGCACCCAAAACGAACGCCCGTGAGTGGCCACCACCAATTCCCTCAAATCTTTTTTCACTTGCATGTCCCACACGGGAGTAACCGGGAGATTCAAGCGCATCCCTTGCCATGAGTCACCATTATTGAACGATACATACACTCCAGTTTCTGTTCCGCAATAGAGCAAACCTTTGCGATTCGGATCCTCGCGCACACAGCGCGCGTAATCACCGGCACCAATTCCGTTCGTGATTTTTGTCCACGTCTTTCCGAAATCAGTTGTTCGGTAGAGATACGGTTTGGTATCATCCAACCGGTAGCGATGTGCTGATATGAAACAAGTTCCGGCATCATGAGGAGAAGGTTCTAAGATGCTAATTGTGGTCCATTCCGGCAAACCTTGTGGTGTCACTTTGTTCCATGTTTTTCCATTATCGTTGCTCACATGCACAAGACCGTCATCACTTCCTGCCCACAGCAAGCCCTGCTGTACCCGCGATTCAGCAAAGGCATAGATGGTGCAATAAATTTCTGCACCGGTGTTGTCAGGTGTGATAATTCCACCGCTCTGCAATTGTTTGGAAGGATCATCACGTGTAAGGTCAGGCGAAATGGTTTCCCAACTCATGCCCCCATTCGTTGAGCGATGAACATGATTGGATGTGCAGTACAACACGTCTTTATTCCACGGAGAATATGAAATAGGGAATGTCCATGCGAAACGATATTTCCATGTATCACCTCCCCATCCATCATTGATGAAGGGATGAACATTCACGTATTTGTATTGCTCATTCGTTTCATCATGACGGCTTAAAATTCCATCATACTCGCCTCCGAAAGTGATGGAAGAATTGCCGGGTTGCGGCACGATGTAACCCGCTTCGCCACCTGCCACATTGCTCTAGTCTCTTCTGTCAATTGTACTTCCATAGGTGCGCGTTGCAATTTTGATAGAACCCCAATCCTGTTGTCCGCCATAAGCGTTGTATGGAAAATCATCATCGAGGTTTACATGGTACATCTGTGCCGTTGGCAAATCCAGTTCTGTATAGGTGAGCGCTCCGTTGAAAGTCACCGATGCACTTCCATCATCACCCAAAATAAAATTCTGCGAGTCCTCTGGGTTGATCCACAAATCATGACAATCACCATGCTTTCCGTTTAGGGCGATAAACGTTTTTCCGCCATCAATGCTTTTCATCAAATCGAGGTTGCACACATAGACCACATCCTCATTGTTGGGATCAACAAAGACTTCGCTGAAATACCACGGGCGCTGGGTAATGTCATTCGATTTTGAAACCACCGTCCATGTTTTTCCACCATCATCGCTGCGGTACAATCCTGAATTCTTATTTTCAATCAGCGCATAAACACGGTTGGGATTTGTGGGAGAAACCGCAGAACAGATTTTACCCAACACACCTATGGGCATTCCGGGATTTTGCGAAAGGGATTTCCATGTTTCACCACCATCGTTGCTCTTGAACAATTCGCACCCAGGCCCGCCACTGTCCAGCTTCCACGGCTTGCGGTTCACCTGCCAGAAGGAGGCGTAAAGAATGTTCGGATTGGTGGGATCGAAATCAATGTCAATACAACCTGTGCTGTCGTTTTTGAAAAAAATGTTCTTCCAGGATTTTCCTCCGTCAGTTGTTCTGTACACCCCGCGTTCCTTGTTTTTGCCAAACATTTTTCCCATGATGGCTGCAAAAGCAATGTCAGGATCCTGCGGATGAACTATCATTCGCCCGGTGGCCGAAGCATCAAGTTTCAAAACATGTTTCCAGGACTTACCCGCGTCTTCCGATTTGTAAATTCCATCACCCATAATGGCAGTGTTGCGGATTGCTGCTTCACCCATTCCCACATACAATACATTGGCATCACTTGGTGCCACGGCAAGTGCACCCACCGAAGCCGATGTGAAATTTGAATCAGAAACACAGAACCAATAATTGCCACCATCCTCAGTTTTCCAAACTTCGCCACCTGTGGCACCCATGTAATAAGTGAGCGGGTCACCAATCACCCCGCTCACGGCAAGCGAACGGCCACCCTGATAAGGGCCTATGCACCGCCATTTCATTCCTTCGAATAGTTGCTTGTTGAAGGTAGCAGATGGAGTTGTTTGATCAGGGGTTGTTGTTGATGGCTTTTTCTTTTAGGAAAATGAAGTGAGCGCTAAAAGAATGAGAATGCAAATGCACAAAATATATTTCGGGTACATAAGAGTTGGTTGTTTCGGGCAAACATAATTTTAATGCTCTTTCTTCGTCTCAATCGTTAGAGAGTGTTTCCAAGGAATTCATGCAACCAGTTTACGCCAGTTCTCTGCGGCAACTAGCTAATTTCCATCAGCCCCACAATTTTCACCACCACATTGATGTTGCCAACTCACGCAACCTTCTATCTTCCCCGCTTGTTTCATCTCAAACCAAAACATGCATTGACCTTGCAAGGCCTTTACTCAAATAGTCATCTTTTCAAACGTGTGTTTGCTAATTGCCAATTGCGATTTGCCTATTGCATATTGCCTATTGCCTATTGCCTGTTGCCAATTGAGCAAGCGTTCGCCACCCACCTTGTAGGCGGAGAAATTTATTACGAGCAACAGGGAACGAGTGACACCTACCTAGTCACGCTAAAGGTTTACCGCGACTGTGGTCCTGCCAATACTAACGATACAGGATTCGATGAACAGGCCGCGGTCGGAATTTTTGAAGATGGTATGCTGCTAGAAACACTCCTTATGGATTTTACCAATGCAGAAGTTGATTTCGTTCCTGTGGAACTCAACAACCCCTGTTTTGTACTTCCACCAGACTTGTGTGTAGAGCGCGCTGTCTATCAGGAATTCATTGATCTGCCTTTTACATTAGGTGGATACACATTGGTTTACCAGAGGTGCTGTCGCAATCCGAGTATCGTAAACCTCAACAATCCGCAGGACACAGGCGCTACTTTTTTTACTGTGATTCCCGGCACGGAAAACACGCAGCAGAACTCTTCGCCAATCTATACCAACTTTCCTCCGGTGGCATTGTGCACTGGAGGTTCGTTTTGGTTTGATCATGGTGCCACCGATGAAGACGGTGATTCGCTCGTTTATGAATTCTGCACTCCATTGCATGGTGCCACTCCCGATTTCCCTGCACCAAATCCACCCTCAGGTCCTCCCTTCATAGAAGTGGATTGGGCCAGCGGATACTCTGCCGATTATCCTATTGACAGCAACCCTGCCTTCACCATTGATCCGCAAACAGGATTTATTGAAGGCACACCAACAATGCCAGGACAATATGTTGTCGGGATTTGTGTGAGCGAATACCGCAACGGAGAGTACCTCAGCACGACCAAGCGCGACTTCCAGTTCAACGTTACGATATGCGACCCGAATATTATTGCAAGCATCCCCGATCAGGTTGAATTCTGTGATGGCCTGATCCTCGCATTCGAAAACGAAAGCGTCAATTCGAGTTTTTATTTCTGGGATTTTGGTGTGGAAGATTTGGAAAGCGATACCAGCATTTCATTTGAACCCACCTATACTTATTCCACAAACGGGACCTACACTATCACACTTATAGCCAATCCCGGCTGGCCCTGTGCCGATACAGCCTCTACTGTTTACGAAGCGTTGCCCGTCATAGAACCGGAAATTATTCTGGACGGATATGAATGTGTGGACAACACCGTTCTTTTCAATTTCGATGCAAATGCCAATGCCAGTCCTGAAGCAGAATTTTTGTGGGACTTCGGACCGGGAGCATTGCCGCAATTCTCTGCGGAACAATCACCACAGGCCATTGATTTGAATGATGAGGATGATCAAATCATCATAACACTCACCGTAACCGATGATGGTTGCGAGGAGAACGATGATGAAGAAGTAATAATTCCGCCAGACCCGGTCGCTGCCATTGTTCCTCAAGAAACTTTTTGTGATGGAATGTTTTACATCTTTGAAAATGCCTCGGAGAATGCAGATGAATATTACTGGGATTTCGGTACGGAACTGGAGAGCGATTTCTCATTCCAGTCGGCCCCTTCGTTCATGTTTCCCGATACCGGTCATTTTGTAATCACGCTTGTGGCTAGTGGCGAGTGGACTTGTTCTGACACCACTTACATGGAGTTCCTGATTTACGGATTGCTTGATCCCGAATTCCCTGAACAAGCTGAACAATGTTTTGAAGGAAACAGTTTCTATTTCGAAGGACTCGGAGCATCAACAGATGTTGCAACTTACTTATGGGACTTTGGCAACTTCGGGAATCCTGCAACATCCACTCAACAAAATCCACAGAACGTAAGCTTCACCGAACCGGGTTCCTACCTCGTTACACTCACCATCAGCGAAAACGATTGCCTGGACACATACGAAGATCTCGTGCAGATTTTCGCCAACCCGACCATTGATTTTTCGTTGAATACTTCTGAAGGTTGTCCTCCCCTGGGAGTTGCCTTCAATGCCAATGCAACTGCCGATACGCAGATTTTCTACGAATGGGATTTTGGCGATGGTGCCACATCCAATTCCGAAGACCCTGCACACTATTACCAGAATCCAGGGACGTATGATGTTACTCTCACCATCTCCACCATCAACGGTTGTATTGAAGAACAAACCATGACGCTTGAAGATGCAATATGGGTTTATCCCAAACCTGTGGCAGGATTTTCAGTCACACCCCAACAGGTTACCATTCTTGATCCAGTGGTTTCAGTTACTGATCTTTCGCAGGGAAGCATCTCCTGTATTTATTACACCGAAGATGGCTTCACTTATACCGATTGTAATTTCATACACACATTTATTGAAGCAGGATTCGTCTGGATACATCAATACGTAACGAATGAATATGGATGCGTGGATGATCAAATCCAGCAGGTAATTGTGGAAGGATTTCTTTTTTATGCGCCCAATGCATTTACCCCTGATGGTGATGGTTTGAATGATGTATGGCTTCCATCCATGATTGGTATTTCCCAATATGAATTGCAAATCTTTAACCGCTGGGGCGATGTCATTTACGAGTCTCAAGACCCCAACATGCCTTGGCTTGGCGAGGCCAAAGAAGAAGGCAACCATCTGGCGCAGAATGGTGTTTACAATTACAGGATAAGAGTAAACGACCTGCTTGGATTGCCTCATGATTTTGCCGGACACATTACGCTCTTCCGGTAATACTCAACCCGCATGGGCGGGAGACAATCAAATGAGAGGAATTTTGAAATGCATATCAACCGTTTTGATGTTTTGCTGCTTTTCGGTGGCAAATGCTTCACATATAGTTGGTGGTGATTTGCATTACGAATATCTTGGGAACAATCTTTACCAAATCACCCTCAAAGTTTATCGCGATTGTGCAACAAGTTCTACCGATTTCGATGATCCTGCAGCCATCGGTATTTACGATGCCGCTGGAAATCTTGTAGAAAATATTGAAGTGTTACTTGCCGATGCAATTGTGACCGACCTTCCGATTGAAGTAAGCAGCATTTGCATTTCGCCACCGGAAGGTTTGTGTGTGAAGGAAGCGATCTTTTCTGCAACGGTTGAGCTGCCACCCATTGCCGGTGGATACACTCTCGCCTATCAAAGATGTTGTCGCAATGTCACCATCGTGAATACAGAAAGCAACGATGACCTCGGTATCACGCTCACCACAACTATACCTGGTCCTGAGATAGCTTGGCCGAACAGCAATCCGGCCTTCGTTCAATATCCTCCCATTGTCATTTGTCTCAATCAGCCGTTTGTTTTTGATCACAGTGCCACTGATTCCGATGGTGATGAACTTGTGTATCAATTCTGCACACCGCTGCTTGCAAATATGCCCGGCTTCTACATCAATCCGCCCGGTGCGCCACCTTATCCCGAGTTGATATTTAATCCCGGATATACTTACGACTATCCACTTGACAGCGATCCTGCATTTGAAATTGATCCGGTCACCGGGTTGCTCACCGGCACACCAACATTACTTGGACAATTTGTTGTCGGCATTTGTGTGAGCGAGTATCGCAATGGTGAATTGATAAACGTAACCAATCGCGATTTCCAGTTCAACATCACCATGTGCGAACCCAATGCATTTGCAGCCATCGCCACGCAAAGTGATTACTGTGATGGACTGACTGTTGACTTCGGAAATCTTTCTGGCGATGGATTTACTTATGCATGGAATTTTGGTGTCGAGGATATTGATACCGATACATCAAGCCTTTACGAGCCAACATATATTTTTCCTGACACTGGCTATTACAACATCACACTCATCTTAAATCCCGGGCTGGCCTGTGCCGATACAGCCACCATGATTTATCATGCAGCACCCGAAGCGCTTCCTGTTATTTCCAATTACGATTTCGATTGTGATGATGGTGTGCTTTATTATTCTTTCAATGGTGAAGGAGGTTTTTCGGGTACTGAAACATACCTCTGGCATTTTGGTGATGGAGCAAATCCACTAACAAGCACAGAAGAAAATCCTTCAGGTATTGTATTGAACGGCCCTGGGCTTGTTGAGGTAACGCTCACTGTCTTTGATAGCGGGTGCGATGAAGAACTGATTATTGAAATTGATGTGCCCGCGGCACCACATGCCATCATAGCACCGCAGGAAACTTTTTGCGATGGCTTCTATTATATCTTCGAAAACCTGAGCGAGAACGCCACGGATTTCTATTGGGATTTTGGTGCAGCCGGCTTTGAAGATGCGAGTACGTTTGAAAATCCAGAATACATGTTTCCCGACACAGGCCTTTATCTTGTAATGCTTGTTGCAGATTCACCGGGTATGTGCAGCGATACCGCATGGATGTGGATGAATATCTATGGATTGCTCCAACCGCTTTTTGTGGCACCCGATCCACAATGCTTTGAAGGCAACAGTTTCTCTTTTTCCGCATTGGGTGCATCAACTGATAATGCAACTTACCTGTGGGCCTTTGGCAACAACGCAACTCCGGAAACTTCCACTGCACAAAATCCATCAGGCATAAGTTTCGATGAACCGGGTGCGTATGATGTCTATCTAACCATCATGGAAAATGGTTGTGAAGAAACTTTTGCTGACCAGGTGGAAGTCGTTCCGAATCCTGTGATGAATGCATTCATTGAACCCGTGAGCGGCTGTCCCGATCTCTATGTGAATTTTCAATGCAACAGCACGGGCAGCACACAGCTTTTTTATCTATGGGACTTTGGAGATGGATATACGAGCGAGCAAGCCAATCCAACACACGCTTATACAACTCCTGGCACTTATGATGTAACACTTACGGTTTACACACTGACGGGCTGTATCGAATCGCTGACACAAACTTTTGAAGATGTTGTTACCGTGCTCACCCCACCGGTAGCTGTTTTTATTGTTGACCCGAATCCTGTCAACATCATGAATCCAACCATCAACGTTACGGATATTTCCGTTGGTTCTATCGGATGTGTCTATTACATAAGTGATGGTGGCATGAGTACTGACTGCAATTTCACTTACACGTTTGAAGATGGTGGAATTTTCACCATTGAACAATACGTGATTAACGAAGCGGGCTGCAGCGACTACGCCATAGGAACTGTGTATGTGGAGGGCTACATTTTTTATGCACCCAATTCATTTACACCAAACGGTGACGGCATGAATGAAGCGTGGAAGCCGATTGTGTTCGGAGCATCACACTATCTTCTTCAGATTTTCAATCGCTGGGGTGACAAAATTTTTGAAACCACCAACCCCGATGAACCGTGGTTGGGAGAAGTACATGGCGGAGACTACTTCGCGCAGGATGGTGTCTATAACTATCGCGTGGTGATAAACGATTTATTGGGATACCCGCATGATTATGCCGGGCATGTGGTGCTGGTGAGATAAGTTATTAATTTCGGAATTCTGAATTCGGAACTCGAAACCCGGAACGCTTACTTCCCTTTCCCGAACACCAGCCTATCCACCGACCATCTTCCGCTTCCCATAAGAAAAATGGCAATGAATGCTACGAGATAAATGATTGCGCTCTCTCGACCGTCAAGTGGATCGCCCGCGTGGATGTTGAACGCAGCTACCGCCATTAGCAGGATAACGGGAATGCTTGCAAGCCTTGTAAATAATCCGACTATAATGAATAGGCAACAGAATACTTCAGCGAAGATGGTAAGCGCTGCTGCCCACCAGTCGCTCATACCAAAGGGTTTTGCAAAATCATTCTTGATTTCATTCCAGCCCTCAAGTTTCCCCCAGCCGTGCAGGTAAACCATCAATCCACCGAAGACTACGCGGAGAAGAAGTGCAACAAAATCGGGTGTCCAAATGGATACTGAAAAGAATTTATGGGCATTGTTTTTCATGGGGGTAAAGATGAAGTTAGAATTGATTTGTAAGAAAGGACATAGATGTTCGACTTCAAAAAAACAGGTTAACCATTTTTTGCTGAAGATTAATCAACCGAGCCTGGAGATACAGGCTTTCTATTTCGCGGGTATCCAGCAATCCCTAACCGCAACATCACTCTCACTTTGGCTTTTCAGATGGAAGGTTTTGAATTTTTAGTCTGCTGCACGTATTCTATATTTGGCGCACCAAAACAAAAAACACAGCAAAGTCCCACCCAAAAAGCTGTGTTGACCAACCAGAATTAACCAGAATCTCTATGAGACTTATCAGCATGTTTGTATTCATGTCAACTTCATCAGCGTTTGCACAATTACCGAACAACATGGGAGTGCAAAGTTTGGCGGACTGGACACTGAATTTGCAGGCGGCAGCCACTCCCCTCCTAAAAGCGATGATGGCGGATATGTTTGTGGGTCATTCAAATTCTTCGGATGGAGATGTTCCTAGCAAATTCCAATGTCAAAAGTTCAAACCTTAATCAGGCCATAATAACCTTAACTCAATTAGCAATATGAAAATCAAAAATCAACTCCTAACTTTTTTAATCGCCTTACTTTTTTTGCCAGAAGCAAAGAGCCAGATACCTGAAGCGGTCTGGTATAAAAACTTTGGCGGTAGTCATAAGGAGTATGATGGGAACGACCGCTCTTTATATGCCACAACAGATGGTGGATATGTGTGGGAAAGGGCAATTAGTTAATTAGAACCAAAAATTACAATGACAAAACCACTTGAGCGATTTTGGCTATTACTAAAACCAGCCAACAAAGAAATTAGACAGATTTACACATTATCACTATTTACTGGCTTAATTGCATTATCACTACCTCTGGGAGTACAAGCCATTATTAATTTGATTCAAGGTGGTCAAATTTCTACTTCATTTCTTATTCTTATTATAATTGTTGTTTTGGGAATTTCTGCAGCAGGGGCCATGCAAATAATGCAGTTACGAATAACAGAAAATTTGAAGCAAAGTATATTCGCAAAAGCTGCATTTGACTTTGCACTACGTGTACCCAATATTAAATCTGAAGAATTTTACAGGCAGTATGCTCCAGAAATAATGAATCGATTTTTTGATATTTCTAGCGTTCAAAAAGGATTATCCAAAATTCTTATTGACTTTTCAAATTCTACGTTACAAATTATTTTTGGACTTGTGTTACTATCGCTTTATCACCCTATTTTTATTCTATTAAGCTTCACAGTCGTTCTTATTATATATATTATTCTAAGATATATCAGCAAACTGGGACTTGAGACCAGCCTGCTTGAATCGACTCAAAAATACAGAGTCTCCTACTGGTTACAAGAAATAGCAAGAGCAAAATTAACTTTTAAGATGGCAGGAAAGACGGACTTAGCAGTTAGAGAAACTGATAAACGAACAAGTAAATATCTAGAAGCACGCGAAAAGCATTTTTTAGTCTTAAGGCAACAAATGATTATATTAATTGGCTTCAAAGTTTTTGTTGCTGCTTCCTTGCTTTTAATAGGCGGCATTCTTGTTATTAATCAACAAATGAATATTGGGCAATTTGTAGCAGCAGAATTAATCATCTTACTTGTAATCGGATCTGTCGAAAAAATAATTCTTTGTCTTGAAACAATATATGATGTTCTCACCTCGCTGGAAAAAATTGGACAAGTTTCTGACTTGCGACTAGAGAATAATAACATCGGTGATGTTTTTAAAACAGATACGCCAATTTCAATTGAAATGATAAATGTCTCTTTTGCCTATCCTTTAGCTCAAAAACACACCTTAGAAAACATAAACTTAAAAATAGAAAGTGGAGAAAAAATATGTATTTCTGGAGATAATGGCAGCGGAAAATCTACACTAATGAAATTGCTCTCTATGCAATACGAAATTAAATCGGGCAATATTTGCTTTAATAATTATCCAATAAATAATTATAATAAGGGAACTATTAAACAATATTTAGGGTCATACATTAATGAAGATACTATATTCAATGGAACAATTGAAGACAACATTTCAGTGGGCCGTGAAAATATAAGCCCTATTGATATCATGAAAAGTTCAGAGAAAATGTACCTTTTAGAATACCTTAAGGAATTGCCGGAAGGATTAAAAACTAAAGTATATTCAGATGGTCAATTACTTCCAAAAAGTGTTATTCAAAAAATACTTCTTACCCGAAGTATCGTTTCAAAACCAGCTCTTATCTTACTTGAAGATTGTTTTGAAAACATCAAATATTCTGAAAGAATAAGAATGATAGATTATCTTCTGAGTAATGAAATGGAAAGTACTGTTGTATTCATCTGTTCGGATTCCCATTTGATTGAAAATTGCAAAAGAAATATTCTTATTGAAGATGGTAAAATTAAAAATTAAATAATGCTCAACATCTCACCCCACAACAGAGTAACCACCTCTACCGAATCATACCAGTCTTTCAAAATTATTGAAAGTAATAAATACAAGTCCATCATTAAACGTGGAATTTATGTTAGTATAATTTTATTCGTTTCAATAGTTTTTTTACCATGGACTCAAAACATTAGATCCATGGGCAATGTAACTACGCTAAAACCAGAACAAAGGCCACAAACAATACACAATGTAATACCGGGTAGAATTGAAAAATGGTATGTCAAGGAGGGAGACTTTGTAAAAAGAGGTGACACCATTATATTCATTTCTGAAGTTAAAGATGAATATTTTGATACACTTCTCATTGATAGAACCGGTCAACAAATTAAAGCAAAAGAGCTAACGGTAATTTCTTACATGGAGAAAGTAAAAGCGCTCGACAATCAAATTGATGCAATTTCAAGAACACAATTATTGAAACTTGAGCAGACGGAAAATAAACTAAAACAATCCTACTTAAAAGTAGCTACTGATAGTATGTCTTATGAAGCGGAAAAATTGAACTATTCAATTTCCATTGAACAATATAAGCGCATGCAAGAGTTGAACAAACAAGGACTTAAATCATTAACAGATTTAGAAACTAGGAAACTAAAAATGCAGGAACTGCAGGCTAATGTATTTTCACAGGAAAACAAACTTTTGACATCGAGAAATGAAGTAATTAACGCGCGCATAGAATTAACGACAGTTAACGCAGAATACCAGGATAAATTAGCGAAAGCCGAATCGGATAAATTTTCAGCACTAAGTATCTTGTACGATTCTGAGATAGCTGTTACTAAAATGCAAATTCAATTTATGAATTATTCGGTTCGAAGTGGAATGTATTATGTCACAGCTCCTCAAGATGGATATATTACCAAAGCCATTCAATCCGGTTTAGGAGAAACTTTAAAGGAAGGAGAAGAAATTGTAAGTATAATGCCATCCGATTATGAGTTGGCTGTGGAAATGTATGTAGCCCCAATTGACTTGCCACTACTTGAACTGGGACAAAATATTCGAGTTCAATTTGACGGTTGGCCGGCAGTTGTATTTTCAGGGTGGCCTAACATAAGCTATGGAACATATTCTGGAAAAATAGTTGCAATAGATAATTTCATTAGCAACAATGGCAAATACCGTTTGTTAATTGCACCGGACAAAACATCCTATGCTTGGCCGAAAGCATTAAGAATAGGGGCAGGGGCCAATAGCATTGCCTTACTTAAAGAAGTACCCATTTGGTATGAACTGTGGAGAAAAACTAACGGATTCCCACCGGATTATTATAAACCCTCAGCACTTAAAAAACAGTGATCGTGAAAAAATTAAGTCAAATTGTTTTCATTTTAATTTCGGTCTCAGCAACTGCGCAAAATTCTTCGCAGAATGTATTGAGTATCGATACATTTTTAACCATTGTTAAAAAACACCATCCCTTAGCGATGCAAGCAAATTTGAAGGTAAAAGAAGGCAAGGCTGTTTTGCAAAATGCTCGTGGGCAATTCGACCCAGAGTTATTTACGAATGTAGATCAGAAAAACTTTAGTGATCAACAGTACTTTAGTATACTGAATGCTGGAATCAGTATTCCGACCTGGCTAGGCCTGGACTTTTACTCCTCTTACCAAAACAATACGGGTCTATATTTAAATGCTGAAAACAATTTGCCTCAAGATGGAATTTGGCAAACAGGAATTTCACTACCCATAGGACAAGGACTATTTTTTGATCAAAGAAGGAACATGCTTCAGCAAGCAAAAGTTTATAAATATGCTACAGAAGCAGAGCAAGTTCTTATGTTAAATAAATTATTATTGAATGCAGGAAATGCCTATTGGAATTGGTTTGCCTCTTATAACAATAATCTTATTTTAGAAGATGCATATATAGTTAATCAACAAAGGTTAAATGCCGTGAAAGCAAGCGCTGAATTTGGCGATCGACCTTTCATTGATACGTTAGAAGCAGCCATCCAAGTTCAAGAAAGACTTATAAACCTGGAGCAAGGTAAATTGGATTTTAGAAACAAAACACTTTCTCTTTCTACCTTTTTGTGGCTAAATGAAAATATACCGCTAGAAGTAAATCCTGAAACTGTACCTCCGGATTACTCAATCGTTGCCACTCAAAACGAATCTTTTTTTATCGATTTAAATACTATCGATAGTATTTCAAAATTACATCCAGAGGTTCTTATATATACCTTCCAAAAAGATCAATTGACTTATGATAAAAAATGGAAACAAGAGCAATTAAAACCTATCATCAATTTAAATTATAATGCTCTAAGTTCATATTCTGAAACGAATTCCTTATCAGATTATAATTTGGATAATTATAAGTGGGGATTGACATTTGCTATGCCTATTTTTTTACGCACGGAACGAGGTGCTCTTCAACTTGCAAAATTAAAAATTCAGAGTGCTACTTACGATTTGCAAAACAAAACAAACGAAGTACAAAATTTAATTGAAGCTTCAACAAATGAATATCTCACGCTTCAAAATCAAATAAAGACTTATAGTCAAACAGTAAAATATTATGAAGCGCTTTTATCTGCTGAAAACACGATGTTTTTTTCAGGAGAAAGCTCTTTGTTTTTAGTAAACACGAGAGAAACAAATACGATTAGTGCAAAAATCAAACTCATTGATTTCATTAGTAAATACAAAAAAGCCTTTTTGGCGATCAATTATAATTTAGGAATATTAAACGATTTAACACCATGATACATTTACAAATTTACTCTAAAGAAGAGCTAATCATCGAAAGGGCTGCTGCGCTTTTAATTCATAATCGACTAGCTATTGATTTAACCATTGATCGCGATGTAGAACGCTTAAGTTTTGTCAACGACAAAGTTGAATACACTAAAGTATATTTACTTTCAGCGAAAACGAAATCACTGCTGTTTCAGAAAATAGAGGCTATTTTTAGAAGTGAATTAAAAGACAAAATGCCTGAACTGTATTCATTGCCAATCGTTCAAATGGATTGGAAACAAGCCGAACATTTAACAGAACTAACACAAAAAGTTTGATCTAAAATTTCTAAATGAACTTGATATTTCAATTGAAAAAATTGAAGTTTCAAAATGAAATAATTTTTTAAATCATCCTTAACTATAGTTTCGGAGTACTATGGTGGACTTGTTGGGAGTATTCCATACACCCATCTAAACCGCATAATGTATGCAAGTATTGATTGCCTCGCATTTTAAGTCATTACCTTGAATATAATTCTGGAAGGAACAGGGGAGGGTTGGTATTCATTCGGTATTGGTGGCGAATGTCAATTGGGCGCTTGTGCCAATGTGCAGGCCTGCGACTACACTCCCTTTGGTACCACATTTCAAAACTGCTGCTACTATAGTTGTGTAAGTGGTGAAGTAACTGCCGGAAGTTCTCCGCAGTATAATTACTGGAAACTCTACACTAGCCCCGGCTATGGAGATTTGATTTACCAGGGCAACGCCCCGCATTCCTCACCTATGTGCCTGCTCGATGAGCCTTTTACCACTTATTATCTGGCGATGTATGACAGCATCCAGTGCGATGGATGGAATGGTTCACATTTTATACTTGACATTCCCGAATGGAATTGGAGTTTCGACACCACACTTACTGGCGGTTGTTTGTGGTTGGTGCAGTATACAACAGGAGGCCCCGGTTGTATAACGCCCGGCATGTGCAATTACAATCCACTGGCTACTATTGATGACGGAAGTTGCGTACCCATAGTAATTGCACAAATGCAGATGTACGATTCCGGCAACAACGGATGGGGAAATTGGCGGTACTCAATTAAAACTAGTGAAGGCGAAACCGTACAAACCGGAACGTTACCAGCCGGGGGATTCGGTGTAGATCAGTTCTGCCTTGTCCCTGGATGTTATGAAATGCTACTGCACAAACCATTTGGAGGGGGTGGTTCGGGAAACCAGGTGACATGGATATTGCAGTATGAAGACGGCACTGATATTATTTCTGGTGACGCACCAGGTTCCACCGATTTCGGATTTTCTATTTCCGGTAATCAGAACAACGATTGTGCGGTGAATACCGGTGACCTTCTGCTTTTTATGGGTGCTTTTGGTTACAACGGATTCTGCGGATTACCTGACATGAATAATGATAGCATAGTTAACACTTCCGACCTCTTGTTGTTTATGGGCACGTTTGGTTCTTCATTTTAGGGCCATTCATTATTTGCAACTGGTGTCTGAAATTCCAGCGACTGTAAACAAGGAATCCACCAAAAACAACACGGGGAAGATGTGGGCTTGGATGAAAGAATACTTATAGTCTGGATCAATTGGAAATACAATCTCGCACCTTGCTATCCTCATCTTGGCCAAACCAGTGTCTTGATTTTGATGCCCATCCAAGCGGCTGCAATAACCATGAGCAGCGAAAGTGTGATGAGACCATAATATTTAATCGTCCATTCCAGCGCCACTTTTATGCGGTGAATGAGCGAAATAGTTTTTACCGCCATCACATTTTCCGAAAGTGAAAACTTAACGGTGCAGAATTCATTCTCGGTATCGAAATCGCCCAAGCTTACACCAAAGCCCTGGATTCTTTCTTCCAGTTCCATGATTTTGTTTTCAAGGTTAATGAATTCATCCACCTTGCCTCCCATTGATTTCAATTGCTCCAGAGCATTGCGCGATTTCTCCAGGGTAGCCACGTTTGCTTTCAGTTCGCGGAACTCATTGGTCTTGTCTATTTTATTGATCTCGATATTGCGGATTACACCAATCAATTTAATGGTGCTCACAAGTAAATCAAATTTTTCAGGTGGCACTCCTATTCCCAGTTGCAATCTTCGATTGCTTTTCAACCCCGACTTGTTTTCCATCTGGATAATGGCATCATGCGACTCCACCGCATCGCGGATTTTCTTCTCATCCGTTTCAAAATTTGCGGTGATAGCTGATGCAGCACACACTTTTTCATACTTCTCGTCCGATGAAGAAACCGGTTCCATCGAAATGATATCAGCCTTTGAAGTTTTCTGCGAAGCGTAATTCTTCCGCGACATTTCGAAGTCGCTCATCCCGGCCATTTGCATGTTTTGTCCTGCCTCGTTCGCAGGTATGTAGTTGTATCCGTAAATCAAACGGAACAGGAAGAACAGAGTAAAACCAACGAAGTACCACAAAAAGATTTTCCTGAAGGGCAATGTTTTCATAAGCAAATTGTTTGGGACAAATGAACAGTGATGGGTGAGTTGGCAACTCCGTCCGAACCGAAGGTTTCGAACATCTGTTGGTACAATATCGCGAGCTTAGGGAACCATCCTGTTATCGGTTCAAATGTGGGTGGTGCTGTACAACGATGTGGCACAGGTTCTTTCAGTCCGGGTCAACTTCTGACCAGATGCTACACCCACATCAGTTTGTCCAATTGGATACTGAAAAGAATTTACGGGTAACGTTTTTCATGAGGGCAAAGATGAAGGGGCACCGCTAAAAACTCCTCAGGTGAGACTTCTGTATTTTTCAAACCCGGTGTTTGCTGGGTGTAAATGAGGAGGGTGAAAAATCAAGATAACGATGCATCACGAGTTTTTAGAGGTGCCCTTAAGCGCAACTGCCAAACTTTTTAGCTGATCGGGAATTTTGTTAGGTGGTAAAACGAAATCAATACAGCCTGCTGCCTGAGCGCTGAGCGGCATGGAGTCAATTTCTGCAGACATGTCCTGGGCAAAGGTTGTTCCTCCGTTAGCTTTGATGTGCTTGCAGCCCGCGGTGCCATCGCCATTATATCCGGAAAGGACAATGCCGACAGCACGCGCACCCATTTCATTTGCCAGGGAAATAAAAAATACATCTACCTGTTTGAGTCCGACAGAGCGAGGGGAGATTACTTTGAATCTATAGTTATCCATAGCAAGATCAGAGTCGGGGGGAATTACGTAAACTTGATTCGCAAGGATTGGCATTGCCTCAGAAGCCACGGTTACAGACATTTTCGTATGCTTCTGAAGTATCTTGGCTAAATGACTAATGGCAGTGGGGTTCATGTGAGAAATAATAACAAATGCCATACCTGTATCAGGCGGCATTGCATACAGCAGCGCCTTGTACGCGTTAAGCGCACCGGCAGAGCCACCAATACCTACAATGAATATAGGCTGAACTATTTTCATTGATTGATTGATTGATTGATTGATTGATTGATTGATTGATTGATTGATTGATGTTATTGAATTTTTTCATTCTCTGAAACATTTTTATCAGAACCCTTTTTCTTATTGTTGCTTGACTTAGATTTGCTCCTGGTGTCAAAACAATTCCATCATCACTCAAAATAAATTTGTGTACATCGCCATCATGGTTAGTGCCACGAGACTTAACAATGAAAATTTCACGGCTGCGTTTTAAACCCCCATCTTCTTCTACCATTCTCACAATAATCCACGTGTCAATCAACGATGATACACCGATTTCTCCACTTGGGTTACTTTGAAAGGTTCCGGAAACAAGACTTGTAAAAAAGGTAGTAATGCCCTTTGATTTAAAAAGGTCAATCATGCGGGTAATCATGGATGTAACTTCACGCACATCCCCTTCGCCCACAAGGCTTGAAATAGGATCTATGACCACAGATTTTGGTTTAAAACTTTCAATGAGCTTATAAACATTCAATAAATGCATTTCTAAACCAAGAAAAGAAGGCCGGAGAGCCACAATCTTTAAGAGTCCTTTTTTTACCCATGGCTCAAAATCAAGACCGATAGATTTCATGTTTTGAGTAAGTTGCCCTTCTGATTCTTCGTAGGAGAAGAAAAGACAGGGGTCGCCACGTTTACAACTTTCAACTGCAAATGCACCCCCAAAGCTTGTTTTTCCGCAGCCTGCTGTGCCCGAAGCCAGTATGGTACTGCCTTTGGTGTAACCTTTACCAACGAATAATTTATCTAACGATGGAATTCCTGTAGAAACCCTCTTGCTTGTGCCCGGTGTTTCAAGCCCTGCTGAGGTTATAGGAATTACTGAAAGTCCATTATCATCTATAACAAATGGATATTCGCTTGTTCCATGCTTTGAGCCACGATATTTAACGATACGAACTCTACGGGTGGCGATTTGGTCTCTTACTCTGTTATCTAAAAGAATAATGCAATCGGAGATATACTCCTCCAGACCATGACGGGTATATGAACCGTTTTCACCCTGCTCGCCTGAAACAATTGCTGTAACCTGTTTTTCTTTAAGCCATCTGAAAAGTCTTTTCATCTCATAGCGGAGAACGCCATTATCTGTAACGCCTGAAAAGATAGATTCAAGAGAATCTAAAACAACACGTTTGGCGCCAATAGAATCAATGGCGTGTTCCAATCGAACGAATATTCCCTCCAGATTAAAGTCTTTCTCTTGAATTTCTTTGCGTTCTAAAACAATATGATCGAGATGAATCTTTTTCTTCGCTACAAGGCCTGCCAAATCCATATTGAGCGAAGCCACATTTTTATACTGCTCATCGTCTGTTTCTTCAAATGACATAAGAACGCCCGGCTCGTTGTAAGCGGTGGCACCCTTGATAAGAAAATCAATCCCCATAAGAGTTTTTCCGGAGCCGCCATTTCCGGAAACTAAAGTGATTCTGTTTTTCGGAAGCCCGCCTTCGGTAATTTCGTCCAAACCTTGGATGCCGGTAGGGCATTTGAGTAATTTATTACGGGTAGTGACAACTTTTTTCCTGGTAGTTTTTTGCATAAGATAGTTTTTTAGTTTTTTGAGCTTAAGATTTCAAAGAAAGAATGAGTAGTTCGTTTTATCCGACTTGCCTCCCTGCAAACATAGCGCATTCGCCACGGGTTGAAGATAACATTTTGGCGCTTGGCGAAGGGCGGGATTTCGAAGTGATTTCCTGTCAGATCACACCGACTTTTACGAGCTACAAACCTTCGCATACCACTGAAAGCCACATGCGTTCTAGCATGTGTTGTGCGTTCGTGCTATTCTCCGCATTTTTGTTTTTCAATTCTATTTTGTCGTCTACTATTGTTTATGCTACCAAGGGCCATTCTGTTTAACTTGATAAAAGCGTTTGCCATCAAATCGATAGAGTCCTTGTCCAGTACCCCACCACATATTTCCTGACCTGTCTTGATACATGCTTTGAACACAACAATTAAGTCCGTCTTCTACTGTAAACACGGTAAATGCTTTTGAATTTTGTCTTGTCCTAAAATAGGTTTACACTAAAAAGTGTAAAACATGGACAAAAAAATCATTCAAAAGGCGGGTAAATATTTTACCGAAGCAGAAAAACATTTCATCATTCAGGAGTTGATTTCAACCCAATGCACCAAGGTAGAAATTTGGGAAAAACACACCGGTGAGGAAGAAGAGCATGGTCAGCTCCTTCGCTGGATGAAACAATTGGGCTACAATACAGCAATTAAAACAAGAAGACCTAATATTGTTTCTAATTTTAATTATATGCCTAAAATCAAGCGAGAAAAGGTTGTAAACAAGCCAGTAAATAAGAGCGAGGATACCTTTGAAAATCTTCAATTGAAGAAACGTATTGCAGAGTTGGAAAAGCAATTGAAAAGTGCCGAACTCAAAGCCATTGCCTTTTCTACGATGGTTGATATTGCAGAAAAGGAGTTTAAAATTCCTATCCGAAAAAAGCTCAATACCAAACCATAGAAGAAATGAAAAGCAATTTTTCACACATAGGATTAGCCAGGTTATGTGGATGGTTTGGTATCACCAGACAAGGCTTATTATCAAAACAATTGGGAGGGCGTTTCCACTACTCTTGAAGAAGAATTGATAATACAACAGGTAAAAAGTATTCGTAAAAATCATCGCAGAATAGGCACCAGAAAACTTTTTGAAATGATACACCCATTCCTATTAGAGCATAGCATAAAAATGGGCAGAGATGCTTTGTTTACGCTATTGTCGGCCAATCATCTATTGGTAAGAAAACGGAAACGAAGAATACAAACTACCAACTCCTATCACTGGTTACGCAAGTATCCAAATTTGATAAGAGATTTTGTTCATACTGCACCCAATCAGCTTTGGGTAAGCGATATTACTTATTGGAAAATAAACACCGGAGAGCACCCCTATATCAGTTTTATTGCCGATGCCTATTCACACCGGATAGTTGGTTACCATGTAGCAGAAACATTAGAAACAATTCAAAGCATCCAGGCATTGCAAAGGGCTCTCTCTGCCTTGGGGGCAGAGAGCCATTTGAATCTTACCCATCACAGTGATAGAGGCATTCAATATTGCAGCGGTGCTTATGTAAAGCTATTGCAGGACAAGGGCATTAAAATTAGTATGAGCGAAAATGGTGACCCGTTAGAAAATGCTGTTGCAGAAAGAATAAATGGAATTATAAAAGATGAGTATTTAGAGACTTACGACATTGATAATATCAAAGATGCAAAGCAATTACTTAAAGCAGTAGTGGAATTATACAACACCGAAAGACCTCACATGAGCATCGGAAACTTAACCCCAAATCATATTCATCATTCAAAGACAATAATAAAAACAGAAAAATTATGGAAGAACTATTATCAAAAGAAATCTATATTTGTAAACCAATTGCAGGACTAAAAATGAACTGTAAACTCATTTCAGGATTAATCAAGTAAACTGTAAATATTTTTTAGGACGAGTCAACCCACAGAGAGATTCCACATCTGCCCACGCACCCGGTAAAAGCGCTTGTGGCATTATTCGTTGGCGAATGAGGGCGCCCATTCTACCCTGCGTGGAATGAAGTTTTGTTATGAGAAGCAGCATATTCAGACATAGGTGGTTTTCCAGCGTTTACGGGCCTTGTTTAATTGTATCCGAAATAAGTTTATTTTAGTTGGAGATAAGTTTATTTCAGTTGGATATAAATTTATTTCAGTTTGATATAAGTTTATTTCAAAATGAATTAAACTTATTTACGAATTAATAAAACCAAACCCTCGTGGCCAGCGAGGCCGGGAGGGTTTGTGCAGGCTTTTCAGGACGCACTGCTGGCCAACAACGATGCTATGGGTGCACGCAACCTTGCCAAGCATAACCGCGCAGTCGAGGCCAACAAGCTCAACGCGCAGATGCGGATCCTGTGCAACTACGGAAAGCAGTGCTACAGCAACAACAACGAGGCGAAGTACAACGACTACCTGATGACTGACGAAGGAGGTACAGCACCAGTGGAGGAAATTGTTCCTGAGCCAGTACCGGTGACGGTATAATTGGCAACAGGCAATTTGGAATCAACAAAAAAGGCATTCCGGTGGGCGGAGTGCCTTATTGCTCATAGTTTGTCAAGCTGTTCTAAAAGCCTTTATGCAATACTTCGAATTCACCATCGCATGGCATTTCCTAAACCAAAGTTCAATCGAATCTAAATAGCCAACCAGTAATATCATTGCTCTCTTGCTTTACCAGCATGGTGAACCACCTTGTGCGGGCTTTTGTAGCCTGTGTCCAAAAATTGCCACAACTTTCATCCGTCCACTCCCACCGCGAGTTTATCCTTAGCCTCGAAGGAGGAGAGTGGCCAGAGGGGCGATGGCTGAAAACTCCACACAATAACCCACTCAATTCTTGCGTTCTTCGTCCCCGCAACTTCATGAAGCACATCGGCAAGAAAATTCTGTGGCTGGTTTCCATCGGCTCATTCGTGTTTTTTCTTTTCTGCCTTCCGCGCACCTTGTTCCACAAACCCACAAGCACCGTTCTTTATTCCAATAATGGGAAATTGCTGAGCGCCATCATTGCGCAAGATGGACAGTGGCGGTTTCCTCACAATGATTCTGTACCTGAAAAATTTAAGGCCGCCCTGCTCGTGTTCGAGGACAAGAATTTTCAGCATCACAATGGCGTGTATATGCCCAGTGTGCTGCGCGCGGTGAAGCAAAACATAAGCGGCAATGAAGTGGTGAGCGGTGCCAGCACATTGTCTATGCAGGTGGTGCGCCTCTCGCGAAATAATCCACCGCGAACCATGAAGGAAAAAGTGCTGGAGATGATTCGCGCCATGCGATTGGAATGGCGGTATAGCAAAGATGAAATCTTTTCCTTCTATGCATCTAATGCGCCCTTCGGTGGAAACGTGGTGGGACTTGATGCAGCAGCATGGAGATACTTCGGTCGGCAGCCCGACCAACTTTCCTGGGCGGAAGCAGCAACACTTGCCGTTCTTCCCAATGCTCCATCATTAATCTTTCCCGGCAAGAATCAGGAAAAGTTGATGCAGAAAAGAAACCGCCTGCTGCAATTACTTTCTAAAGAAGGCTTTTTTGACGAGGAGACATTAGAACTGAGTTACCTCGAACCGCTTCCACAAAAACCATTTCCTCTTCCGCGACATGCCTCGCATCTTCTTACTACGTGCATAAAGCAAAACGGAAAAGGTGCACGTTATCACACCACTATTGATTTGCCACTGCAGGAGCGCGTCACAGAAAGCATACAACGGCACATGGCACAACAATCAGCCAACGCAGTGCACAACGCAGCGGTGCTGGTGGTGGAAGTGCGCACAGGAAATGTTCTTGCGTATGTGGGCAATACCACTGACCCAAAGAACCAACACGCCAACATGGTGGATTGTATTCCCGCAGCGCGAAGCACTGGCAGCATCCTCAAACCTTTTCTTTATGCAGCGATGCTGGATGATGGAATGATGTTGCCGAATACGCTCGTGCCGGATATACCTGTGCAGTTCGAAGGCTTTTCACCAAAAAACAATGCGGAAACTTTTGATGGCGCAGTACCTGCAAGCCGGGCGCTCAGTCGTTCGCTCAACGTTCCTGCTGTGCTCATGCTGCGCGATTATGGTTATCCGCGCTTCTTCCACATGCTTCAGCAACTTGGTTTTTCGCAGATGAATGAAAGTGCAGACCATTACGGACTGTCGCTCATACTCGGTGGTGCTGAAGCGAGCCTTTGGGACATCACACATTCCTATGCAGCACTTGCAAGAACGCTCAACAACTATCATCAAACTAACGGCAACTATCCTGAGAATAATTTTGAACTTCAATCCTATCTCTCCATCCTTCCACAGGCTGAGTTAAGAGAAGAAGAAGATGTGATGGTGAGCGTGTCGAACCACAACAAATCAAACATTCTCTCCGCCTCCTCCACGTGGTGTACCCTGCGCGCTTTGCTCGAAGTAAACCGCCCGGAAACAGAACTCGGCTGGGAAGCATACAGCAGCGCCCGACCCATTGCATGGAAAACAGGAACCAGTTTCGGCAACCGCGATGCATGGGCAGTGGGAACCACACCGGAATATGTAGTGGGTGTTTGGGTGGGAAATGCCGATGGAGTTGGCCGCCCGGAACTCACCGGAATTTCCTCTGCTGCACCTCTATTGTTTGATGTGTTTGACTTGCTTCCCGCACGCACATGGTTTCATCCGCCTTATGATGAACTGGAAGAAATTCCGGTGTGTCATCAAAGCGGTATGCGCGTTGGACCGTATTGCGAAACAGTAGATTCTGTTTATGTTCAAAAAGCAGGATTGCGCACTGCACCATGCACACACCATCAACTCATTCATTGCAATGCAAACTGTACTGAAAGACTGAACATGAATTGTGCAACACCCGATGAAATGGTTAACCATTCGTGGTTTGTTCTTCCACCTGTGCAGGAGTATTATTACACGATGCGCCATCCTGAATACCTTGAACTACCGCCCTTCGCTCCCGGCTGCATGCCCAGCGAAGCATCACCCATCGGATTGATTTATCCGCGCAGCGATGCAAGAATTTACATCCCTAAAAACATGGAGGGGAATTTTGAGCGCAGTGTTCTCGAAGCCACCCACCGCGATGCAGATGCTACACTTTTCTGGCACCTCGATGATGTCTATCTGGGAGAAACAAAAACGATTCATCACCTGGAAATCTTCCCGACTGCCGGAAAGCATAAACTCACCATTGTAGATCAAAACGGAGAAAGCCTGACGCAGGGGATTGAGTTTCTGGAAAAGTAATTTCCATACAAACACGGATGGTCATGAATTCTTAAACGAGTAAAAGATTTTGTTCCCTCAAAGCTATGTGATACGCAAGCTGTTTACTGACCGCACCCACTTATTGTTTTCACACACCGGACAAACGTTTTGCTTTGCCTCCAGATGAGCGGTGTAACCGCAGAATAGGCAGGACCAGTACCCGGCCTCATCAATAAGTTCAACCTGTTGTTCCTGTTCTTCCGGCAATATGGGTAATCCGTATTTCACTTCTTCATCAGGGTAAAAGAAAACACTTACTTGCCCCGAGGCTTCCATGTAGGCAGTTTTCACCTGGCCGAGATGTGAAATTCCGTGCATTCGAAGCTCCCAGAAAATCTCATCTGTATTGAGATCTGGTTGGTTTGCATTTTCAACCAAAAAGCTGCCCTCTTTAATCAGGCGAATACATTTTCCCTCAACAAGGGCCTCAAGTTTACTGGACTTGCTCATGAACCATAATGTGATTTTGTACATCAGGATGATGACAAGAAATGCCATGAGTGACGGTACAATGCCCACTTTCCTGTAGATCATGGGATCGCCTGCGGCCGAGCCAAGAGTAATAATGGTTACCAGCTCAAAAACACCTTGTGTCATACCCCTCCTGCCCAGCAAGCGCAGTGTGACAAGGGTGGCCACGAACATGATAGCACTGCGCAACAGCACTTCCGGAATAAAACTCCATTCTTCCTCTCCCCAAAGAAGGACACTCCCTTCAAAAGAAGTGGCGCTTAATAAAAACACTGAAAAAGCTGTGATGCTACATACCATTTCGGTAGGGGTAAATCAAGAAGTAAAGAATGCAATCCTGTTGCACATTGAAATTTTGTTTTGGCTTCGTACCATTCAACTCTTAGCACGGACAAAGTTTGCGTGTATCCTTCTGCAAAAATGTTCCAGATATAGGTTGTAGTCCCTCAGAGCATAGTTACCGGGAAGCGTTGGGTTTCGGTTTCCCTCTGTAAAATCTCTGTTTACCACCTCCACCTCGCTGCTGATTTTTTTCGCCAGCCATACCATAGGCCTGACTTGAGCCTTTGTATTCGGGAGTGGCGCCCAATTTTTCCGGAACATTCAGTTTCTCCACCACAGTGTCTATCAATGTTTCTATTCTCTTAAATGCGCCCTGGTCTTTCGGTGAAATCAGTGTAAGTGCTTCCCCTTTTTTCTCAGCACGCGCTGTTCGTCCAATTCGATGCACATAGTCTTCAGCATCGCGAGGTACATCGTAATTCACTATCAGGTCTATATTGTCAATGTCTATTCCACGACTAATTACATCGGTGGCCACCAGCACATTCACCTTCCTGCTCCTGAAGTTTTGCAACACTGCTTCCCGCTGATCTTGCTCAAGGTCGCTGCTTATGCGATCCACATTTAGTCTGGCATGCTTCAGTTTTTGATACAGTGCAGCCACCTCATGTTTTCGGGAACAAAACACCACTATGATTTGACCCGCTCTGGCAGGGTCGCTCAGTAGATGTACAATGAGCGGAAGTTTCTGGTCTTCGTGCACCACATACGCACCTTGCTTTACACCAGCCGCAGGTTTAGCAATGGCAATGCTTACACGAACGGGATCGTGCAGGTAGGTTTTGGCAAGCCGCGCAATACCATCCGGCATGGTGGCCGAAAACATCATGGTTTGGCGTTTATCATTGAGGGCATTAATGATTCGCAGAAGGTCTGGCTGAAAGCCCATATCCAGCATTCTGTCTGCTTCATCCAGCACCAGGAATCTGAGTTTCTTTAAATTGATATGGCCTACGTTGATGTGCGAAATCAATCGGCCGGGTGTGGCAATAATGATGTCCACTCCATTTGAAATAGCCAATTGTTCGCGTGTAAAATCTGCACCATCGCCACCACCATAAACTGCAATGCTGTTGGCACCTGTGAAATAAGAATAGCCCTGTATGGCCTGTTCTATCTGCAATGCAAGTTCACGCGTGGGAACCACCACCAGGGCTTGTGTGTAGTTGTGGTGTCCATGATCCATAATCATGTTCAGCATGGGCAATACAAAAGCAGCCGTTTTTCCCGTTCCTGTTTGCGCAATGGCTATAATGTCTTTTCCTGCCAGTATGTGTGGTATGGCTTGCTCCTGAATGGGCGAGGCCACCTTGAAGTTCATGTAGGAAATGGCCTCGAGTAATTCGGGATGTAAGTTGAGTTCTGAAAATTCCAATGTAATTGTGTTCTAAATAATTTTGTTCGAAGGTATGGTGGTGAATAGGGTTGGATAGGTTGCAGGCAATTGTGGGCGCTCTCACGAAGTTATTTCCAGCTTAGTCGGGTCCAATTGCGAGCGATTCATTTTTAGAGCCTGACAATGCCTGTTACCTGTGGAAAGAAATTTCCAATCGCGGTTCACGAAACTGAGCTAATAAGATTATTGAGATGACTCTCACTCCGGATTCAACTCTCCCCTGCTTAGCATCTGAATGAATTTGGCCCAGGCAATAGGGTTAAGGAGGTTGTTGGGTTGATAGCCGCGATAGAGTTCGCGGTTCTGGTAGTCCACCACTGCACGTTTAAAATTTTCGCTTCCGTCAGGAGTCATTTCGTGAAGACCGTCATAAAGATTTTCGGCAGTGAGTGCTTCAGGTGTATTTAGTGTTTGCACTTGCATGGCCAGGAATTCGTGACGGAATTGTTCGCGCGAAGGCCGGGGCAGTACATATACCGTTGCCAGATTCACCGTATCAATTTTCATGACCTGCACCAGGTGAAGGCTTGTTTCCAACAGGTATGTTTTCACCACAACACTTGTGGGTTTATGCCCAATGCACACGAACATTAGAGTGTCACCATCAAGAGCAGGCAGGGTAAAAAAGCCGTTGATGTCGCTCCACACACCGCGCATGTCTCGTGTTCGATAGATGCTTGCGAACGCCACCGGGTCGAGCGAATCCTGAGAAAGCACCACGCCAGATACCTGCAGTGCGCGGGCAGTGGCCACTTCCTGTGCTGATGTTACATAAGAAGAAACCAGAAGTATGAGAAGAAGAAAAATGCGCGAAATCATTGTTGCGCCAAAGGTAAAGGGCATCATAGCCGCCTAAGACGAAAACAAAAGTGAATTATTACAGTTGAGAGGAAAAATTACGCGAATGCCCGAAATGCACTTTCCGCCTTTTTCCGATAGTAAGTTTGGAAATCTTTGTGCCTTTGCACCATCCATAAGGAAAGATACTTTCAATCCGCCTTCTCCCGAAAGACAAAAACCTCTTCGTTCTCCTTTTTCATGTAATACTTCTCGCGGGCAAACTTTTCCAGCGACTGCCGGTTATGTGTGAGGTCGGAAAGTTCTTTTTCGGTGGTTATCGTTGCCTCATACAGTCCGCGCAATTCCGTGCGCAATGCAGAAAGTTCGTTGCGGGTTTTGATGATGTAAAAAAGGTCAACGTCATTGATGAAACACACCCACGCAAGAAAAGTAAGTGTGGCAATAATGTATTTGTTGCGCAGAATTTTCGGGATGTGGAACCGCTTCAGTTTCATCATCACAAAAGAAGTTTCAATACAAGATGGAGTGGGGGAGATGCAATTCTTTTTTAAACAGGTGGGGGTTTATTCTGCTTCGGCCATCTCACCGACACGCTCGCGCCCTCCTTCATTTCATCTTTTGCGGCCTTTGATTGTGATGGTGAGCTTGCCGAACCCTCTGGCGCACTCAAACTTTTCCATTCGACTTTGCAGCCACCCCACACAAGTGAAAGAGCAAACGCGAACCCACATTGCCGTTCCAGTCATCGCTGCCGGGGGCCACTTCCACCAAATCGAAACCGATGATTTTCTTTTTGTGATGGAGTAGGCGTGAAAGCAAATAGGTGGCCTGTTCGAAACCTAAACCGCCCGGTACGGGAGTGCCTGTATTGGGACACAGCGTGGGATCAAGCCCATCAATATCGAAACTGATATGAACTTTCTCTGGAAGTTTAGCGATGATGGCATCACATTGTTGTTGCCAGTTCATTCCCCCGAAACTGTTTCGATTGATTTCCGCATCTGTGAAAACATATACGCGCTGGGGATGTTCACTTGCCACATTCACCTCCTCTTCGCAATAGTCGCGAATGGCAACCTGCACCAGTGAAGTAATCTGTTCCAGTTGCAGCGCGTTGTTCATGATGGAGGCATGAGAGTAGGTGAATCCTTCATAGGCAATGCGCAAATCCATGTGTGCATCAATGTGCAGTATGCCGAAGCTCCCGTGCCTTGCGGCCTGCGCCCTGAAGTAACCCAGCGGTGTGCTGTGGTCTCCACCCACAAGCCCAACAATTTTTCCGGCAGCCAGCCACGATTCGGTTTGTACCTGCACCCAGCCATTCATCTTTTCACACTCATCATTAATCTCTTTCTGTAATTGTTGTGCTTCATGGTTGGATGAGACATTCACTCCATCTTCCCACATTTCAATAATGCGTGATGCTTTCAGTTTCAGGTCGGCACTGCGCATCATCATCGCTTCCGGAATGTTGTCCATTGCAATTCCCGCTTTCCACAATGCAGGAAATTCAGCATGGTACAAATCCACTTGTGTGCTTGTTTCAAGAATGTGTGCAGGCCCTTCGCTGGCACCGCTTCCATAGCTCACTGTTACTTCCCACGGCACGGGAATCAGAACGATGTGAGCCTCCTCACAGGAAAAAGGCAGTCCATAAACATTGCTGTCTTTCAGCCCTGCGCTGCTGGGGTTGAATGATGATGTTTTTTCTTCTTTCGTCATCTGCCGGAAATGGAATCAATCATTAAACGCGAGCAACGTCTTCCATGCGTCCTGCACGTTGCCGGTATCAAGAAGTGCTTTAGCTTGTTCATGAAGTTTTTGTTCAAGAACAGTTTTGTTTTTTTCGTGTTGGATAAAAAGGTCAGCGAGTTCAGTCAGCTTGTATTCATTCACCATTGTTTCATCCGGGAGTGATTCTATCATGCCTAATTGGCCAAGATTATTTCCAGTAAGAATTTTTGAATTGCGGATGTCTGCGGGAAGCATGTCCACACCCATTCCAATCTTTACAGGTTGAGGAAGTTCAAATAAACCTTTGTTCGCCCGTGTGTAATAATGTCCGCCCATGCGCGCCACCTGGTCTAGTTTCATAGGTGATATTCTTCCCTCATCATCGAGAATGTTTTCATTGATGTGCATTAGAACAACTTCACACACTATGAGATTTCCTGCACCGCCATCGGCACCTAGTTCTATAACCTGCTTCACCACACATTCCATTTGTATGGGAGATTCTGCCACGCGAAAGGGTTTTACTTTTTCTGATGCAAGGGGAGTCAACCCGGCCTTCACAAATTCACTCACACCATCGGGATATTCTGTACTGGCAAGATTCATTTGGTGAAGCAAATCGTAGTTCACCACATTAATTACGCATTCCGCAATTTGCTTCACATTCTCAAACGTGTGTTTGGTTGTGTTGTCTCTCCCACGCCTTGCCGGGGAAAAAATGGCAATGGGTGGATTTGCACTGAACACATTGAAGAAGCTAAACGGTGCAAGATTGGAAACACCAGTTTCATTCAGAGTGGATGCAAATGCAATGGGTCGGGGTGCAACAGAACCCAGCAAGTATTGGTGAAGTTTAGGAACGGGAGTTTCTTTCGGGTCAATGGTCAGCATGTCACTTCTTCTTTTTCTTTTCAACTTCGGGTATGCTCGCCATTACTTTTTTCCTGAGGTTCTCTTTGAAGATTTCAATCCTCTTCAAAAGTTTTTTGTCGGATGTGGCAACAATTTGCGCTGCGAGAATTCCCGCGTTGCGTCCTCCATCCAGTGCCACAGTAGCCACCGGAACACCCGCAGGCATTTGCAAAATGGACAACACGCTGTCCCATCCATCTATAGAGTTCGATGATTTGATGGGAACGCCAATTACAGGCAGGGGAGTTATGCTGGCCGTCATTCCCGGAAGATGCGCTGCACCACCCGCACCGGCAATGATCACTTTCAATCCGCGCCCTGCCGCAGCCTTCGCATATTCAAACATTCGTTCCGGAGTGCGATGCGCACTCACCACGGTCATGTCATATTCTACACCGAGTTCCTGAAGTACGTCAGCAGCCTGTTGCATTATTGCAAGGTCGCTTTTACTTCCCATTATTATTCCTACGTGTGGCATTTATGCAGATATAAATTGGTGGTAAAACTAAAGGCTTGGTTGATCACATAAACATACCAACAATGGCAGCAGTCATGAAGGAAGCAATGGTTCCACCGATCAGCGCCTTGATTCCCAATTGTGCAAGCATGGATTTTTTTTCAGGCGCCATCGTGCTGATCCCACCAATCTGGATTCCTATAGAAGCGAAATTGGCAAAGCCGCAAAGTGCATAAGTTGCAATGATGGCAGAACGCGGATCCGAAATCAATCCGGCCTTTGTCATGTCGCCAAGACTGCCATAGGCCACAAGTTCATTCACAATTGTTTTTTCGCCAAGCACCTGTCCAATCAACACCATATCCTGTGCATTTACACCCAGCAACCACGCAACTGGAGCAAGTGCGTAGCCTAGAATAAACTGGAAGGAAAGACCAGCATAGTTGGTGTGATCTACTATCCATGCGTTGAGTCCGCCAATTTCACCGGCCTTGCCCAACCCGAAGTTGAGCAGGGCGATAAATGCAATAAATACGAGCAGCATTGCACCAACATTTACTGCGAGTTTCACTCCGTCTGTTGTTCCTGTTGCAATTGCTTCGAGCACATTCGTTCCCAGTTTTTCTTTGTTCACGTTCATGTCTTCGCTGAATTTTTCTGTTTCAGGCAAAAGCATTTTTGATACAAGAATGGTTGCGGGTGCCGCCATAAAGGATGCAGTAATAAGGTGTTTCGTAAATGCAAGTTGAAGTGCTTTATCGGTGCCGCCAAGAAAGTTGATGTAAACAGCTAGAACTCCTCCGGCAACGGTTGCCATTCCGCCAATCATGATGCATAGTAATTCGGAGCGGGTCATTTTTGCGATGTAGGGTTTCACCACTAGTGGTGCTTCTGTTTGTCCAAGAAAAATGTTTGCGGCTGTGGATAAACTTTCAGGCCCGCTTATGCGCATAGTGCGTTTCATTATCCAGGCAAATCCATAAACTACTTTTTGCAGGATGCCGAGGTAGTAAAACAATGCTGTGAGTGCGGAGAAAAAGACAATGGTGGGAAGTATACGAAATGCAAAATTGATAACTGCGGGATGCACCGTGCCATCATCGAAACTGCGAAGAAGAAAATTACTTCCTTCATTGGTGAAGTCAATCACTTTTAAAAAAGCGCGCGACATCCAGTCAAATAACTCGGAAACACCCGGAGTTTTGAGAATGAGAACTGCAAAAAGTAGCTGGAGTACAATGGCAGAGCCAACCAGTTTCCACGAAATGATTTTCTTGTTATTGGAAAGCAGCCAGCAAACAGCTATAAGAAAAGCCACACCCAACAGCCCGCGAAGTATTTCCATAAAAGAAGATGAGGTTAAGAAGCGGGCAAGATAGAAGGATCAATCTATCGGGAATGCTTTTGTTGTGCTCTACTTCCCATCGCGCTTCTTTATTTCATCGCGAAGGCGCGATGCCTTTTCATACTCCTCGCGATCGAGCGCAAGCTGGAGTTGTTTGCGCAATTCTTCGTTGGACAACGAGGCCGTTTCCTTTGGTGCCGAGAGTTCCTCCATATCAATATCGGGTTCTTCAGTGGCCAGTTCAGCGGCCGATTCTTCTGCACTCACCCCTGCCTGGTCAAGAATAAAATCGTTGCAGTAAATAGGGCAATTGAAACGAACAGCAATAGCTACTGCATCGGAAGTGCGCGCATCAATCTCCACTCGCTTTTTGTTTTGCACGGCATGAATTTTTGCGAAGAAGATGCCCTCCACCAAATTGTAGATCACCACTTCTTCCACATCAATATTAAATGTGTGGGCAAAACTTCTGAACAGATCATGAGTGAGCGGACGGCTCGGAGTCATCTTTTCCAATTCTATTGCTATGGCTTGCGCTTCAGTTCCTCCAATAACAATGGGGAGCCTTCGTGCACCATCCACTTCCTGCAGCACAAGAGCATAAGCCCCACTAGTGCTGCCGCTGGGTGCAATATCTGAAATCTGTAGTTCAATTCTTTCCATAAGGTTTTGTTATCCTTCCCTTGTTTTCTAGACTTGTCGAAGATAAAAATACATGATGGTCGAATAGCAGAAATTATTTTGAAGCATTGAACAGTTTTGCTGCTTCAATAATTTTAGGAAGTACTTCAAAGGCATCGCCCACTATTCCATAGTCAGCCGCTTTGAAGAATGGAGCTTCAGCATCTTTGTTGATGACCACAATTGTTTTGCTTCCATTCACTCCTGCCAGGTGCTGGATGGCTCCAGAAATCCCAATAGCGATATAAAGATTAGGGCGAATGGTCAACCCGGTTTGCCCCACATGTTCATGATGCGGGCGCCAACCAATATCAGCAACAGGGCGCGAACATGCAGTGGCTGCCCCAAGTTGTTTGGCAAGTTCCTCGACCATTTCCCAATGCTCCGGGCCTTTCATTCCGCGTCCTGCTGATACTACTATTTCTGCTTCACCAAGCGGTACTCCTTCTTTCGATTCCGTTTTCACTTCAAGCACTTTAATTCTGGGTTGCCCCAAATCAGGGTTGAAAGTTTCAACTGTGGCAACAGAGCCATCGGATGCAATGGCAAATGAATTTGGCAACACCGTAATAACTTTTTTTCCGGTGCTCACATTTACCTCCGCAATGGCTTTTCCGGAAAACACATTTTTCTTCACAACAAAACCTGAGCTTAAGTCGGGAAGAGATATGGCTCCCGGGACAATACCCGCATCAAGTCTTGCCGCTACCCGTGGCGCCACCAGTTTTCCTGCCTCGTCATGCAGAAAGATGATGACTTGTGCGTTTATGTTTTCGGCAGCCGCAATGATGAGCCGGGTCATCTGTTGGGAGTCAGAAGTATTTGCACCGGAGTGAAGAACTTTTTTAGCACCGGCAACTCCAAGTCCACCATCTCCTGAAATAGAGCCACAAGTAATTGCTACTACTTCAGTACCCAATTGTTTGGCGAGTGCGGCACCATAGCTCACCACTTCGAAACTTGACTTTGGAAATTTTCCATGGTGGTTATCTGCAAAAACTAGAACCATGTTTTATAATGTTTTGGAGATGGATAAATGATGTTAGAGTTTAAATAGCTTTGGCTTCATTGTGAAGCAGCCCAATCAATTCACCTGCATTTTCCGGCAGGATGTAATGGCAGGATCCCTTGGCGGGTGGCAAACTGAATGAGGTAACATGTGTGGATGGCAAATCGGTTGTTGATGAAATTACGCTCAAAGGTTTTGCCCGTGCAGCCATTATTCCCCTCATATTTGGGATGCGTTGTTCCGCCATTCCTTTTGCAGCACTGAGAACAAATGGACCAATCACCTCCACCACTTCTTTACCTCCGGGAATTTCACGTTCAATAATGGCCGCACCATTTGCAATATCAACTTTTGTTGCCAGTGCGATGTAAGGAAGATCCAACAATTCCGCTATCATTCCCGGTACTACCGAACCGTTGTAGTTGATAGTTTCTTTTCCGCAAAAAATGGCATCGAAACTTTTGTCTTTGGCATAGGCTGCAATCTGTTTGGCAACAAAAAGTGAGTCGGTTTCTTCGGCATCTACTCTTACCGCATCATCGGCACCAATGGCAAGTGCCTTCCTGATTACTGGCTCATAATCGGCACTGCCAACAGAAATTATTGAAACAGAACCACCCAAAGCCTCCTTGATTTCAAGAGCGCGTACCAGCGCGTACCATTCATCATAAGGATTTACAATGAATTGCACTCCCGCCTCATTAAACCTTGTGTTATTGTCAGCAAAGGAGATTTTTGAAGTGGTGTCCGGTGCCTTACTTATGCATACCAGTATTTTCATTGTAAATGAATTTTTTCGGGGCGCGAAAGTAGGAATGTTTACGGGTGCGATTTGCCCGGGATCAGTGGCATTGGGAATGCCTTTTCATGATGAACGGTTTGTCCATCATTTGTGGCAAAAAACCGCAAACAGCAGTCAGGGTATTTGCATTTTGGGCGCATTAAAATTTAGTTCAGACAGAAGAAAAATCAAATCAGTCGAAGAAAACCATACTTTTGCCGGGTTCAAAACTCTGCAATAGTATTTCACGCAACACCGCGCATTGAATGGCGTTAACCATCCACCCTATACAGCAAAGCGTGCGAAGTATTTACAACCAGGTGCTGGAAGAATTGACCGGCACCAATAACAGCGTTGTTGTCTTTGCACACTTTGGAGATTTCACCTCCGCCAAGGTGGACCACGCTTTTCGTACCGTAGAAGATTCCCTTGCCGAAAGAGGCCTAAGACGCAGTACGGTCAAAAGATTCTGCAACGTTCTTATCGAAACATTGCAAAACATTACCAAACATGCTGCACACGATAGCGAAGGGCGATCTCATTCCTTTACAGTGGTGGCTGGAAATGATAAAGAGGAGAGACTCATTTGCGGAAACCTGGTGATGGCCAGTGAAATGGAACGCCTCAACAAAAGGATAAGCCAACTGAATGCTATGAGCACTGCCGAAGTCCGCAAACTTTTTATCGAAACCTTGTGTAATGATGATTTCAGCTCAAAATCAGGTGCTGGCCTTGGGCTGATGATGATTGCCAAAAAACTGGAGCACAATATCCGATTCGAGCTAACCAAACTCAACGATAAACTCGGCTACTTCAAGATTGATCTCGCTGTACCGCATTGAATGTTTTTACATTCGCTCGGTAAGATTATGCTCTTTTTTCCAAACTCATTTAAACCTGATCGCAAGTGCCCGCCAGATTCGATTTAGCACGTCAGCATGTTTCCGAAATTTTTTCCCAACAGTTTCAATCTGAAATTGTTTATCACACTTATGCTCACACTTTGTCCGTTCTTCTTGTGCTGGATAAACTATGTGCCGAGGAGAAAATATCAGACCAGCACTGGCATTTATTGAGGCTTGCTGCTCTTTTTCATGATTGCGGTTTCAGCGTGCAGGGTGAAGAACATGAGGCACACAGCGCTGTATTGGTCTCGAAGTTTATGATGGAACACAACTACACTGAAGAAGAAACACAACTGGTGAAGCGTTGCATTATGACTACTGCGCTTGTGGACGAACCGGACGACTTGTACGAACAAATTCTTCGCGATGCTGACCTTCACTACCTCGGAACAACGGATTATTTCAGGCAGGCGGATTTGCTTCGAAAAGAATGGGAAGCCACTGCGGGAAAAGTGATGAGTGACAAAGAATGGTACAGTACCAATCTTGATTTTTTCAACCAACATTCTTACTACACCGCATCCGCCAAAAAGCTGTACGATGCACAAAAGGAGATAAACTTCCGCGAGATTACTTCCCGTCTTCAATCCATCGCTCCATGAAGCTTTTTTTTCTGCTGGCTCTATCTGTTTTGTTTTTTTCCGGGTGTTCTGAAACTTCGAATTTGGAAGGAAAGCATCCTAACAAATTCAGTGATTCACTTCTTGTAAAAATTTACACGTTGGCTGATGAGCGTAGATCGGACGAACTTTCTGTTTATCTGAATTCGAAAATGTCGTCATACAGGAAGGAAGGTGTTCTGGCCTTTGCATCTTTTGGTGAAGCAGCTCAATTTGATAAGATCATTCCTCTGCTCCATGACAGTGTGATGGAAGTTCGGTTGGCAGCAGTCTACACTCTCGGACAATCACAAAATGAAAATTCACTCGATGCGCTTATGGGGAGCTTTTTACTTGAACCTGATGAAATGGTGCGCGGCCAGATTATAGAGTCCATAGGCAAACAAATACAGGCAGGCATTAAGAACAAGGCTGATGTTGAATTGCAGAAGAGAACAAAAAGTTCCATCATTGATTTTAGTCTTGGATTGAATTTGAGAACAGATGCTGAGAAGAACGGATGGGCGAGGGCTCTTCATTGGCTTCACCGGTCAGGTGCATTTGATGATGCCCTGATGGATAGGCTGGGTGAAGTGTTTTCGAAAGCAAAGGGAGAGACACGATGGTTAAGCGCGATGGCAATGTCGCGTTACACGGGTACATGGTTCGATGTGCATGGTGACGAAGTTTATTCGTGGGTGACAAATGAAACAGACCCACTGGTGACGGCAATGCTCATGGCTATTCCCGGCAAAATGAATAACGACAGTAGCAAGACTATTCTGCTTGCCAACCTGTTTGACATGAAGAACGATCCTGCCGTGCGAATTGCTGCCGTGCGCGCTTTAGGAAAACAAAAGAGCACTCAAGCCGCAGAACTATTACCTGCTCTGGAGGATGCAAACGACCAAGTGGTTCTTGAAACATTGGGTGTACTGAAGCAACTGGATTGCTCGCAAATCATTGATACTATTCTGGACAAATCCAAAACCCGCGGCCCGCAGATTAAAGCGGAAGCACTTGCCATTGCTTTATTCAATAGAAGCGAAACAGCTGCTACGGAATTGAAGAATGAATTAGGCAAAGCCACTCGTGTCATTGACAAAACATTTTACATCCGCGCTTTTGGAAATGCAACGGATGAAAAAACAATTCGCGAAAATGTTGTTCCTTATTTGAATGAAGTTCATCAACCCTCGCTCTCATCTGCTGCTGCGGATGCACTGGCTGCTTTTGTTTCAGGAAAGAAGGGTGAAATAGATTTTTCGGATGTGATTCATGATGCTTTCACACATGGCGATGCTGGAGTTATGGCTGTGTTTGCCACCATGCTTTACGATGAAGGAAATAATTTCAAAGCGAAAGTTCTGGACACAAAGTTTCTGCATGATGCCTTACCAAAACTTCCGCTGCCCAAGGAAATTGAAACTTACAACGAAATTGTAAAGGCCATCAACTATCTGGAGGATAAAAAACTGGAACCGGCAAAGGCGGCCTTCAATCATCCCGTTGACTGGAACCATGTAAAGACCATTGATGCAAAACAGCGCGTGGAGATTTCAACCACACAAGGAAAAATCATTGTTCAATTGAATGTGGAAGACTCCCCGGGTTCGGTTTCCAATTTCCTGAAGCTGGCAGAACAAAAGTTCTTTGACGGCAAAATCTTTCATCGGGTGGTTCCCAATTTTGTGATACAGGCTGGTTGCCCTCGTGGTGATGGTTGGGGAAGCACCGACTACACCATTCGTTCTGAGTTTGGCTTGCACAATTATTCAACAGGTGCTGTGGGAATGGCTTCGGCAGGGCCTGACACTGAAAGTTGCCAATGGTTCATCACTCATTTACCCACACCACATCTGGAAGGCCGCTACACCATTTTCGGATACGTGGTGGAAGGAATGGATGTGGTGAACAAGATTGGAATTGGTGATGAGATTCTTTCCGTCAACATTCTGTGATTAAGGGCAGCTCTAAAAGCCCCTGGTACTTCGTAATGCCAATTTTCCAAACTCCTCATCCCGATACATCGGGACTCCTTTGAAAAATCCGCATGCCTCGTCTTTGGGGTTTTGAGAGATGCCCTTAAGTCTTCTGCTTCTCCCTTCTTGCAGCCGGAAAAAGAATGTTGTTCAATATCAATCGGTATCCGGGTGAAGTGGGGTAGAGGTTTAAGTCAGTTGGAGGATCTCCAACCAAGTGACGATAGTCTTCGGGGTCGTGGCCACCATAGTAAGTCCACTGCCCTTGACCAAGCTCACCATGAATGTATTTGGCATTGTTCAGGGATTTTGTTTCTCCCATAATGGTAACATTGGATTTCATGAATTGCTGTCGGAACGATGTGGTTTGCCCCATAAATCCTTTTATCACTTGTGTGTGATTTTGTGTAAGGATGGTGGGGACAACATCCCACTTGGCGGAGAAATCAAACAAGGTAAAGAAATCTTCGAGTTGCGAAATTTTTCCATGATCATCTGTTCCATCAAGATCACTAAACTCATACACCATTGGATCTTTGTCGAGGCGATAATCCTTGAATGCAAAGCCGGCATCGTAGTTAAGTTTTGATTGTGCCTGCGGGTCGCTTGCATCACCATCAAAAACGGATTCTACTATGTCCACACCTTCTGCTGCAAGTGCAATGTCATACGAATCGGTACCGCTGCACATGGTGAAAAGAAAGCCGCCACCCAGCACGAAGTTGCGGATGTTCACTGCCACATCGCGCTTCATTTCCGAAACTTTGGAGTAGCCAAGTGATGCGGCAGTGGCCTCCTGCGAGCGCACTTCTTCCTGGTACCATGCGGCATTGCGGAAGCTGCGGTAAAACTTTCCGTATTGCCCGGTGAAGTCTTCGTGGTGCAGGTGAAGCCAATCGTATTTATGCAATTCCATGTTGATCACCTCAGTGTCGTAAACAATGGTGTAAGGAATTTCGGCATAGGTGAGAACAAGCGTCACGGCATCGTCCCACGGTTGTTTTCCCTGCGGGGAATAGACCGCTATTTTGGGAGCGACCTCCAACTTCACGCGTTCCATGTTTACTTCCGGATCGGCTATCTCATCATAAATCTGTGCGGCCTGCACATCGGCAATTACCTGAAAACTTACTCCGCGTATGCTGCACTCGGTGGATATGTCGGGGAAGTTGGCACAGAGGAAACTGCCGCCACGGTAGTTGAGTAGCCATTCAATCTCTATATTGTTTTGCAGCACCCAGAAGGCGATGCCATAAGCCTTCATGTGGTTCACCTGGCTGTCGTCCATGGGAATGAGGATGCGGCTGGCGTGTATGGATGTAAATCCGCTGAGGAAAAGGAGAATGATGATGATTTTACGCATAGTGTATTGTAACGAAAAAACGTGTGGGCAAGTTAGCAAGAACCATTCCGGCTGAAATCACAAGAGTCGTGAAGATGGAATGGGGGAGTGTGGAAAGTGCCGGTGCTGCTAGGATTTGGCTTACTCCACTGCCCTGTGCAATTTCTCCACGGCCTGCCTCACCAGGTTGGATGCAGTAAGATCACTTTCCGAAGTCTCATTGATGTCCTAAATACTCACAAAGTGAGCCTTGAAGATTTTTTCAAGTTGTGAAATGTTCGAAGTTTTGGGGCTAGCGGGCAAGGTGCGGTGGTGCCAATGCCCAACCAAACGGTGTTGCCTGTGAGGGTCATGCGCTGGGTGTTGCTTGTAAAGAAATTAATGGGCTGTGGGTTCACCGTGTTTTGGTGCATTATGTTGAGGGGGATAGTGCTAGCACCTGTGGCTCCGAACCATTCAGTTGTTGTAATCAAGTTTCCTTGCGTATTCCAGTCTGGTGGGTGTGTATAAGCAAGTGTGGTTGCAAACAGTATTGCAACAAAAGTTGAAAGGATATTTTTTTTCATAATGTCAATTTTTTATGAGTTTAAATACTTGTTTTTTTGATTGAGCCGGGGACAATAGCTCGAGAAAATAAAGCCCCTGCGAAAACTGGGACAGATCAACAAGGTTGTCGCCCAATCCGAAACGAAACGATGAAAATGGCATACCGGAACTATTGTAGAGTGTACAAAGTTCTGGCTGCATAGTAAGATGGAGTGAATACAAATTGCCATTCAGTCTGGCGAGTTTGTCGGCCATCCCGACTTCATGAACGGATGGATTGACTGCGCATTCAGCGTTAGTTGAAAGGCAGACATCGTCAATGTAGTAATAGCCACCGCCTGAAGGAAATTCTGAATTGTTTACTGCTTCTGTCATGCTATCATCAAAGAAATTTCCAATTGCCAAATGAGTGTACGCACTGTCAGCCACAAAATTTCCTGAAAGCAAAACCCATTCAGAAGTATCAGAAACTAGCTCTTCATAATACCATTGTGAGTAATTTGGGATAGGCAAAGGGTCGCCATTGAGATAGTCATACTGCTCACCATTGGTGCATAGAAATATGCCAAGGTTGTTGCACGAATAGGTCGACCAGAAATAACCACAATAGGCATTTGAGACGTACATTGAGAAATAATAAGTAGTCCCAATATCTAATGGCTGGTGAAACTGACATGCCATAAATTCTCGATAATTGGGTACTCCATTACCAAGACAGCCATAAAAGCCTGTATACCCACTACCAGAATGAGCCTCCTGATAGCCAAATCCATTTGATGGAACATCTATCTGTTGATTATCAAATGTCGTTCCTGGTGAACAAGCATTGTGATAATCCGGTGAACCATTCCATGAAATCCACCCAGTTGTATTCTGGATGAGGCCAATGGTATTTGGACATTCAGAATAATTTTCAAAGTCAGGGTTTGGCAATAGATTTTGTGCTGTACTCACATGAGCAAGCAATCCAAGAATAGTGAATGTTGTGTATTTCATCGGTTTTGTATTTGTATTCACTTGTAAAGTTAGAAGTGTGGCGGAGGGAGGCCCCGATTAAAATCGGGGCCAGGTCTTTACTGCGGTGCTCCACCATTAAATTCGACATTTGAGGTGCAACAAACTAAACGGGCCGGTGCCCTGCAGTTGGTTGCTCATATCAATACCTACAAACCCGGCCGTGCTCACCGGCCACACCACATTAAGGGTTGGGTTTGCAGTGCCATCGTTTATGCGCAACCTGCGCACATTCTTTGTCCAGAAGTCTATCGGCTGGTTGTTCCGGTCGTGCCGGATGTTGAGGGGGAACGTTGTTGTGTTATCCCAACCTAAATAACTTGCCGGAAATGTTCCCATGTTTTCAGTTTCTGAAACTTGTCCGTGATAAATTATCGGAGCAAGGATTATTAGCAACATTGTACTATGGTATGCAATGATTTTTTTCATCTTGTTTGTTTTTTAATTGTAAAATTTGATTGTTTGCTTTTTAGTGCCTGCTCTCAATGTGGCAAGCAGAATTTGATTTTTCCATTTCGCAAGTGAGAAGTCTTGATTTGGATATTGAGAGTTGGTTTTGTAAAGAACCCTCCCAGTTACATCAGAGATTTCAATGTTCCATTCGTCTATAGCATCCACTTTGATGTGAAGCATATCATCCTTAATGTACAAATTGAACCACTCATGATGGAACTCTGAATTTATACTTGATACATCACAGTCTGGGTCGGTTGAAACACAAACATCATCCACATAGTAGTATGAGCCGGAGTTGCTTGTTTTTATGTCTACAAGTTCTCCATTGGTATTTGCATCGTCAAACCAATTACCTATACCAAGATGAGAATAAGCAGAATCTGCAACAAAACTTCCACTCACTTCTACCCAATTGAGTGAATCGGTTATGATAGATTCAGAATAAACATGCGCCCAATTTGTAATTGGAGCTTCATTTAGTTGCGCATCATATTCCTGAGTTGTGAAGCGGACGCCAATTCGATTGGACACCCAGTTAAGAATGTAATTGCCACTACCATGAGCCCAACTCACCTTGAACTTTACATAATAGGTTTCACCCATTTGCAATGGTTCGGTAAGTTGACATCCCATGATTTCTCGATAAAGAAATCCCTGCAATACAGGTGATGTATAACACCATGCCGCAGCATAGGCATTTCCGGTTGAAGCCTGCTGATAACCCCCCATGTTGTACGGTACATCAACAAGTGCATCGAACTCATCAAAGGATGGAGAACAAGCATTAAAATACTCTGCATTGCCTCGCCAATCTTTCCATTCAATGCACTGATAGAATTGGGCATTGTTGCTCGGGCAATCAATGTAATCCTCAAAACTTGGATTGGGAACAAGGTTTTGTGCTTGCGCAGCAAAAACTACGCTGATGCATAAAGCGGTAAGTAAACTTCTCATGTTTTCAAAATGGTTTTGATATTCACTTGTAAAGTTAGAAGTGTGGCGGAGGGAGGCCCCGATTAAAATCGGGGTCAGGTCTTTACTGCGGTGCTCCACCATTAAATTCGCCATTGAGGTGCAACAAACTAAACGGGCCGGTGCCCTGCAGTTGGTTGCTCATATCAATACCTACAAACCCGGCCGTGCTCACTGGCCACACCACATTAAGGGTTGGGTTTGCAGTGCCATCGTTTATGCGCAACCTGCACACATTGTTTGTCCAGAAGTCTATCGGCTGGTTGTTCCGGTGGTGCCTGATGTTGAGGGGGAATGTTGTCGTGTTATCCCATCCGAGGAAGCTCAATGGATTCGAGCCAAAATTGTCTGTTTCAGAAGCTTGGGCTTTACCTGCCGTGGAGTAAACCATGAGCATGACAAAGCATAGATTGATTTTCGTTATGAATTTCATGTTCGTTAATTTTTAATGATTTTGTGAATGAGTTGTTCACCATTTTCTTTCTTTAGTACGATAACGTCAGGCTGTGAAATAACCCACACAAGCTTCAATTTTACTGGCATTTTTGGTGAGAGTAGCATTCCGTAAGGTGATATAAAGCTATTTTATGATAGCAATATTTCAAGCGGCTTTTCTTGCAGG
>Ga0163151_10001263_pt1 | contig 43191 bp, 37 predicted proteins | sample OliLakLV19MP5IB2_FD_145596 | JGI IMG/M metagenome (GOLD analysis project Ga0163151, IMG submission 145596) | Freshwater microbial mat bacterial communities from Lake Vanda, McMurdo Dry Valleys, Antarctica - Oligotrophic Lake LV.19.MP5.IB-2 | ecosystem: Environmental > Aquatic > Freshwater >...
GGCTTGGCCTCAAAGTTTCAGAACTTTCACCCCGGCGTCGGCCAAGAGGGGCTCCACCAGGGGATCGTTCGCGTAATCGGCCCGATACTTGATCTCCGCGATTCCCGCGGCCGCCAGGATCTTCGCGCAGTTGATGCAGGGAAAATGCGTGACGTAAGCCACGCACCCTTCGACCGAACTTCCGCGGCGCGCCGCATCCGCCACCGCATTCTGCTCGGCATGCACCGTCGCCTGCTCGTGGCCATCCCGCACCCGCGAAACATGCGGCGTCGCCGGGAGAAACCCGTTATAGCCGGCTGCCACCAGGCGGTTTTTCCGCTCGCCGCCCGTCACAATCACACAGCCCACTTGCAGGCGCTCGCAGATCGAGCGCGACGCGATCAGCACCGCCGTCGCCATAAAGTACTCATCCCAGGACGGGCGATGGGGGAATTTCCTGGCCGCTTCCGCAATCAGATCCACCGGCAGGACCGCACCGGACGGAACCGCGGAAACGTCAGACAGGACTGGGAACGCAGGAAGGCTCATGAATGTGGGCGGAACTCTGGACAGGATCGGTGGCGCGGGCAACCTTCGTTCCGAAAATATCGCAATCCGCGATCCCGCCGTTTCCCTACCCATGCAGCGCACCCTTGAACCTGAGTTGCTCGATTCGCTGCCCCCCGATCACCCCGATGCGCAGCACAGCCGACGCGATCTGAGACTCACCAATGCGGTGCTGGGCAACCACCGGTGGCTGGGGCGCACCTTACCCCGGCTCGTGCGTCAAAACGAAACCGCCCTCGAACTCGGCGCTGGAACGGGCGAGCTCGGACTGCGGTTGCATCGGGCCGGTGTTAACGTGGACGGACTCGACTTCTGGCCGCGCCCCAAAAACTGGCCTGCGTCCGCCACGTGGCATCAGGGCGATTTGAAAACGTTTTCCAACTACGGAGATTACTCGGTCCTGATCGGAAACCTGATCTTCCATCAGTTTTCCGATTCCGATCTCACGGCCCTCGGCTCAGAACTTCGCCGCCGGACACGCGTGATCGTCGCCTGTGAACCGCATCGGCGGCGGATTTCCCAAACGCTCTACCGGAATGTCGCGCCACTCTTCGGCGCCAATCACATCACGCTTCACGATGCCAATATCAGCATCGCCGCGGGCTTTTGCGGAAACGATCTGCCCCGGCTGCTCGGTCTCGCGACCGACGCCTGGTCCGTGACGTGTACGACCACCTTCCTGGGTTTGTATCGGATGGTCGCAATCCGGCGCCAACCCGCTCCGGCTGCCGAACCGACCTACCCGTGAACTCAGCCCGCTGCTATCTCGCGACCCTTTCCTCTCGACCTGTGATCACCCGTTCACTCCCCACCCGTGTCATTCACTTCTCACGCGCCAATCCTTCGCGCGTTCGACGAGATTTGAGCTCAGCTTCGGCTCGAAACTGCCTTCAGCGCAGTGAAACTCCGGACCATGCAGGCCATTGAAATCGTAGGAGGAGGGCTCGCCGGACTGTCGCTCGGAATCGCTCTGCGACGTCATGGAATTCCGGTTACGCTCCACGAGGCGGGGCACTATCCGCGACACCGCGTGTGCGGGGAATTCATCGCGGGGCTGTCACCCGCAACGATCGCGCGCCTCCAGCTGAACGAGGCGCTGACGGGCGCGCTCGTGCATCGCGACGTAGCGTGGCATCTTCCCGGTGAGGCCCCATTCGTCCAACGGCTGCCCGCTCCGGCGCTGGGCCTGAGCCGCCATCTTCTTGATTTGCGGCTGGCCGATCAGTTTATCGCCTTGGGAGGCGAATTGCATACCCGGGCGCGCATCAGCGACGATCCTGACGGTTCTCCCGAGGCATCCATCCCGGGTCGCGTTCACGCGTATGGTCGCAGGCGGGAGTCCCGTTCGCGATGGCTGGGGCTCAAGGTTCACGTCCGTGATTTAACCCTCGTGCGTGAACTCGAACTGCACCTCGGCGAAGACTGTTATGTCGGGCTCAGCCGGATTGAAAACGACGAGGTCAACGTCTGCGGCCTGTTTCAACGCCGCGCGATCAGCGAACGCGGTGCGACCATCCTGCTCGCCTATCTGCGGGCGGCGGGCTTGAAGGACCTCGCGGACCGGATCGAAGGCGCGACCGTGGATGAAGGGTCATTCTGTGCCGTGGCCGCGGTGGAGTTTGATCGCGAGGTGCCGGTGGCGCAGGGCATGCGCCTCGGTGACGCCGCCGCGATGATTCCGCCGTTTACCGGCAATGGCATGGCGATGGCGTTTCAGAGCGCAGAGTCGGCACTCAACCCGCTGCTCGATTTCGCACACGGCAAGACCGCATGGGAGGCAACGTGTGCCGCCACGCAGGCGGCGCTTCGGGCCCGGTTTCGGCTGCGCCTCGCCTCGTCAGGAGCGCTGCACCCCATTCTCCTCCAAGCGCGGTGGCAGCGCTGGCTCGCACGCCTCGCCCGGGCGCGACTCCTCCCGTTCCGCGCGCTGTACGCGGCACTTCACTGAGCACGGGCAAGCATATCGGATCGAGGATTGGACACGGATCCGCTGGTTCCAACGGATCGGACCCATCAGTCGGATCCATCGGATTCATGAATCACTCGAATTGCCCGGGTTGAAGGAATTTTCGGCCACACGGGTTTCCAATTCCGATTTCATCGGTCAGAGTCAGAACTCAACTGCAAGCGACACGAGGTCGGACGCTTACTCTCCTCTTCTCCTCTCTCCTCCTCTCTCCTCTTCTCTCCTCTTCTCTCCCACTCCGCCCATTTTCCCCCGGCAACCACGCTCACTCCGTTTACCGAATGTATCTTCACGCTCTCGCCACCGCCGTTCCCGCCACAGTCTATACTCAAGCGGATTGCTGGGAAATCGTTCAGCGCTCATCCGTGCGCGAACGACTCAAACGGCGGACAACCCTCATCCTGCAATCTATTCTCCGCGGTGATCACGGCATCGAGAAACGTCACTTCGCGATGCCGGACATCAAGGATGTATTCGATCTCTCGTCGGATGAATTGAACGCGGCCTTTCGGAGCGAGGCTCCGCGTTTGTCCGCGCGCGCGCTCACGTCAGCGCTGGAGCAAGCCGGGTTGCGGGCGGACCAGCTGGACGCACTGCTCGTTTGCACGTGCACGGGCTATCTCTGTCCCGGCATCACGAGCTACGTGGCCGAGCAACTCGGCATCCGTTCCAACGCCTACCTGCAGGACCTCGTGGGTCTCGGTTGCGGGGCCGCGATTCCGACCCTGCGTTCGGCGAGCCATCTGCTCGCGGCCCATCCCGAGGCAATTGTTGCGTGTATCGCGATCGAAATCTGCTCCGCCGCATTTTACCTCGATGATGATCCCGGCGTAATCATCAGCGCGTGTTTGTTCAGCGACGGCGCGGCCGCCACCATCTGGCGGTCCACTCCGGGAAAGAGCCCGATGCGAGCCTTCGGTTTCGATACCGTGCACCGTCCGGAGAACCGTGACAAACTCCGCTTTGAGCAACGAAACGGAAAACTGCGAAATCTCCTCCACCGCTCGGTTCCTGAACTCGCGGCCGAGGCGGTGACCGAATTGTGGAGCCGTCGCGGGGAGCGACCGGTCGCGCGGGTGGTCGCACACGGCGGCGGACGCGATGTACTCGAGGCCCTCACGCCCGTCGTGGCGCCGCATCACCTGGACGCCAGTGCCCGGATACTCCGCAACTATGGCAACATGAGCAGCCCCTCGGTCCTGTTTGCGCTCGAGGAAACGCTCAAGGAGGGTGCGCCGAATCATACGGGCGACCATTGGCTCGTGAGTTTCGGCGCTGGGTTCAGCGCTCATAGTTGCCGAATTGGCGACGCGTGATTCTCCCGCCTTCACGCCGTTGCGCAACTCGCCGCAAGTCGCCGCTCGGGTCACGGTTTTCCTGACACGTAACGTTCGTCGCCGTCCACGAGGATTGTAGTCGGAAATCGGAACACGAGCATCACTGCACAAGTTCCATCTCGCGGCCAAACCGCGACCAATCGACTTCAACGCCCCGCCCAATTGTCGGCTGGAATTATAATCCAGTTTACGCCACTGCTTCGTTCATGGCCTCTCTTGCCGATCTCGTCCGCTATTGCGACCAGCGCACCCGACTAACCGCCTTCAAAGATGCCCCGGGCGCATTTAACGGCCTGCAGGTCGCGAACAATGGCACCGTTACGAAGATCGGCGCGGCCGTGGACGCAGGACTCGTCCCGTTTCAATTGGCCGTGGCCGCGGACGTGGATTTTCTGATCGTCCATCATGGCATCTATTGGGACATGCCCCGCCCATTGATCGGGCCGGCCTTTGCGCGGATGGCGACCCTGATGCACGGCAATTGCGCCTTGTATTCGAATCACCTGCCGCTCGACGGACATCCCGAGATCGGCAACAACGCGCTCCTCGCGAAACAACTGGGATTGAAGCCGACCAAACCTTTTCTGGTCCGTGACGGCGAAGCGATCGGCTGGATCGCCGAGACGCGCCTCGAGCGCGCGGCGTTGCGGGCGAAGCTGGAAAAACGGTATGGCCGCGTGATCGCAATCGAGTTTGGCCGGAGCAAGCTGCGCGGAGTCGCGTTTTGCAGCGGATCGGGAAATAGTGCCATTCCCGAGCTGGCCGCCGCCGGTGTGGATACGCTCGTCACCGGGGAACTCCGCGAGGAGTGGTTCAACCGCGCGCAGGAAGACGGTCTCAACCTGTATCTGTGTGGCCATTACGCGACCGAGGTCCACGCGGTGAAAGCCCTGGCCGGGGAACTCGCGAAAAAGTTCAAACTGCCCTGGACGTTTATCGCGACGGAAAATCCGCTCTGAGCGGGAGCGACTTTCTTTCAAGAGAAGGACTCGAAGTAAAAGCAGCCTCACCGTGAGTTTCATTGTGGCGGCTTGGGGGCGCAAAGTTGAGTCTTCACTTCCGCTTCGTCACCGTATTCCGTCGCCACCCCTATGAAAAAGATCGCGGTGCTCAATGGTCCCAATCTCGACCGCCTCGGCAAACGTGAGCCGGAGATCTACGGCAGCGCAACGCTGGCGGATCTGGAGCAGGCCCTGCGCGCGGAATTTGGCGCGGCGGTCGAGTTGGATTTTTTCCAGTCGAATCATGAAGGCACCTTGATCGATAAGATCGGCGCGCTCGCGGATGCGAAGTTCGACGGGATCGTGATTAACGGAGGAGCGTTTACCCACACCAGCGTCGCCTTGCGCGACTCGCTCCTCGGCGCGCACATCCCGACGATCGAGGTGCACATCTCGAATTTGTATAAGCGCGAAGACTTCCGGCATACCTCGTTTACGGCGCCGGCTTGTGTTGCGGTGATCACCGGCCTCGGTCTGGAAGGTTACCACGCCGCGATTCGGTTCCTGCTGAAACGCTGAGCGCGTCAAATCGCAGAGTGAAACAGACATTCCTGTCTGTTCCGAGGTCGTGAAACCAGCCCGCAAAGAGATCGGACAGACAGGAATGTCTGTATCACCTCGATCCGCTCTGCCGTCTGAGATCTGGCGCGCAGGCCATTTTTACCACTGCAGCCACAGCCACACGCCCACGTGGAGGGTGGCGCAGGCTGCGAGGGCGGCGCCGATATCATCCGCGACGACGCCCCAGCCGCCGGGCAAGGATTGGAGCCGGCCGATGCCCAGCGGCTTGAGGATATCGAAAAAGCGAAACAGCAGAAATCCGGCGAGCCACACCCCCCACACGGGCATCGCTTCCGTCAGCGACCGCCAACCCAGAAAGCACAACGGGATCACCACGAATTCATCGAGCACGATCGACCCGGGATCCTTGCGGCGCAGGCGCAATTCGGCTTCACCGCAGAACGCCACCGCCAGATACGCGCCGATGACGCTCGCCACCAGAATCGCGCCGATGCTGGCGCGCTGAAAAAAAACCACGAAATACAACAAGCCCGCCAGTGATCCCCACGTACCGGGCGCCGGGAGTTTTCGACCCAGAGGGCCGAGCGTGGCGCAGGCAATGACAAATCCGTTCGAGAAAATCCGGGGCCACCGCGGCTGCTTTAACGGCATGGTTCGAATCCCGGTCCGCTCAGGCCTGCAACACCTGCCAATGCCTCCGAAAATAGGATAGGCCCGACGTGATAGTCAGAACCGCGGACAGCGCGAAGAGGCCCATGCCAATCAGCCGTACCCCCGTCACCCAATCGCTATCGGTACCGGAAAACAGCTCCGGAAAATCGTGGGAAAACATGCGGGCGCCGATGAGCCAGCCAATGGCATTCAGCTGCACAAACGTCTTCACCTTGCCGCCCGCATCCGCCTCGACGACTTGCCCCTTGACCGCGGCGGCCATGCGCAGACCGGAAATGGCAAACTCACGACAGAGGATGCAAAGCAGCAGCATCATGGCGACAATGTTGTAGCCGGCGAAATAGTCGCCGTTCACCAAGGCAATCATCACTCCGATGACGAGCACCTTGTCGATCACGCCATCCATGAAACGACCGAACGAGGAAACAATATTGCGTTCCCGGGCGATTTTGCCGTCCAACCAGTCCGTCAGCGCGGCGGCAATAAACAACCAGAATGCCGCGGTCGCCGCCCACTGGAACTGCGCATACATGAGCCCGACCACGATGAACATCAGTGGTATCCGGGAAATGGTCAGGATATTCGGCAGATTTAGCATGCGGGCGCTGGAAGCTCCGAGGTAAAACACGCGATGGCCGGGTGAACGCAAGCGCGGACATCCCGACGGGCCGGTCTTCACCCGTGGCTCAGTGGCGCCTATAGCGGACGGCGATCCGGCCCATCTCAGCGGGAACATTCGCTTTTGCCGCCAAAACGAATCGCCAGCCGCCGGAATGTCACTTTCGCTGCACAGCGTGGCTTTGCGTCATTGTATCTATCCCGGAACGTTCGACCCCATTACCTATGGTCACATCGATGTGCTGTCACGGGCCGCCCGGCTCTTCGACCGCGTGACCGTGGCCATCGCCGAGAGCGCAGGAAAGGGCCCCCTGTTCACCGCAGCGGAGCGGTTGGAGATGGTGCGATTAAACGTCGCGGAGTTGGGGCACGTTCAGGTCACCACGTTCAGCGGCTTGCTGGTCGAGTTTTGCATGGAGCAGAAAGCCGATGCGATCATCCGCGGCCTGCGCGCTCTGTCCGACTTCGAATTTGAATTCAACATGGCCCTGATGAACCGGCACCTCGAACCCAAGCTCGAGACCTTGTTTGTCATGCCGAACGAGCAGTTCAGCTATACCAGTTCCTCCCTTGTGAAACAGGTCGCAAAGTACGGCGGAGACGTGCAGCACTTTGTTCCGCCCAACGTCGCGACCGCGTTGAAGGCCGCTTTCCCTCAGCCTCCCCGTGGATAAAAACGGCGCGACCGCTCCGTCCCTGAGTCGCCCAAATCCGGAGGAAAGGGATCCCGTTCCGGGAAGGACTTTAGGGCGGTCTCCACGTCTGACCAAGGATTCAATCGAAGCCCTAAGAATTCCCGTCACCTTTCGTTAAAGCCTGCGTCTTTGCGACCGCGGCGATGATGCGTTGCAAACATCCAGCCCAGACTCCTTTTCCGCGTAACCCCTCCTTCACCTTTCCTTTCACTTCTTCTTTGTCATGGCCAAATCTAAAAGTTACGGCGGTCTCATCGTTCTCCTGGTGGTCGTCGCGGCAGCAGCCGGCGGCGGCTGGTACTACTACAAAGGAAAGACCGTGAAGGCACCGGAGTTCCAGACTGCCAAGGTCACGCGCGGCGACATCACTCAGGTGGTCACCGCCACCGGCGATTTACAGCCCGTGATCACGGTCGATATCGGCGCCCAAGTCTCAGGGCAGATCAAAGAAGTCCTGGTAGACTTCAACTCCCGCGTAAAGGCCGGGGACGTCTTGGCCCGCATTGACGAGTCGACGCCCAGGCAGCGCCTTAACCAGGCTGAAGCCGACCTGGCTTCTGCCGAGGCCAGCAATCAACTCGTGCAAATCAACGCCCGACGGACGAAGGAGCTGCACGAGAAGACCCTCGTTTCGCAACAGGAACTCGACAGCATCAACGCTCAACTCGCGCAATCCAACGCCACTCTCCTCACGCGTCGAGCGGCGGTGGCTAATGCGAAACTCGATCTTGAGCGCACCGTCATCACCTCGCCCATCGACGGCATGGTCCTCGATCGCAAGACCGACAAGGGGCGCACCGTAAATGCGAGCATGAACGCGCCTGTGCTCTTCACCTTGGTCAACGATCTGTCCAAGATGCAGATTAACGCCGCGGTGGCCGAGGCTGACGTCGGCAGCATTGCCGAAGGCCAGCAGGTCAGTTTCACCGTGGACGCCTTTCCGAGTCGCACCTTTTCCGGCGTCGTTCGCCAGGTTCGTAACGCGGCAAGCGCCAACCAGAACGTCGTTTCCTACGCGACGATCATCGACGTGAGCAATGAGGACCTGCGACTCAAGCCTGGCATGACGGCAAATGTTTCCATCGTGGTACAGCAGCGCCCAAACGTCTTGCGCCTTGGTAATGCTGCCCTGCGGGCTCGCATTCCTGCTGACCTGCTCCCGAAACCACCGGCCACGCCCGTCGTGGCAAAAGCCGGTGAGGCGAAAGCACCGGGCGGCTCATCCGCCCCAGCGGCAGCCACAATGACGGATGAAGAACGTCGGAACGCGATGCGGACAATTTTGACAGAAGCCGGTATTCAACCGGGACACCCCCCATCTCCGGACGCCGTGGAAAAAGCCCGGAAGCTAGCTGAAGCAAAGGGGATTGATCCGGAAATGATCACTCGCATGACCTCTCGCGGAGGCGCGGGAGGCGGTGGACGCCGGGGTGGTGCCGGCGGGGCTGCATCCACCGAGCGCGGCGGCGCCACCAATGCCGTGACGACTCGGACGATCTACAAAATGACCGATGCGGCCGCTATTAATAAAACAATAGAACCGGTCGCGACCCGTCTCGGTATCTCCGACGGCTTTTTCACCGAAGTCCTCAGTGGTCTGAACGAAGGTGACACGGTCGTCACCGGAGTAATCATGCCGGGCGCCGCCCCCGTGGTGGCGGGCCCCCCGAGCAGCAGCAGTAAGCAGAACCCCTTTAGCGGCAGTAGCGGCATGCGGGGACGCTAAACCGGCGAATCGCCCTATTTTACTCACCCTCTTTTTAACGTTCCGTCTCTTCCTGTTCCCATGGCACCTGTTGTCCAAATCCGGGAAATCCATAAAATTTACGAATCCGGCGAAGTACCGGTTCACGCCGTGCGCGGTGTCTCCTTGGATATTCATGAAGGCGAATTCGTCGCCCTCATGGGCGCCAGTGGCTCCGGCAAATCGACCTTGATGAACATCCTGGGGTGCCTTGACCGCCCGACGAAGGGCACGTACCTCCTCGATGGTATCGATATCGACAAACTCGACCGCAACGAACTCGCGGATCTGCGGAATCAGAAGCTCGGGTTTGTTTTTCAAGGCTACAATCTCCTCCCCCGCACCACGGCATTGGAAAATGTGGAACTTCCCATGCTCTACGGGCGGAGCAGGCAGCTCTCCATCGACGAGATTCGTGAGCGTGCCATGCACTGCCTCGATATCGTCGGGCTTTCCAAGCGCTTCGATCATTTCCCAAATCAACTCTCCGGCGGCCAGCAACAACGCGTCGCTATTGCCCGCGGCTTGGTCAATAAGCCTCAAGTGCTGCTGGCCGATGAACCCACGGGCAACCTCGACTCGAGGACCGCCGTGGAGGTCATGGGAGTGTTTCAAAAGCTGAACGACCAGGGCATCACCATCGTGATGGTCACCCACGAACTCGACATCGCGCGATTCTGTAAGCGCAATCTAATCCTTCGCGATGGGCTGGTCGTTCGCGACGAGGCCGTCTCCGATCGGACGTTCGCACCCCACGAGTTGGAAAAATTAAAACAGGCCGAAACCGCCGCGAAACTCATTACGGCGACTCTCACCTAACTCCCATGCGCTTTTCCAATACTCTCCGGGTCGCGCTTCGCGCCCTTCGCCGCAATACCATGCGCTCCATTCTCACCGCCCTGGGAATGATCATCGGGGTCGCCGCCGTTATCACCATGGTAAGCATCGGCAACGGAGCCAAGGCCCAAGTCGAAGCTCAAGTCGCCTCGCTCGGCCAGAACCTCATCACCGTCATGCCCGGCAGTTTCAGCAGCGGCGGCATGCGCAGCGGCTTTGGCGGGCCCCCCACCCTCACGCCTGAGGATGCCGAAGCGATCGCGACCGAGGTACCCAATATCGATGGAGTGAGCCCCGAAGTTCGTGACCGTAGCCAGATCCTCGCCAACGGCCTTAACTGGAACACCAACGTCAACGGCGTCGGCCCGGACTATCCCTACGTGCGCAACTGGCCCATTGCAGCCGGCGCCATGTTCACCGAACAGGATGTGAAGTCCCTCGCCAAAGTCGCTCTCATCGGACGGACCGTCGCCGATCAGGTTTTTCCCAACGAAGATCCCTTGGGCCAAACCCTGCGCATCCGCAATCTCCCTTTCCGCATCATCGGAGTCCTTTCGCCCAAGGGATTCAGCGTTTTCGGTTCCGACGAAGACGATGTCGTAATCATTCCCTATAGCTCTCACATGCGCCGCGTTTCACGCCGAAGCAATATCAGCATGATCCGCATCCAGGCCGCGACCCCCGAGAAAATCGATACGGTGAAGGCCGAGGTCGAAGATCTCCTCACTCAACGCCGCCGCGGACGCGAACCCGACTTCGTCGTGCGCACCCAGGAAGAACTCGCCACTGCCGCGACCCAAGCCAACAAAACCATGACAGGCCTTCTCGCCGGGATCGCCGGCGTATCCCTTATCGTCGGCGGCATCGGCATCATGAATATCATGCTTGTCTCCGTCACCGAGCGCACCCGCGAGATTGGCATTCGCCTCGCGATCGGAGCCCACGGACGCGACGTACTCACCCAATTCTTGATCGAGGCGATTCTCCTCAGCTCATTGGGCGGAATTATTGGAGTCGCTGTCGGCATCGGGGGATCGCAGCTGTTATCGAGTTACAACGGCTGGCCCGTGGTCGTTCCGACCTTGTGGATTGGCATTTCTGTTGCGGGCAGTGCGGTGGTAGGAATCGTCTCCGGCTTCTATCCAGCCTATAAAGCCGCCCAGCTCGACCCGATCGACGCCCTCCGTTACGAGTAAGCGCGGGGGCCGCGGGCGAGGTCCACACAACCGAAAGCCGGAGGTTATTCAGGCTGCCCGGTGAATTCGGCAGTTCCGGGACAGATTCTCGTTCTCTTTCGTTTCTTACGGCTGAGCAAGGCCTGCATTCACGCCGAATCCCGCTTCGGGAATCGACGACCGGCGAAGAGTATCCGGCACCGCGCTGGCGCCTCGTTCACTCGTGGGTATCGTCACTCCTCTATGCGTTGCCCTCGTTTGTTTCTTTTCACGACGGTGGTCACGCTCGTCTGCGGTCCACGGAGCGCTGTCGCGCAACCACACCGCGAACATCGACTCGAAGCAGAGGCCGCGTCCGCCCAAAAGGATTACGCCGCCGCGAAGTCCGCCATTCGCGCCGCTCTCGACCTTCGACCTGACTCACCGCGTTATCTGCGGATGCTGGCGGCGGTGTCCACACTCGCCGGCGACGCTAACGGAGCACTCGCCGCTTTGAATCAGATTGCCGCTCTCGGCCTCGCGACTGCGATCGAACACGACGCCGACTTTGCCACCCTGCAGGGCTCCCCTGAATTTCGGCGAGTTCAGCAGCGCTTCGCCGACAACCGAGCGCCTCGGGGTCAAGCGCTGGTGTTCGCTGAATTACCCGGCCGCTCCGGGATCATCGAAGGCATCGCCTTTCGATCCCGCACCGGCGACCTGTTTCTTGGCGATGTCCATCTTCGCTGCATCTGGCGCCGTGGTCAGGACGGCCGCATCACGCGTTTCAGTGCAGATGACGAGGAGTTATTCGGGGTATTCGGCCTCGCGCTCGACGAAACCCGGAACGTGCTCTGGGCCACCACCACCGCCGTGCCCGAGATGACGGGGTTCAATGAGGAACTCGAAGGACGCGCGGCCCTCGCCGAATTCGATCTGGCCACCAGCGAACTGCGCCGCGTCGTGCATCTTCCGCTCGATGGCCGCGAGCACGGCCTCAGCGATCTGGTGATCGCTCCGGATGGCACCGTGTACGCGACCGACAGCATTTCGCCCCTCGTCTGGCAACTGTCGCCGGGAGCGGAAGAGTTTGAAATCGTCGCTGACTCACCTCTCTTCGGTTCCCTCCAAGGACTCGTTCTTGAACGCCGCACCCTGATCGTGGCCGACTATACCAACGGACTTTTCACCATCGACCTCGATGGCCGGAAGATTCAGGCGATCCCAACCCCGAAAAACACCACTCTGATCGGAATCGACGGCATGGTCGCGGTGCCAGGCGGCATCGTCGTAACCCAGAACGGCACCGACCCGCAGCGCGTCCTCCACCTCACGCTCGCGCCGGATCTCCGGTCAGTCGCAAACGTTGCTATCCTCGCGACCGGACTGCCCGAACTTCAAGACATCGGTTTAATCACGTTAATGGACAGTGTGCCCACCTTGGTCGCAAAAACGGGCTGGGAAGGATTCAGTGCCGCGCCCAACCGCTCCCCGGCAACTCGCACCGTCCACCTCCTTCAAGTGCCGCTGTCACCTGAACCTTGACCGAAGCATGTTGACCGGCCCGGAAGGCCTCATCGCCGGCGACCCAGCTTGAAGCTTAAGGTTCAAGCGACCCCCGGGACTCGCGCCACCAACGCAACCTGACCTCAATCGCCTCCGGCGCGACCAAAACCATGTCACATCTGCGACAGAGTTCTGGTCCGCCCCGCGACCGCAGCGCCGGTGAAAACGGCGGGACCCCGACAGACCATCCGGACGGTGGCTTCCACGATGGAACCAACGAGTAGGACGTTTTTATATAACAAACGCCGGCTGTTTATAGTGCCGGATTTCGCGGTCTGCCCGATGGCGCTCGATAGAATTTAGAGCTCCTTGATGCGGGCGTTACGGAATTTATAGGTCTGTCCTTTTTCACCGTGATGCTGAAGACCAATGACGCCGCGGGCGTCCATGTCGTCCTCGATGTCCGTGGTCGTCACTCCGTTGACTTCGATTTTGAGGCGTTTGCCCTGGCAGGTGATGCGAAAGGTATTCCAATCGTTACGCTTGAAGGCACTCCCGGCCCGGTCACGAAATGCCTTTACGCTGGCGGGATTATCCCGGATCGGACTCGCGAACCACATCCGACGACCTTCATCATAGAGCCCGCCGGACCAGCCGCGCGCCAGATCGCCGTCCACCTCGGCTTGGTATCCAAAAACCTTATTCGGCTGGACGTGGGCGCGGAACATCACGCCGCTGTTGGCTTTCCCCTCGGGAAGCAGGATGTCGACCTCGAAAACGAAGTCACCGTAGGTCTTCTCGGTCACGAGGAAGAATTTCTTATCACCGATCAGATGAATTTCCTGTCCGACAACCTTGGTCTCACCCCACGTGTACGGATTGCGCCAACCGTTGAGAGTTTTGCCGTCAAACAGCGAGATCCAGTTGCCAGAAGCCGCGAAGGCCGTGGACAGGACACTGACGGCCGCGACTAAAAAACCGAGACGGGAGAGAAATCGAAGGGGTTTCATTCCCGGGAATCAAGGGGAAGAACCGGCGGCACGCGAGCGTTTCAAATCTCGGAATTGAAATTGTAGATCTCAGATGGCGCCCGGACCTCCCCAACCACCGAGTCGAAATTTGCAGTCAAAACTGATCGGGCCGACCGGGACAAACCCCTTCGACAATCGGACGCTACCAACCCGCCGAACACGATGCTTCTCTCGTCAAGGCCAACGAAGCTGGCGTGACACGCTCCCGCTCTTCGCTCATGCTCGTTCTCTCCCCTATGAAACGAACCTTCCCCCGGCAGGCGCTGCATGCCGCCCTGCTCCTCGCTTTCATCGTCCCGGCGACGATGCTTGCCGCCACTCCTCAAAAATCTGCTCCCAAGGCAGCCAAGAAAGCCGCCGCCGCTCCGGCGATGAAGTTCCGCGTGCAGCAGTTGCACCTTGATAACAACGAGGGTACCGCGGTCGCCGACTTTAATCGCGACGGCAAACTCGATATCAGCGCCGGCGAGTTCTGGTACGCCGGCCCCGACTTCAAGACCAAGCGTCAGCTGCGCAAGCTCGAGCCGTTTGGGAAAGACTATATGACCAACTGCGGCGAACACGCGTTCGATGTGAACGGCGATGGCTTCCCCGATGTCGTCACCGGCGCGTTCATGGACACCAAGGTTTACTGGTATGAGAATCCCGGCACCGCCGGCCTCAATCAGGGCACCCTCTGGCGGCAACACGTGCTCGTCGACACCCAGCTCGCGCAAAATGAATGGACTGCGCTGCATGACCTCAATGGGGACGGCGTTCCCGAGTATGTGGTTAATTCCTATGGCCCGGCCAATGCCATGATGGCTTACCGTTTCGGCAAAAACGAAAAGAATGAGCCCGTCCTGAAACCCTGGATGATCCAGGCCGGCGGTCCGTTTGTGAACGGCCACGGCATCGGCTTCGGCGACATCAACCACGATGGCCGCGAAGATATTCTGTATGGAAACGGCTGGTACGAGCGCCCGTCGGAAGGGGCCGCTTCGAAGCCGTGGATCCGGCACGCCGACTGGACCTTCCGCCATGCGAGCACCCCGATGATCGTCGTGGATCTCACCGGCGACGGCCGCAACGACATCATCTGGGGCCACGGTCACAACTATGGCCTCTATTGGGAGGAGCGTCGCGACGACAACAAGGACGGCAGCACCAACTGGCGTCATAATCTGATCGACGACAAAGTGTCCCAGAACCACTGCCTCGTCTGGGAAGACATTGACAATGACGGCCAGCCCGAGCTGATCACGGGCCGGCGCGTGCGGGCGCACAGCGGCAATGACCCGGGCGATAACGAGCCCGGTTGTGTGTATTACTACAAGTGGAACCCCACGACGCGGATGTTCAGCAAACACCTGATTGCCGAAAATGGCCCGGGCATCGGCCTGCAGATCCGCCTCGCCGATCTCGACGGCAACGGCTGGAAAGACGTGGTGGTCGCCGGCAAGAGCGGCACGCACATCCTCTGGAACGACGGCAAGTGACCAGCGCACGACGGTCCTGAACCGCCCCTCGCGAGAGCCACGCTCGCTCCCTGAAACGCTGGCACCGCGTGCCAACGGACCAGCGTTTCGCCTCTGATTGCCCTCCTTCTCCAGATGACGCTTCCATGAGAATCCGTTCCCGTTTCGCCGCCTTTACTATCGGAGTGTATGTCATCATGTCGGCGACGCCCGGCGCCCAGACCGACGCCCCCGCGTTCCGAGCCGGGCGCGCCAAGGTCGTGATCACGCCACCCATCGGAAGTGTCATGGGCAACTCCTATGGCATCACCGTCGCCACCGGCGTGGCGAGCGATCTGCATGCCAAGGCCGTGGTCGTTGAAATCGACGGAGTAAAGGCCGCCATCGTCGCATGCGATGTCATCAGCCTGCATCCACCGATCGTGCGCGCGACGCGCGAACTCATCGCCTCCCGCACCGGCGTGCGGCCCGACCACGTCATTCTCGCCGCCACCCACTGCCATGCGGGCCCGCAAACGCACCCGCTCTTTTATACCTTGGCCACCACGGAGGCCCGGCAGCTGAGCGTACGCTATAGTGAAACCCTTCCCGGATTGATCGCCGAGTCCGTTCGCCTCGCCGAAGCCGACCTGCAGCCTGCCCGGTTGTTCGCGGGTCGCGGACACGAGGATACAATCAGCTTCAATCGTCGGGCCCTGCTGCGCGACGGCACGGTCAAGATGAACCCGGGCCGCCAGAACCCCGCCATTGTCCGCGCGACGGGCCCCATCGACCCCGAAGTCGGTGTCATCTATATCGAGTCGGCCAGCGGTGCCGCGCTGGCGACGATCGTCAATTTTGCCCTGCATGTCGCCGTGGTGGGAGGCAATCGTTTCTCGGCCGACTACCCGCACACCCTGGCTGAGGTCCTGTCCCGCGTGAAAGGCGACGCGATGCTGACGCTGTTTATAAATGGCATGTCGGGAAATATTAATCATATCGATTGGTCGCGCTCGCATCAATTGAGTGGGGAAGCGGAAGCTGCGCGGATCGGCGCCATCCTCGCCGCCGCGGTGTTGAAGACTTATCCGAACTTGCAGCCGATCGCGCCCTCCACGCTGCGCGCCGCCTCGCGGCCCGTGGCGGTTCCGGCCCTGCCTCTGCCTTCGGTCGAACAAGTAAACCAAGCGCGGTTGACTCTCGCGCGGCACGGGAGCGGGGCGACCTTTCCGCAGGTGATCCAAGCCTGGCGCACCATCGACCTGGCGGAGTACGCCGCGACCGGCACGTGGCCGGGCGAAGTGCAAACGATCGCCTTCGGTCGCGATCTCGCGCTCGTCGGATATCCGGGAGACTCCTTTGTCGAACTCGGGCTCGCGATGAAACAGAATTCACCCTTCGGCTATACGTTCATCGCGGAGCAATCCGGGAACGGTTCGATCAGCTATATCCCCAACGAAAAAGCATTTCCGGAAGGCAGCTACGAAGTCGACAGCGCCCGCATTGCCCCGGGCGGCGGTGAGACTCTGGCAACCGCGGCCACCCGGCTCTTGACCGAATTGTTTCCCCGGCCCTAAGGCGGGCCCACGATCCTACGCGGCTCCAAGCCCCCGCCGGCGAATCAGGCGCAGCGCGACCTCCCTTCCAACAGATTCGCCACCGGCGAATCCCGGCGGAATCAAACGTTCCAGTGGGTGGGACTTTGGCTATTGACGTACTTCAATAAGGTAACGGAATGGTTACTAAACGCCGGCACCTCCGTTCCCACCTCCGTCCGTTCTGCCTCGATGAAGACTTTCCGCCTCATTGCCAGTGTCATCACTTTGCTGACACTCGCGTCCTTCACTGCTGCCGCGCAAGCTCCCGCAAAACCACCCCTCCGCGTGATCTTTGTTTCGGGGGCCGAGAGCTACAATACCGACCAGGGATTCGCCGACCTCGCGGACTACCTGCGTCGCGAACACGGGATGGAATGCGAAGTCCTGCGCATGAGCCCCGATCAGACGGAGATCGTCGGGATCGAGCGTCTCCTACAAGCGGATACAGCGGTGTTTCACGTGCGCCGCAAGACGCTCAACCCGCAGAACCTGGCCGTTCTCAAGCGGTTCTTCGCCTCTGGAAAAGGTTTTGTGGCCCTGCGTTCGACCTCCCACGGCTGGGAAAACTGGCGCGAGTTCGACACTGAGGTACTCGGCGCGAAATACGGCGGACCCGGTGGCGGCAACTTCGGCGTGGCCACCAAGCTCCACTTCAAAAACCACCCCATCTGGCGAGGGGTCGAGGGACTGGATACGAAAAAGGATCTCTACCGCGTCACCGAAGTGGCGCCCGACATCACGGTCATTCTCGAAGGAGAAACCAGGAATGGCACCGTGCCGGTGGGCTGGACCCGCCCGCATCATTCTTCCCGCCTCTTCTATCTCGCGCTTGGCTATCAGCAGGACATGGAGCAGCCGGGATTCCGCCGGGCGATTGCCAACGCCTTGTCCTGGGTCACCGCGCCAGCCTCCGCCCCCGGTGCGGAAAAAAAGAGGCAGCGCTGAAGATTACAACGGGGCGCTCACCGAAACGGTCTCCCTTCAACGCGGAGCCCCCTTTTCACCGAAATGATTAATTCCTTCTGCGCTCCGCCGCTATTTCCGCTCGGTCGCGCGGGATGGCGCACCCTCGCAACGCTGCTTCTGGTTGTCGGCAGCGTGAGCGGAAACGCCTTGCCCGCAGCGGCCGCCCAGCCTTTGCGCGTGGCGATCGTCGCGGCGGACCGCTCGCCGGCGGATGGAATGGACGCACTGTCGGCCGCGCTCACGCAAAACTTTGGGTTCAATCTCAGCCCCGCTCCGCGCGCCCTCAACACCGCGGATGCGGTGATCGTCCATCGCGGGCCAGGCGCGCTCTCCGCCGCGGATGCCGCCGGTTGGCGCGCGTATCTGCGCTCCGGAAAACCCTTGGTTTTGATCGCCGCGGCTCCGGACGCGTGGCCCACGGAACCCGCGTTTGCCACGGACATTTTGGGGGCGAAGCCGGGCGCGCTCTTCGCCCACGGTGCACCTCTCACCGTCATCAACCTGTTTCCCCATCCGATCCTTTCCGGCATTCGCCGTTTCGAAACCAAGCAGGCGTTCCCGCTGTATTCACAACTTGGTGACGACGCCCAGATGATCATGGAGGGCACCGCCGGCGAGGCCACTGCACCTTTGGCTTGGGTGCGACGCCGGGCCGAAGGACGCATGGCGCACTTTGTCTTCAGTCATCCTTCGCTCTTCTCCGATCCCGCGTATCAGCGGATGATCGGTCAAGCCGTCCTCTGGGCGGCGCAACGCCCCATCCCCGGCGCGGAAACGGTCGTGCAACGCACCTTCATGCCCGAGTCGTATCCCGGTGCGTTTGCGATCACCTTGCCCAACGGCCCGAGCCTCTGCCTCGATCCGGTCCGCGGCGGCATCAACTATATTTGGGACGGCGATTTCGTCGACTTGCGCCCCCGCTGGATTACCAAACAGGGCGAGCCAGCCCGCTTCTTCGGCGAGATCTTTTATCACGAAAAGGAATGGCAACCGTTCCGCGCCCCCACTCCGAATGCCGCGTCCGACTTGCGCTTTCGCGGCTACACGCTGCGCGCCGGCATCCCGGAGTTTCACTATCAAATTGGCGGACGCGACGTCTTTGAAACGTTCAGCACCGGAAGCACCCCCGGCTCCCTGCTCCGCACCTTTCGCGTCGGCCCCGGCAGGACGACGCTCTGGCTCAACCTCGAGCCCCAAGCGAAATCCGAGGTCACCGTACGCGGCCTCGAACGCGACGGCCCGCTGGCCAGCTTCGGTTCCCCCGCCGGCGGAGAGTTCACCATCGAAATCCGCCGCAAGGCGTCGCTCACGCCATGAGCCACTCCCTTCCTCTTCCGGTCGCGGCCTTATTCCTGCGTCGCTGGTTCACTCTCCGCTGCCTGATCGCGTGCGCCGGCGCCCTCTCGTTTCCCGCCCTAAGCACACCTGTACTCGCTCAGGCGGTCCGCGTATCCGGCGCGCTCCTGCATGCCGAAACCGGCGCCCCGGTCAGCGGCGCCCAAGTGAAGCTCGAAGGCCCGGCGCTCGCGTCGCGCGAAAATAGCCAGGTGATCGGTCGCGCCAATGCCGAGGGGCTTTATCAACTCTCCGTGCCGCCCGGCGACTATCTACTCTGGGTGCTCGCGGATGATTTCGAGGACACTAAGATCACGCTCAACGTCACGGCTGGCGCAAACGTCGAGCGCAATTTCAGCCTGCGGCCGATGCCGCGTTCGAACGCCTATCGGGTCGAGACGCTTTCCCTCCCCCAACAAATGATTCCGGAAATCTCCGGCATCGCGTTCACCCCAAAGGGCAGCCTGGTCGTCACAAATCGCCGCGGTGAAGTGTGGATCCGAGATGTGCCCGGTGACGCTTGGCGGCGCTTCGCCTCCGGCCTGTATGAAGGCTTCGGGGTCGTGGCCAACAGCGAATCGGACGTCGTCGTGATCCAGCGCCCCGAGCTGACGCGGTTGCGCGATACCACGGGCGACGGCGTAGCGGATGTCTACGAGACGCTGGCCGACGACTGGGGCATCACTGGCAACTACCACGAGTTCACTTACGGACTCGATCGTGACCGCGCCGGAAACTTCTATTTCGGGTCGGGCATGGTGTCCTTCGGCCAGGGCCGCGAACTCCCTTGGGTCCGCGGTCCCTTGCAGGCGGAGATGTACATGCCTTGGACGGGCAAAGGGCCGATCCCCGACGGGCACCGGTCGGTCGCGCGCTATCAGGGTTGGGTATTCCGGGTGTCACCGGACCGCACGTTCACGCCTTTCGCGACCGGGTTCCGCCAGCCGCTGGGCATTGGCGTGAGCCCGGACAACGAGCTCTTTGTCAGTGACGTATCCGGAGCCTGGGTACCGACGTCGACCTTGATGCACGTCGAGCAGGATGGGTTTTATGGTCATCCGGATCCACTCAAGTGGCATCCCGATTTCAAGGACCGGAACCTCACGGTTGCGCAACTCGCAGAAATGCGCCGGCCGCCCACGGTCTATTTGCCGCGCGGTCTGATGGGCACCTCGCCGGGACAGCCGGTCTGGGATACGACCCTCGGGACGTTCGGTCCCTTCAAAGGCCAGATCTTTCTGGGCGATGTCTCCAATTTGCTGATGCGCGTCGATCTCGAGAAGGTCGCCGGCGCCTACCAAGGCGCCACTTTCCCTTTCCTCCGCGGCCAAGGCCTGCGCCTCGGCGGCATGCACAACGCCTTTGGCCCCGATGGCGCACTTTATCTTGCCCAGACCGTCCGCGGGTGGATGTCCACTCAAGGCAATGAAGGCATCCAGCGCGTCGGGTGGACCGGAGAAACGCCGGTGGAAATCCAAACCCTCCGCCTGACGGAGAAAGGGTTTGCGTTGCGCTTCACCGCTTCGATGACCGCGTCGGCGGCAAATCCGGCTCAGTATAACGTGCGACGCTTTCAATATAACTACCACCCGCTGGATGGTTCGCTGCGAATGGTTGAAGCCGACGTGCCGGTGTCGAATGCCCGGCTCACGCCGGATGGGCACCTGCTGGAACTCGAGCTCCTCGAAGTGCAACCGGGCTTCATCTACGAGTTCACGATCAGCAACCAGGTCGTAAGCGAAACCGGCCAGTCCCTGTCGAACACGTCTGCCTATTATACCCTCAACCGCCTGCACTCGGGCGAGACCAAGCCCGGCCCGACAAAACTCGTTGCCGCAACCGCAGCGGCTTTGAGGCCGGCGGACACCACGCGTGGCGCCGAGATTTTCCGGTTGAACTGTATGGTATGTCACCAAGCCGACGGCAAAGGCTCCGCCCAAGTCGGCACTCCCGACTACACCGCGGCAGATAGCCCGCTGAAGAAACCGGACGCCGAACTCCTCGCCATCATCGCCAACGGCAAGGTGCAGGCCGACGGAAAGATGATGCCGCCTTTTGGCAACGTCCTGCCGCCGCAGGCCATTCATGATGTGCTCGCGTACTTGCGGGAGGCATTCCTGAAAGGGCCGGCTCCTGCGCTCGCTCCCTGAAGCCACGACCGGTTTCCTGGCCTCTGTCCCATCGGGAACGCTCCCTGAAGCCACGCGCGAGCGCGGACCTACGGGTGACGGGTAAACGCAGAGCCCGAACTGGTTCGCGGCCAGCCTTGGTTGCCTTGGGTTATCCAATTTTCCGCTTTCCCCATTTCCCAATTTTCCTCTGGTAACTGACCGGTGCAAAGATTTCGCTTCCTCACCGGGAATTTCCTCAGCGGAGGCTTGTGTCGCGAGGCCTAAACGGGAAGAGATATCGGCGCTCCGGGCGTTCGAGCGCTCGAGGTTACCCACTCTTTTTTGCCATGAAACGATTGCTCTCCGCCCTCGTCCTCCTGCTCAGCGTCACCGGGCTCCGCGCGGCGGAACCGCCAGCGGGTTTCTCCGCTTTATTCAATGGTCGCGACCTCGCTGGTTGGCGCGGCGGCACGACGTTTGATCATCGAAAACTCCTGGAGATGAGCGAAGCCGATCGCGTGGCGCAGATCGCCAAATGGACCGCCACCATGTCCGCGATCAGCGAAAAGACCGGCAAACCGCACTGGTACGCCGAAGGCAACGAACTGGTCAACGACGGCTTCGGTTCCTACGCGACCACGATCAAGGACTACGGCAATTTCGAACTCCTCCTTGATTATAAGACCGTCGCCGGCGCCGACTCCGGAATCTATCTCCGCGGTGTTCCGCAGATTCAGATTTGGGACATCAACCAGCCGAACCAGGCAAAGCGGCCCGATCGCACTCCGAACAAGGGTTCCGGCGGGCTTTTCAACAACTCGGTCGGTGCGCCCGGACGCGATCCCTTGGTCGTCGCGGACAAACCATTCGGCGAATGGAATCAGGTGCGCGTCCTCATGGTCGGCAGCCGCGTGAGCGTGTGGCTGAACAATAGACACGTCGTCGATCACGCTATCCTGGAAAACCACTATGATATCAAGCTCCCCGCCGCGCAGCGTCGCCCGATCCCGCCGCAAGGTCCGATTCAGCTGCAAACCCACGGGGGCGAAATCCGCTGGCGCAATGTCTTCGTCCGCGAGATCGGTCCCGAAGAGTCCAATCGCATCCTGGCCTCCCGCGGCGGCGAAGGATTTCAGCCCATCTTCAACGGCCGCAACCTCGACGGTTGGGCCGGGGCTTTGGAATCAGTGAAAGTTCAAAACGACGCGATCGTCTGGCAAAAGGGAAAAGCGGGCGTCGCCTACTGGAATCAGGAGTTCGAAAACTATCAGGCGCGGCTTCACTTCAAGCTGCCGCCCGGAGGCAACAACGGCCTCGCGATTCGGTATCCAGGAACCGGTAACGCCGCCTATCAAGGCATGACCGAGTTGCAGGTGCTCGACGACAACTACGAAAAGGTGAAGGGGAAGATCGATCTTCGTCAGGCGCACGGTTCCGTGTACGGAATGATCGCCGCGGCCCGCGGTTACCAGCACCCGATTGGCGAATGGAATTTTCAAGAAGTCACCGTCGATGGCTCGCGTCTCAAAGTGGAACTGAACGGCACCGTCATCCTCGATGCCGATGTCAGCACCGTCGATCTCGCCACCGTCATGGATAACAAGCCCCATCCCGGCAAGGACCGGAAAAGCGGCTTCTTCGGATTCGCCGGGCATAACGACCCCGTCGAGTTCAAGGCGGTTCAGATCAAGCGGCTTTAACCGGGCGTGGCGGCATCGCGCGGGCGGTTAGACTGGTTATTTTTACTGTATTCAGATTATGAGGACAGACAGCAGGACAGACAGGAATGTCTGTTTCACCGGGGATCAAACGATGAAAACTTCACTCCGCGCCGTAGTCTTGCTCACCAGCCTGGTTTGGCTGGCGGCTCCCTTGGTCGCGCAGCCGACGGCCGAGCCGTGGAGGGCGGGCGTGGCCACGCGCAAGCTGACGCCGGCGGGGCCGATCTGGATGTCGGGCTACGCCAATCGCACCGCTCCGTCCAGCGGAGTCGATCAGGATTTGTTCACCAAGGCATTGGCCCTGGATGACGGCCGGGGGTGGCCGCATGGTGATCGTCACGCTCGACCTGATCGGCATTCCGGCGTCGCTGCGGCAACACGTCGAACGCGAATGTGCGACCCGGTTTAAGCTCAAGCCGCACGAGATCCTGCTGAACGCCTCGCACACGCATTGCGGCCCGCAGGTTTCACCCGATCGCATGGAACTGGAGGTCGGCTTCCGACGGATGGCGAACCCGGCGCAGATTGCGGCGGTGCATCAGTATGCCCGCTTCCTCGATCAGACGGTGGTCGAAGTGATTGGTGCCAGCCTGCAGAATCCGGCCGCGGCCAAGCAGGAGTTTAGTCAGGCCCGGGCCGGATTTGCGATGAATCGTCGGCGCCCGGAGGCGAACGGAAAATTCTCCAACAACCCGTATCCGGAGGGCCCGGTGGACCATGATGTGCCCGTTCTGAAAGTAAGCGGTGCTGACGGAAAGATTCGCGCGTTGCTCTTCGGCTATGCGTGTCACAACACCACCTTGAGCGGCAGTCAGCTGAGCGGCGATTACGCCGGCTATGCGCAACAGTATCTGGAAGCGAGTTACCCCGGCGCGACCGCGCTCTTCATGACGGGCTGCGGGGGCGACCAGAATCCGTATCCGCGGCGCGACATGGTGCCGGGGCATCCACCCGAAGACTTGGTACAGCATCACGGACGCGCGCTGGCCAATGCCGTGTCCTCCGCACTTGCCGCCCGGCAGCGCCCCGTCGCCGGCCCCCTGCGCTCCGCCCTCGCGTATGCGGAATTAGAATACGCGCCGCTTTCGATCGAGCAGCTGAAGAGCTTCCAAACTCCGGCGCATACGCCTGCCGTGGTGGCGCGGGCGCAGCGACTGACCGAGAACCAGCAGCGCGGAGAAAAACCGGCGCCGCTTGCCTGTCCGGTCCAAGTCGTGCGCTTCGGCAGCGACATCACGCTGGTGGCGATTGGCGGCGAGGTTGTGGTCGACTACGCGCTGCGTTTGAAGTCCGAGTTGAAAGGCCCTGCGGCCGTCTGGGTCGCCGGCTACTCCAACGATGTCTTTGGTTATCTCGGAAGCCGGCGCGTCATCCAGGAAGGTGGTTATGAAGGACTGGAAGCCAATATCCGGATCCTTAATCATCCGGGCGGATTCACGCCGGCGGTTGAGGACACGATTGTGAACAAGGTCCACGAGCTTCACCGGCAGACCGAGCGGTGAGCGGGAAACCCGGACGGAAATCGAATTAAGGCAGCTTCGCCTGCACCAACTTGCTCGCCACCCCGAAGTCGATCAACGCGGCGTCCGGGTGTTTTTTCAACACGCCGATCACCTTGCCCATGTCCTTCTTCGATTGTGCGCCGGTCTCCTGAATCGCTTCGGCAATCAGCGCTTCCAACCGCGCCTGATCGAGGCCTTGCGGCAGATACTTTTCGAGTATCCGGATTTCCACGTCGTTGGCGGCGACCAAGTCGGCGCGACCGCCTTTTTCAAATTCGATCCTGGCATCCGCGAGGTTCTTCACGGCTTTGCGCAGGGTCGCGAGCGCCAGCGCATCATCGATCTCCTTGTTCGCGTCCATGGCGGCCCGCTTGATCGCCGCATCAGCGGTGCGCAGTGCGGTGGTCGTGAGGGAGTCGCGGGCTTTCATCGCGACGATGATATCAGCACGAAGAGTCTCGTAAACGGAAGGCATGCGACCATGTGATAACCACGCGCAGTTCAGAGCAAGCATCGCCTTCCGGGTGTTTCCCAACCAATGAACACTCACCACTCGCCTTCCGCTTTTTGGTGTGCAGACTCCGGACGATGATCCCCCTGCCCTCGCGCAATGTTCTCGGAGGCACGCTCAAGCCGTGTTCAACGCAGCCGCTGACCGGCTTTTTCCGTAACGGGAATTGTGATACCTGCGCGGAGGACCAAGGCTGTCACACCGTATGCGTCGAGGTGACCGCTGAGTTTCTCAAGCATAGTCAGGCCGCGGGAAATGATCTCTCCACCCCGCGTCCGGAATACCACTTCCCGGGTCTGCAGCCCGGCGATCGCTGGTGTGTCTGCGCCTCCCGCTGGCTGGAATGCCTGGAAGAAGGCGTGGCCTCGCCGGTATCGCTGAGCGCCACCCACGAACGCACGCTCGAGATCGTGCCGCTGGCAATCTTGCAGCTCCACGCCACCGCTTAATTTTTATCCCCACCATGGCACTCCCGACGCTCCCCCTTCGTCACCTCATCGTCCCGGCGCTGGCCCTGCTTGCCAGCACCGCCTTCGCCGCCTCCGTTCACTGGAATCCCCCAGGGCTCCCGCCAGCGCCGGCGACCGGGCCAGCTCTGACCCAAGGGGGGTACCTCAAGCCGGAGCAGGGTCAGGCCATGCTCGACGCCGCCCTCACCCAGTTCCCCGATCGCGAGTCCTGGGAAGCCTCCGCCCACCACGCCCGCACCCGCATTCAGGAAGGCGCGGGCCTCGCCCCGTGGCCGAAGCGCACTCCCTTGAACCCCGTTCTGCACAGCCGGCGCACGTACGACGGCTACACGGTGGAAAACGTGATGTTCGAATCGATACCGGGTTACTTCGTCACTGGGAATCTCTACCGGCCGACGCAGTCGCGTCCTTCGTACGCCGCCGTCTTGTCGACGCATGGGCATTATCGTCGCATCGAAAAACGCGAGGACTACGACGCGCACGCGCGCTTCAGTCCGTTGATGCAGGCACGCTGTGCCACGCTGGCTCGCATGGGATCAGTTGTGCTCTCGATCGACATGTTCGGCTATGGTGACTCGATGCAACTGGTCGGTCAGGACGCGCATCGGCAACCGCTGGCGCTGACCTTGCAAATATGGAATGCAATGCGCGCGGTGGATTTCCTGCTGTCACTCGACGGAGTGGATCCGAAACGCGTGGCCGTCAGCGGCGAATCCGGCGGCGGCACGCAGTCGTTTCTCCTGGCCGCGCTCGATCCGCGGATCGCGGCGAGCGCCCCGGTGGTGATGGTATCCAGCTATTTTTTCGGGGGTTGCGCTTGTGAGAGTGGCCTGCCCATTCACCGCACGTCAGACCATTTCGTCAACAACGCCATGATCGCGGCCCTCGCCGCGCCGCGTCCGATGCTAGTGGTATCCGACGGCAAAGACTGGACCGCCCATGTGCCGAAGATCGAATTCCCGTTTCTCCAGAAAATCTACGGTTACTACCACGCCACCTCGAACGTCACCAACGTGCACCTCGCCGAAGAGGGCCACGATTACGGCCCGTCGAAACGCGCCGCGCTCTATGTTTTTCTGGCCCGGGAGTTTGGTCTCGATCTCAGTGTCGTCCGGAAAGCCGACGGCCGCTTCGACGAATCCAAAAACACTTTTGAGACTGCCGCGCAGCTCCGGAGCTTCACCCCGGAATACCCGATCCCGCATCATGCGTTGCACGAAGGTGGCGCGATCTTGAAGGTCCTCAATTCGTTGCAAACGGGCGAACGCTGAACCGGTGGAACGTACGGGGCTTCCGCCCAGCCTTGGAGAGTTCATCGCTGACGCTGAAGCGATGCAACTTTCCCGATCCGTACGTTACCATATCGCGTGTTTGAATCAAAGAGCGCCGTGTTTTTAGGCGCCGCCGCGTGCATCGCCCGGGCGGTGCCCGGATCTCTGTGACTTGAAACCCGTCGACAACAGCACCCGGCTAGCTTGGTTTCTCGGTCTGGCGACCTTGGTGCTGATCGTGGGCATCCTTCGCTTTGCAGAAGACGTGCTTGTCCCCGTCGCGTTTGCGGTGCTCCTGGCGTTTCTGCTCACACCGATGGTGGTGCGCCTGACGCGCTGGGGATTGCCCAAGGCACTCGCGATCATCCTGACGGTGACCGTCGCCTTCACGGCCATCGGCGGCATTGGCTGGCTCGTGACCACCCAGGCGGTCTCGCTGGTGCGCGAACTGCCAAATTATGAAGAAAATCTGCGGCACAAAATCGCGGCCCTGAAGCGGCCGCAGACCCCCACCGTCATGACCCGGATGTCGGGCATGGTTGAAAATCTCCGCCGTGAAATCAAATCCGCAGCGCCCGACGAACCCGTCACAACTCCGGAGCCCGGCGTGGAGAGGCCGGTGCCGGTCGAGTTGAAAGAAACAGAGTCAACGCCATGGGAACTGGCGAGCGGCATGGTCAAACCGATCCTCCGGCCGCTGGGAATCGCGGGCATCGTGATCGTCTTCGTTGTCGCCATGTTGTTTCAGCGAGAGGATCTGCGCGACCGGTTCTTCAAGATGGTGAGCTCCGGGAAACTGAATATCGCCACGCAGGCCATCGACGACGCGGCCACCCGTGTTTCGCGCTACCTCGGCATGCAGCTCATCGTAAACGCCGGTTACGGCATTCCGATTGGAGTGGGCGTCTGGCTCATCGGTATTCCGAACGCGCCACTCTGGGGCCTGCTCGCCACGCTGCTGCGGTTCATCCCATTTATCGGACCGTGGATCGCGGCGATTTTTCCCGTGGTGCTCTCCGTCGCGGTCGATCCCGGCTGGACCATGCTCCTTTATACCTTGGCGCTGTTCGTCGTCATGGAACTGATCAGTAATAACATCATCGAAATCGTTCTCTATGGCGCGAGTACCGGTATCTCGAATCTCGCGCTCTTGATCGCCGCCGTCTTCTGGACCTGGCTTTGGGGACCGGCCGGATTGGTGCTTTCGACGCCCCTCACGGTCTGCCTGCTCGTACTGGGCAACCACGTCCCAGGCATGAGTTTTCTCAGCATGTTGCTTGGCAGCCAGCCCGCGCTCGAACCACCGGCGCACTTTTACCAACGCATGCTCTCGATGGAATCGGAGGACATGCTCGACCTCGCTTCCACCTACATTTCCGAACACTCGGTGGAGGAGTTCTACGAGGTTATCTTTGTGCCAGCACTCCTGATGTCAGAGGAAGACCGTCATAGCAGTAGCCTCTCCGAGGTGCGGCAGCGTTTCATTTTTCAATCCAGCCGCGAACTCATTGAAGAACTCGAGCGCCACGACGAGGTCGCACGCGTCGAGGCGGCCGGTGGCAGCGCGAGTATTGACATCATTGATACAAAAACCGCCAGTGGGCCCGTGCAACCGGTGGTCCTGGGCCTCGCCGCCCGGGACGAGGCCGATGAAATTGTGGGGCTGATGCTCTGTCATCTGCTGCGACGCCGCGGCATCCATGCGGCGATGAATCCGGGATCGGCCACCTTGGATGAACCGCTGGCCGCGCTGGCGCACGGGCAGATCAGTCTGGCCTTTGTTTCCGCCCTTCCTCCGTCCGCGGTCACTGCAGCGCGCCACATGTGCCGCCGGGTCCGGCTGCAATCCCCGAGTGCGCCGCTGATTGTCGGCATTTGGAGCCACGGTGCTCCGCTCGCCGAGATTACCCGACGTCTGGTCACGCATCGCCCAACGGCTGTAGTCGACTCGCTCAGTAACGCCGTGACCCAGATCGAAGCGATCGTCCGCCGCCACGACTCATCCGTCACCGTCGCCGAATCCCCGAATAGCACCGCGGCTGAACCCGAAGGCCACTATCAGGGCGTTGGCCCCTCGGTCGGCCCCGCCATGACCGTCGAGCCACGCAGCTGAAAAATTGCACCGGAGAATTCCGGACGACAGCGGCCGGCGCATCTGCTACCGTGGCGCCATGCAGATGAAGCACGCCACGTTGTATTCGCGGGTCCTGGCCGGCGACGCGGCGTATAATGGGCGTTTTTTCACCGGCGTCCTCACCACCGGAATCTACTGCCTTCCCTCGTGCAAGGCGCGGAAACCCAAGCCGGAAAATGTCCGCTTTTTTCCGACCTGCGAGGCGGCTCGCGCAGCCGGACTCCGGCCCTGCCGGAAGTGTCACCCGGACGATTTCGCCCGCGGCGCCGATCCCGTCTTGGAGGACATGGAAACGCTCGTGCGCGAAATTCGCGCGGACCCCACGCGCTTTGCCGATGTCGCCGCGATCGTCCGACGATCCGGTTTCGGCGCCACGCGCCTGTTTGAACTTTTCCGCCAACACTTTCACGCCACTCCCGCGGATGTCGTGCTCCGCGCGCGGATCAAAACGGCGAAACAAAAGCTGGTCGCAACCACGCGCTCGAGTTCGGGGCGCCGAGCCCCCGCCGCGGAACGTTCTCTCCTTGAGATCGCCCAAGAGGTCGGGTTCGAGTCCCTGTCCGTCTTTCACGAACACTTCCGCCGGCTAAACGGGATGACGCCCGCCGCCTACCGCGACCTGCGCGGCACCCGCACGTTTCGCGTTCTGCTTCCCACCGATTATCCGCTCGGTTACCTGCGACGCGCGCTCACCCGCGACCCGCACAGCCTCACGGAACGGCTGGATGGGAATCGGGCATCGATCGCGATTCAACTCGATGCCGGCCCGGCGTTGTTGCGCCTCGAACTCTCCGATGACGCGATCAACGCGGAGGTCGTCACCCCGCCGATCCAGCACGACTCCGCCGCCATCGAGGCGCATGCCGTGATCGTGGGCCTGCTCGGACTCGATCAGGATGCGACCGCGTTTGCCCGGATGGCACGCAAGCTCGGACTCGCGCGCCTGGTCGCAGGCCGGTCGGAACTACGACTCGTTCAAACCACGTCCATTTTCGACGGCGTGCTGTGGTCGATCATCGGGCAACAGATCAACTTCACCTTCGCGTGCCTGCTGCGGCGCCGCCTCATCGAGCACACCGGCGCGCCGCTGGACGGGGCCGAGGGACTCTATTGTCCGCCGACACCCGCGGCAATCGCCGCCCTCGATCCCGACGCTTTGCTGCCGCTGAAATTTTCCCGACAGAAAGCCAGCACCGTCGTCAGCGTGGCCCGCCTCATCGCGGACGGACAGCTCGACCTCGCGGCTCTTCGCGGGGCATCGGCGACCCGCGTGGAGCGCACGCTGCTCGCGATTCGTGGGCTCGGCCCGTGGTCGGTGAACTATATCATGATGCGCTCGCTGGGCTTCGCGGATTGCGTGCCGCTGGGCGACACGGGCGTGAGTAGCGGGCTGCTCGCCTTGCTCGAACTTGAGGAACGGCCGGACATCGACGCCACGCGGACGCTCATGGCAGTTTTCTCGCCCTATCGCAGCCTCGCGACCGCGCACCTCTGGCAATTTCAAAAACCCATCCCGGTATGAACGCCACCTTCGATACCTTTCCCACTGCCTTCGGCGCCTTCTCCATTGCGGTCAACGCCGACGGCGACCTGCTCGGCACCGCGTTTGGTGACGTCCGCACGCTGCAGTTGCGAATCCCCGCGTATCACCTTTCTCAGGACGCAGGCCGCGGACGCGACGCCCGGGAGCAAGTGCTCGCCTTTTTCGCTGGAAAACGGCGGACCTTTCAGCTCCCCATGGCGGAGATCGGAACGGCCTTTCAACGGCGGGTGTGGGCGGAACTCGGTCGTATCCCATTTTCGGAGACACGCACGTATGGCGGGATCGCCGCCGCCATCGGCCAGCCGCGGGCGGCGCGGGCGGTGGGTCGCGCCAACGCGCTGAACCCCGTGTGTCTCATTGTGCCGTGCCATCGGGTGATCGGCGCCAACGGCGCGCTGACGGGCTTCGCCTTCGGCGCACCACTGAAGCAGCGCCTGCTCGACCACGAGCGAGCCTTTCCGATGTAGAGCCTGTCGACGTAGCACCCGAGCTTGCGTGTGGCTGGTCGTTCGCGACGGGAACAATCTCTGCAAGCCCGCCGAGGTCCACGAACGAGCTCGGGGCCTGCGACTCGACGTTTCCCGCTTTCCCGTTTTCAGCTCTCCTAATTTCCCAATTTCCCGATTTTCCAATTTCAGCTTTCCCGCTTTCCGATTTTCCGATTTTCCAATTTTCCAATTTTCAGCTTCGCCGCCTCGTGCAACGCGACCACGAAGCGCTTGAGCTTCGCTTCGTCCTTCACTCCGGGCGCTGACTCCACGCCGCTGTTCACATCGACAAAACGCGATCCGGTCCGATGCAGCGCTTCGCCAATGTTCTCCGGGTTTAAACCGCCCGCGAGGATCCAGAAATTTTTCGAATGCGCCGCCTGATGCCGCGCGAATTTCGCCCAATCCCCCGTCTTCCCGGAACCTCCGAAGCCGTCGGCGTGAAACGTATCCAGCAGAATAAACTTGGCGACCGCGAGCGCGGCCGGCGAGACGTCGACATCGGCCGGCAACTTGGGCGCGAGCCAGAGGTGCTTTTCCCCGACCAAGCGGGACCATGCGGTCAGCTGCATATCCGGTGTTTCAGGACGGAAATGAATCTGAAAATAATCAAACCCCGCGGCCTGCATCTCCGTCAAAGCCTCAATCGACGGTTCCACCGAGACCGCCACTTTGCGCCGCTGCGGCAGCCGCGGGGACATGGCGCGGAACTGCTCCAGCGAGATATACCGCGGTGACTTCGGGTGAAAAATGAATCCGAGATAGTCCGCACCACAGCGATCCGCAAAGTCCGCATCGACCAGCGAGGTGAGCCCACACACTTTGAAACGAATGCCGTCAATCATGACTGGAAAATGCAGTTGAAGCCACAGATTTCACCGATGAGCACAGATCACCAAGGCACTATAAATTACCGTCTCTTCACCTTGCGGGTGAATTGCGGCCAGGTGTCTCTTCATTTGTAGTCCTCCGTATCCGTGCTCATCGGTGTAATCTGTGGTTAAAAGAAACTGCCGAATTTTGGTTCAAAATGAATTGATGCGGGCGATCACGTGATCGACCTGCGCGTCGGTCAACTCGGGGAAAATTGGGAGGCTGACGCAGGTATCGGCGGCCGCTTCCGCAACCGGGAAGGAGCCACGACCTTTCCCGAGCTCCGCATAACATTTCTGCAAATGCAGCGGCACCGGATAAATCAGATCCGTGCCAATCTCATGTTGCGCCAGATGCTCGCGCAAGGCGTCGCGCCGCGGGTGTCGGATCGTGAATTGGTGGAAGACCGATTGACCGTACGCAGGTTGTTCCGGCGTACGCACGTCGCTCAACGAAATTTCCGCCAAGTAGCGGGCCGCAATCGCCTGGCGCCGCGCCGTCCAGCCGGCGAGGTGTGGGAGTTTCACGTGGAGCAACGCGCCTTGAAATCCGTCCATGCGAAAATTGCCACCGATGATGTCGTGATAGTAACGACGATCCGAGCCATGCACCCGAATGTGCCGCGCCCGCGTGTGCACCGCCTCGTCTTTCGCAACAAAGGCTCCACCCTCGCCGCAGCCTCCGAGGTTTTTCGTGGGATAGAAACTGAAGGTGCCGACGTCACCGATGATACCGACAGGCGTGCCGCGGTACCGGGCGCCCACGGCTTGGGCGCAGTCCTCAATCACGAAGAGTCCATGCTGATGAGCGATCGCCATGATTTCATCCATGCGCGCCGGCTGGCCGAAGAGATGCACGACAATGATGCCCTTGGTCCGGGGCGTGATCGCGGCGGCAAGTTTCGCTGGATCCAGGTTGAAGGTCCCTTCCTCGATATCGGCGAAGACGGGCGTCGCACCGACGTAATTGATGCCCCACGCTGAGGAGATGAAGGTAAACGGCGTGGTGATCACTTCATCGCCGGGGCCGAAGCCCGCGAGCATGCAGGCGACGTGCAAGGGAGAGGTGCCGCTGTTCATCCCCAGTGCCCGCGGATAGCCGAGCGTGGCGGCGAACGCCTGCTCGAACTGCTCGACGTCCTTCCCCAGGCAAAACCGCGTCGCGTCGTAGGTCGCCGCGAGAGCCGCGAGCGCCGGCTCACGCAGGCTGCGATGCTGGATCGAGAGATCGAGAAACGGAACGTTCATAGGACGAGTAATCACGCAATACGGAGCGCCGCCGAGCCGCAACCAAACTCAAGCAGTCGAGCGTTAACCCCGGATGAGGCCCCGATCACCCAAAGAACTCGATCACGACAGGGCTTTGAAACTGCCAGCAGGCGGGGCGATTTCCCAGCCTTTCTCCGCCAGCCACATCGCGAGTCAGGCCGCGTTCAGGGCGTAGAAGTGGGTCGGCGAGAAGGAACGTTATCACTCAATCGCGGCGAATTTCCAGATTCCGGAATTGCCCAAGGTCATCGAACGAGCCGAGTCCGATCCAGCCGTGCGTCAGGGTCTTGTCCCCGGCCGTCAGCACACTCGTGTTCATATCATCGAAATATACAGAGATTTTTCCCGCCACGGCGTCGTGCACCACCTTCAGGCGGTGCCAGATGTCCGGTTTCCACGGCGTACCAGCCGTCCGCGTCGCAGTGATCGCGCGCCGATCAGCGTGATCGACCAGATGAAGCTGATGATGGACGCCATCCGCTTTCTCGCCGAGATGGGCGTAGTAAAAACGCGTGTCGTCCTGACGCCCAAACGCGATGCAAAGGTCGTTGTTCCCCGCATCGAACTTGGTGAGCCGGGCTTCAACCGTCAGCGTGAAGGACTTCAACTCCGTCGTCGTGAACCACGCGAGATTGAAGGGGCTCCGGACCGTGGGCTTGAAGGCCTGCTGCTGGTGCAAGGTCAACACGGCGGTCCCCTTTTCCTGACTCCACGTCCACGCCGCGGAATCCCCAAATTTCCAGGCACCAGGGGTTTCAAAGGGTCGAATCACCTCCGCGCCCAAGAGCGGAACCGCGAGGAGACAGGAAAGCAAAAAGAGTCTCATGGGAGACACCGATAAGCGCGGCGGAGAACGTGGGCGAGCTGGTTTTCGTCCCCGAGGAAACGGCGCCGCGCCGCCAGTCACCATTTCAAATCATCCGAACGCAGGCTTGCCCGCTTCCAGTGCGCGGCTTTGCTCATCGGAGGCCTCAGCCCACGCGCCTACCTTTCGCGTGAAATCCCCCACCCACCTCGCTATGCACCTCGCCGATCGTCTTGTTCGTACCTTACCCGCGTCCTGGTTTGACCAGGTGTTCGCTTTCCTGGCGGCCCTTCTTCTCTGTTTCACTTTCAACGTCGCTCCCGTCGCCTTTGCCGCCGCCGCCCCCACGACTGGCACCATCGAGGGCCGCATTTTCAACCCTCGTAGCGGCACGGTCGTCGAGGGAGCACGAGTCAGCGTCGAGAGCGCGTCGCTGGTCACGTTCAGCGACGCCGATGGCGTTTTCCGCCTGAACGATGTCCCGGCCGGGACCGTGCAATTGCGAATCTTCTTCACGGGTGTTACCCCGCAGCTCGAAGCGGTCGAGGTCGTCACGGGCCAAACCGTACAACGCAACATCACTCTTGGAACAGCCCGTCCCGACGCGCTGCCGGGCGACCCGAACGTGGTAAAGCTCGACCAATTCGTGGTGGGCGAATCACGCGAGATGGAAGCGGCCGCGATCGCCATCAATGAGCAACGCTTCGCTCCCAATGTGAAGACGGTGGTATCCACCGACGAATTCGGCGCTGTCGCGGAAGGCAACGTCGCGGAATTCCTGCGTTACCTGCCCGGTCTCACGGTCGATCTCAGCGGCGGCGATGCCCGGACGGTCTCCGTCGACGGCGCACCCGCGGCGAACACACCCGTTACGCTCGGCGGTCTAAGTCTCTCCAGCCCGACCGGCACGGGGCGGGCCGTGGAGGTGGGGTTTTTCAACCTCAACAATATCTCCCGCATCGAGGTCTCCATGTCGCCCACGCCCGATTCACCCGGTTCCGCGCTCGCGGGCTCCGTGAATATGGTGCCGCGCAGCTCGTTTGAACGCACCAAGCCGCTCTTCAATGGCAGCGTCTATCTCATGGCGCGCGACGACCTGATCAAGTTCGGCGATCAAGCTGCGCTCTACCGCGATCCGCGGCGGGTCATTCATCCCGGCTTCGACTTTTCATGGGTCGTGCCGGTGAATAAGAAGTTCGGGTTCTCGGTCGCCACGGGCTACTCGACCCAATTCTCGCACCAGGTCGGACACACCAACACCTGGCGCGGAGTGAGCACCGCGACCAACGGCGTAGCCTTCCCCCATACGACGCCAGGGAGCCCGTACCTTTCGGCCTACCAGTACACGGATGCGCCGAAGGAGTCCGGGCGTGAATCACTGGGTCTCACGCTCGACTTCCGTCTCTCGGATTACGACCGCGTTTCAGTTTCGTATCAGTATTCTTCCTTCGATGGCTGGACCGCCGCCCGCAATCTTCAGTTCAACCCGTTGCGGATCGCGCCCGGCTTCACGACGAACTCCGTGCAGGGCGTCGCCGGCGCGGGCAATATCCAGATCACCAGCGGCAACGGCAGAGTGCGCGAGAATCGCACCTTCATGCCCACCTTCAACTGGCGACACGACGGGCCGGTGTGGAAATTCGACGGCGGGGTCGGCCGTGCCTTTGGCACGGACCGCATCCGGAGCACCGACAAGGGCCTCTGGCAGAACGTAATCGCCCGCCGTACCGGTGTGACCGTGGCGTTCGACCAGATCATCGACACCCGTCCCGGTGTCATCACCGTAACCGATAACGCCACCGGCGCACCGGTCGACCCGTATCAGATCGAGAACTACTCGCTCATCAGTGTCGCCGAGACGCCCCGCAGCGGGGACGACGTCAACTTCAGCGCATTCCTTAACGGTCGGCGGGACTTCTTCTGGAAATTCCCGTTCACCCTGCGCAGCGGTCTCGACTTTCGGCAGTCCACGCGCGACAGCAACCAGGGCGCCATCACTTACAACTATACTGGCAGCAACGTGCCGGGCAGCGCCGCGGCGTTCCTCGATCCGTCGAGCCCCAAGCGTGAACGCGCCTACGGATTTCCCCGGATGGAGTTTGTGGACTACAAAACGACGCTCGATTTTTTCCGCGCTAATCCGGGTCAGTTCACCATCAACGATGACACGACCTATCGTAACTTCGTGACGAACTCCAAGTGGGCACGGGAGGCGGTTTCGGCGGCGTACCTTCGCGGAGACGCCGCGTTCTTCAACCGCCGCCTGCAAGTCGTCGGCGGTGTACGCGTCGAGCAGACCAATGTCTGGGCCAACGGCCCGCTCACGGATCTCACCCGCAACGTCCAACGCGACTCCGCGGGCAATCCCGCGCGTAATGCCCAGGGCAATCCTGTGCCCATCACGACCAACGCGCTCGAGGCCTCCCGGCTGACTTTCCTGGTAAGAGGAACGGACGTGGAAAAGGAGTACCTGCGGTTTTTTCCGAGCGTCAACGTCAGCTATAATCTCTCCGAAAACCTGATCGCGCGCGCCGCCCTCTCGACGTCCATCGGCCGGCCGAATTTCAATCAGTACGCCGGCGCTGTCACGCTGCCCAACACGGACAATCCGCCGAGCTCCACGAATCGAATCAGCGTGAACAATGCCGGCATCAAACCCTGGAGCGCGACGTCCACCAAGATCCGACTCGAATACTACTTTGCCGGGGTCGGCCAGCTCGCAGTCGGTGCCTTCCGCCGTGACTACACGAATTTCTTTGGCAATATCGTCGTTCCCGCCACGCCTGAGTTTCTGGGCTTGTACGCGCTGGACCCCGACGAATACGGCGCGTACGAAGTCTCGACTCAATACAACGTTCCGGGCAACACTCGCGTCGACGGCTGGGACGTCAGCTACAAACAAGCGCTCACCTTCCTGCCCCATTGGGGGCGGGGCCTCCTGGTCTTTGCCAATTACAGCCGCCGCATCGCGAAGACCCAGAATCTCGGCTCCATCGGCTTTAACGATATTCCCTATAGCGGATCCTTCGGCGTCAGCCTCTCGCGTGCGCGCTATAGTCTACGCGTCAATTGCAGCTTCCGTGACGACCAGATTCGAAACTATGTCTCCGGCAGCAGCATTGAGCCGGGTACCTACGTGTATACGCCCGCCCGCAATACGATCGATGTGCTGGGCGAATACACCTTCTGGAAGCGCATGGCCGTCTTCGCAAACCTGCGCAATGTCGGCGATGTCCCGAACGAAGATGCCGCCGCCGGCCCGAGCACTCCCGACGTCGCCAAACTCCGCCATCGCGAGCGCTACGGCTCCCTGTGGACCGTCGGCATTAAGGGCACGTTTTAATAGAGCGTATATAATACCAACGTTCCAAAGATTTTAGACTTTAACCACGGACCACACGAATGACACGGATGAACCCAAGCATCCGTGTTATCCGCGTTGAAAAGTTCACATTCAGACTTTTTACAGGAGGTCGCGGAGGACGCTGAGGTAATACCCAGGTGGAGATGTGATTGGCTCGATCCTTAGGGGTCTTTTGTGCCTCTTGTGGCCAATTGTTCGGATGTACATTTGCAAGAAGTCGAGGTCCCCCTCGTGATCCGTGGTCAAAAATACCGCGTTCGTCGGAGGCATGGGTCCAAGCCAGGTCATCTGTCATTGGGTAGGGCGGGTCTGTGACCTGCCCGCAGCGGGTCACAGACCCGCCCTACTTTGATCCATCGAGCTGGATTGCCGCAGTCGGTCCACCTCTCGCAATGGCAGTCGCGATGTTCATTGCGGACTCCACGCCAGCGCTTCCCTTCCAGCCCAGAACTCCGACCGCCCCACGTCAGCTGTTACTAAGCTTCTTCACCACGGCAACCAGGGCGTCCAGACTCGGCGTCTTGGCCGTGAAATCGATCGGCAGGCCGACGGCCTTCATCGTTTCGCTCGTCTGCGGTCCGATACTGCCGGCGAGCGGACGCTTCGCGTCACTCGCAAACTTCAACGCCGGGGCCTGATCAACAAACGACTGCACCGCGGACGAACTCGCGAAGAGAATGGCATCCGCTCCCCGCGCCCGGAAATCCGCCGCCGCCGGCTCATTCGTCAAATCGGTCTGCTCCGTCTTGTAGACTTGCAACGTATCCACAATTGCGCGCTCGGCCTCGAGTTTGATAATCAGCTCATCGCGGTTCTGATTACCGGTAATGATCAACAGCTTGGCGCTGTCCAAGCTACCGCCTTCGATGAGAAGATCAGCCAGCGCCGCGGCCGTCGCCACCTTGGGCTGGCACTCGATTTTGATGTGATGCTGGGTGATTGCCTTCGCGGTCGTGTCGCCGACCGCCGCGAAACGCAGTAAGCCGAGCGAGCGCACATCCTCATAGATGCGATAAAACTCCTCGAAGAAAAAGCGGACGCCATTCGCACTCGTGAAGACAATCCAGTCGTAGGTGCCGAGCTCCATCAGAACGTCGACGAGCACGTGCTTGTCGATCTCCTTGGTGATGCTGATCAGCGGCAATTCGATGACCTCGGCGCCCAAGGCGGTTAGTTTCGCGGTCAGCTCGGGCGATTGCTCGCGGGCCCGGGTGACAGCAATGCGGCGGCCGGAAAGGGAGGATGAAGAAGCCATTGATTAACGATCGGAGGAGCGACGCAACTCTCAGACCCGAAGGGAGACGAGAGGAGCGGCAAAAAACGCTTACTTTAAACCGAAGTGCTGCAGGATGCGCGCGGCGGTGTCGACCGGCTCGGCATAGTCCTCATTCGTGAGCGGGACGCTGCACAGTCCCGTGGTCTCGTGATAGAGATAGAGCGTATCCGGCGTGGCGTGAGCCCCAAACGCCGTGTGGCAGCCGCCGCCCAAGGCAGTCTGAAAGGCGCGCTCCAGCGTGACTTCGCGCATCGTGGCTGCATCGAAAATCGCCCCGAACTTGGCCGCGTCGAGTTCGCGGCATTGAATGGCGATCGCGCCCTGCCCCACGGCGGGAACCATCTGATCAAAGGTCAAGGGCGCGAACTCCACCCCAGGCCATTCCTCGATGCCCAAGCGCTTGAGTCCGGCCGCAGCGAGAATGGTCCCATCCGCGACGTGCAACTCGCCGATCTTCTTCAGTCGCGTATCCACATTGCCCCGAATTTCCGTGAACTCCACGTCGGGAAAAATCAGTTTCACCTGCAAACGCCGCCGCGGACTGCCGGTTGCGATCGTCTTCGGCGTTTCCACCCCGGTGTGCAGGATGAGCACGTCACGCGTATCCGCGCGCGGCATATAACCGCCGATCGCGAGCCCCTCCGGCATGTCTCCGGGAAGATCCTTCGTGCTGTGCACCGCGACGTCGGCCTCACCACGAAGCAACGCCTGTTCGAGTTCACTCGTGAACAAGCCCTTGCCCCCGCGTTTCTCCAGCGACCATTCGGTTTGCTTGTCGCCGGTGGTGACGATCTTGAGCAGCTCGGTTTCAACGCCGAGTTGATTGCGCAAGTGAGCCGCCACCATCTCGGTCTGAGCCAAAGCCAGCGGACTTTTTCTTGTAGCCAAAACCAATTTCATAAGGCGATCAGACCGGGTGGGAGCGCCGGAGTCGGCGCAGGTTTAACAAAGGAAAAACGTAATGGGAAAACGCAGCTCAAACACGAACGTTTCGCGGGGAAACGAGTGACGACGCGGGCATCGTCGACGTCGATCGAAAGGGGACGTGAACTGGACTTTGGGTTGGAACGTGCGCTTGATTTTGACTTGGAATTTCACGGATCATACGGATCCAAGACCGTCTTATCCGTGTTCATCAGTGAGATCCGTGGTTAAATTCTGTTTCTTTCGAGCGATTGCTATAGGGGTCGGAAAAACAGAAGGCGCAGAGAGCAAGTCTCTACGCCTCCGAAGGCTTTTTATTCCCGTTCCGGCCGCGCAGATCCTCAGGAATAGGATGCCTGCACGCCCTTGAGATTCTTCTTGGTCATCCAAGGCATCATCGAGCGCAGGTAGGTTCCGGTCTTTTCGATCGGATGGTTCTCACCGGCTTTAAGGAGCTTGTTATAGTTCTTCAGGCCGCCCTTGTACTCTTTCACCCATTCCTTGGTGAATTTGCCGGACTGAATTTCCTTCAGGATCTTCTTCATCTCGGCCTTGGTCTTCTTGTTTACGATGCGAGGACCGCGGGTGATGTCGCCAAACTTGGCGGTCTCGGAGATCGAGAAACGCATCCCGGCGATACCGCTCTCATACATGAGATCACAGATGAGCTTCAGCTCGTGGAGACACTCGAAATAAGCCATCTCGGGCTGATATCCGGCCTCGACCAAGGTCTCGAAACCGGCCTGCACCAGCGCGCTTGCTCCACCGCAAAGGACGGCTTGCTCGCCGAAGAGATCGGTCTCGGTTTCTTCCTTGAAGGAGGTCTGCAACACCCCCGCGCGGGTCGAGCCAATGCCCTTGGCCCAGGCCAAAGCGATTTTCTTGGCCTTCTTCGACCTGTCTTGAGCGACCGCGATGAGCGCCGGCATGCCCTTGCCTTCGGCATAGAGGCGGCGGACCATGTGGCCCGGGCCCTTGGGAGCGACCATGATACAGTCGATATCCTTGTGGAGCTTGATCAGGCCGAAGTGAACGCCGAGGCCGTGGGAGAACAACAGAGTCTTGCCCTTGGCGAGATTGGGGAGGATGTCCTGCTCGTAAACGTCCGCCTGCTTCATATCGGGCAGCGCGACCATGATCACGTCCGCACGACGCACCGCTTCCGCGGTGTCGACGACTTCGAAGCCGTGTTGCTCCGCGACGGCGCGTGACTTGGAACCCGGATAGAGGCCGATGATGACCTTACAGCCGCTGTCCTTGAGGTTCAGCGCGTGGGCATGGCCTTGGGAACCGTAGCCGAGGACGGCGAGGGTTTTGTTGGCGAACACGCCGAGATCGGCGTCTTTATCGGTGTAGACTTTGGCGGGCATGGTTTGGAAAAGTTGAAGGGCGGACGAGTGGCGGGCGTTGGGGTGAGTTCAGCGATGAACGGTGAGCGTTGAGAGCGTCGGAGTGGAGGCGGATGGCGTGCTGAAAATTGAAAGCGGGCGATGCGCTCGGTCTTTCAAACCCTCAACCCACATCGCTCAACATCGTGTTTCTCTTTAGCGCTTCAGCGCGAGACGACCGGTGCGGGCGAGTTCGATGATGCCGAAGGGCTCGAGCAGGCCGAGGATCGCGTTGACCTTTTCGTCGTCGCCGGTCGCTTCGATGATCACGAAGTCTTGGGCGAGATGAACGATCTTGGCGCGGAAGATCTCCTTGATTTGAAGAATCTCGGGGCGGGACCTGGCGTCGGCGCGCACCTTGACCAGGATCAGCTCCCGGTTGACGGCCTGGCCTTCGGTGAAGTCGAGGACCTCGACGACGTTGACGAGCTTCCGGAGCTGTTTGATGCAGAGGTCGAGCTGGACGTCGTCACCCTTGAGAACAGCGGTGATACGGGACAGCGACGCGTCATGCGTGGGGGCGACATTGAGCGAGTCGATGTTGAAGCCGCGGCCGGAAAACATTCCGGAGACGCGCGCCAAAACGCCAAACTTGTTCTCAACGAGGACGGAAACGGTATGTCGCATGAAGGTGGAGTGACGAATAATCTGGAAGCGGATACTAAACTCGACCGCCTTTCGCCCTCCGCTGCGCTGCGAGAGAAAGGTGGTGGACGCTGAGGGACTCGAACCCCCGACACCCTCGGTGTAAGCGAGGTGCTCTAACCAACTGAGCTAAGCGTCCGAGCCGAAGGGAGAAAAAAGCCTACCGCACCCGACTATGACAAGGAATTATTCCGGTATGACGTAGCGAAAAGTGAAACCAAGCGGAAAATTGCCCGCCACTCACCGCATTTTGGAGCGGTGAGTCCCCGGCAACGTGACCTACTTTCAGACCCCCGCCATCGCCGGAGCCGCCGTCGAACCCGGCGTCTTCCGCCGCAACCAGCCTTCGCGCACCATCAGTTCTGCGTTCTGCAGCGCGTTCAACGCCGCGCCTTTCCACAGATTATCTCCGCTCACCCAAAGCGCGAGGCCGTTGTCCAAAGCCGAGTCGATGCGAATGCGGCCCACCCCGCACTTCACCTTCCGCGAGAAATCCAGCGGGGTCGGATAAGCCCGCTTCGCCGGATCGTCGACGAGTTCAGCCCCCGCAAACGCCGCAATCGCGGCCTTCGCCGCCTCGACGCTCACCGGACGCTCAAACTCGGCGTTCACCGCAATGGAATGCGCCCGCACCACGGGTACGCGTACCGTCGTCGCCGAAACCCTGAGGTTCGGGAGGCCCATGATCTTACGGCTCTCCAACATCATTTTCGTTTCTTCGCCCGTGTAGCCGTCCGGTCCAAACGAATCCACCTGCGGGATCACATTAAACGCGATCTGGTAGGGATAAACTTTGGGGGCGATCGGCTCACCCTTCGCGTGAGCTTGAATCTGATCTTCCAACTCCCGCACGGCTTCGGCGCCCGTGCCGGACACGGATTGATACGTGCTCGCAAAATAACGCTTCAACCCAAACGCCTGGTGCAGCGGCCAGAGCGCCATCAACGTCACGGCCGTCGAGCAGTTTGGGTTGGCGATGATGCCTTTGTGCTGGCGCAGACCCTCGGGATTGATCTCGGGAATCACGAGCGGCACCTCCGGATCCATCCGGTAGGCGGAGCTCTTGTCGATCACGAGGCAGCCCGCGTTGACCGCGTCCGGTGCCAGCGCGCGGGTGGCCGCTGTCCCCGCCGCAAAAAACGCCACATCGATGTCGGCAAACACTCCGGGCTTCGCCTCCTCCACTTTATAAGTCTTGCCCGCGCAACCGATGACTTTGCCCGCCGACCGCGCCGAAGCGAAGAGCCGCAGCGAGGCAAAGGGGAAGTTGCGATCATGCAAAAGCTGGAGCAGCTCTTGACCGACGGCGCCTGTCGCGCCGACGATACCGACATTGATGGATGCGTTGTTCACGAGTTTGTCTCCCATGGAGCAGGTCAACAAAACCTGCGCCCGCCTCGGCATCAAGCCCGGAGAGCGTATCCTCGCGGTGCGCATCAGCACAGCGACCCTGCAATTTTTCCGCAAAGGTGAGCTGGTCAAGAGTTACGTCGTCTCCACCTCCCGCCGCCCACCCTCAAATATCAAAGGCTCCCTCGGCACCCCCCGTGGACTGCATGAGATCGCCGAACGGATCGGCGCCGGCCAACCGCCCGGAATGGTATTCAAGTCGCGGGTCCCCACCGGGCGGCATTTTTCAGAACTCTCCGAAGACAGCGCGGCCGCGGACAGCAATCTGATTACGACCCGGATTCTCTGGCTCAGAGGCCTGGAACCGGACGTGAATCGCGGCGGCGACGTCGACACCTACAGCCGCTACGTCTACGTCCACGGCACCAATCAAAGCCACCGCATTGGCGCGCCTTTGAGCGCCGGCTGCGTGCTCATGCGCGATCTGGATATCATCGAACTTTACGAAGACGTCCGCCCCGGCGATCTGGTTTGGATCACAGATTGAGGCCCGGAGGCGAAAGACTCCCACGGTGATACAGAC
>Ga0163151_10001265_pt1 | contig 43094 bp, 55 predicted proteins | sample OliLakLV19MP5IB2_FD_145596 | JGI IMG/M metagenome (GOLD analysis project Ga0163151, IMG submission 145596) | Freshwater microbial mat bacterial communities from Lake Vanda, McMurdo Dry Valleys, Antarctica - Oligotrophic Lake LV.19.MP5.IB-2 | ecosystem: Environmental > Aquatic > Freshwater >...
GAGCTGAACGCCATCGCCCATCGCCTCAACACGCGCCCGAGAAAATGTCTCGACTTTGCGACGCCCCTGGAAGTCTATACGCAACTGCGTCATCAACCACCCGTTGCACTTGGAACTTGAAACCGCCCTTCAAAATGCGCCTGGTTGTATCCATAGTCGTCTCGCGGCCCCACAAAGAGGAACCCCATCTTGACTTTATCCTGTGCCCCCCATGCTTTGCCGAGCCAGCCCAAGCCGCCCAACATTCCCAGTGCTCCTGCAGCCGCGGTCCCCTTCAGCACTTGGCGTCTAGTCAGTTTATGTGATGGAGCCATAGGTCCTCCTTAATTATGATATGTGAATGCCGGCGCACCCTCCCGCACAATGAACGTTCCGGTTTCACCGGCCAGGGCACGACCGATATTGGGAGGATTGGTGATCAACCCTGTCGACCCGCCACCTTCCAAGAATTCGATCACCGCCTGAATTTTCGGTCCCATGCTGCCCCTGTCAAACTGATTGTCCGCGAAATGCTTCTTCGCTTCAGCCACCGTCATGCGATCCAGCCATTGCCGATCGGGCCTATTGAAGTTGATGGCCACCTTCTCAACTCCTGTGGAGACCAACAGTAAATCAGCTCCGATCCCACGAGCCAGCAAGCTTGACGCCAGGTCCTTGTCGATGACGGCCTCAACCCCGGTTAAGTTGCCCTCTTCGTCCTCGACCACAGGGATACCGCCCCCCCCGCAGGCAATGACTACGAGCCCCGATCTGGCCAACAGGTTGATCGCTGCCATTTCGATGATGGTCTTCGGCAATGGTGACGGCACCACCCGCCGCCAACCACGCCCCGCATCCTCCTTCACGATCCACCCTTGCCGGGCCGCGAGCCGCAGCGCGGTCGCTTCGTCCATTTGAGACCCGATGGGCTTGGAGGGGTCGGCAAACGCCGGATCGTTGCGATCCACCAAGGTCTGCGTGATGATGGCTACGGCCTTCCGATCGATCCGGCGCTTACGGAATTCGTTATACAATGCCTTGATGAACATGTAGCCGATACCACCCTGTAGATCCGCATCGGCATAATCCATTGGCACGGGAGGCACCTCCTCCAGTGCCAGCTCGGAACGGCGCAGGATGAAGCCGACCTGTGGACCAGTCCCATGGGTAATCACCACATTCCACCCGGTTGCGATCATTTCTACGATATGGTGAACGGTGATGGCGGCTTCCCGACTTTGATCCGGGATCGACTCGTGGTCCTTGTCTAGGATCAACGAGTTGCCCCCGACGGCGACAACGGCAAGTCTATTGGTGGATGTCATCAGCCACACCTCCCTGTATCACGGACTGTCGTGTATGGCGCTTGCCAGTGCGGACACCGCCTGCGTAAAACAGGCCAGAGGCGCGCGCGTGATACCGGCCCCGATCTGTCCGACTCCGGCCTCACGATGGGCAATCCCCGTATTGATAATCGGTTGTATGCCGGTATCGACGACCTTACGAACGTCAATGCCCGCAGGTGAGCCGGCAAAGTTGATCGCCGGTAAGGTGAAGGCGCCATTCCGGCCCAACGTGATATGGGTCATCGCCATCGTATTGTCGATCGCATCCTGCGGCGTGCCGCCGACGAACTTGACGATCGCGGGGGAGGCGGCCATCGCGAAGCCACCCACACCCGCTGTTTCGGTGATGGCACTGTCCCCCAGATCGGGCGCCGCGTCCGCCATGGTGTAGCCGGGGAAATACAGCCCATCCACCACGGGCGCCTGAGTAGTAAACCACCTGTCTCCTGTCCCACTCACCCGGATACCGAATTCCACACCGTTTCGGGCCATGGCCGTGACCAGACTGCTTCCTGGAATATTATGAGCAGCATCCAGCATGGCTTTGCATGCCGCCATTGAAATATTCAGAAAAAAATGGTCGTTCCCGACCATGAAGTCAACCGACGCTGAAATCTCAGTGTGCGAGAGGCTCGTCTTGAGCAAGGCCGGGATGATTCGTTTCAGAAATAAAGAGGAGGCCGCGACATTGCGGTTATGCACTTCATCACCCATGTGCAACGCCTGCGCCATCAATGGTTTGAGGTCCAATCCCCCCAGAATCCGTAACCCTGCCTGCAATGTCGGGCTGAGAACTTTTTCGATCCATTGAAGGCGCGCAACAACGTCCGGACTATTGGCACCGAATCGCAAGACTTTGCCCAAACCCTCGTTCATGTTGCAAAACGCTCGATTGCCGTGAACGGTATTCACAATGATCCAGACAGGCATCGAGGGACTGATGATGCCTGCCATGGGGCCGACAGCGTCATGGTGATGGCAGGGTTCGAAGAGAATGTCGCCGCTGGCCGCCAACGCCCGTGCCTCGTCAAGGTTGGCAGCCCAGCCCTCATAAAGAATGGCCCCGATAATCGCGCCTTGCATGGGGCCGCACATCCGCTCCCACGCAATCGGTGGCCCTCCGTGCAGCACCATGCGTTTCCCCATGTTGGGAAGCACCTCTCCGGCGATTCCGATACCCTGAAGCATCGGCTGAGCCGACAGATAGGCATCGTACGCCTTGTGGTTGGCCGCCTCGATGACCGGTAGGTTGACGAGCCGCGCCAGATCCTGGCAGATGCTCTGATCACCTTGCGCCGGTGGAGCCCACTCGACGTGTGTCACGACCCCACCGGCATCGGCGATCGACTTCGCAAATGAGGCCAGTCCGACATTTAAGACCTGAAGATCCTCTCGGAACAATTCAATCATCACACGTCCCCACGCAGTGAACCAGCCCGTGCGACAATCTGGGCGGCCAGGCGCACGGCCTGTGCATTGCTTTCGGTCAAGATCACTCCTGCTCCACGTAGCGCAGCTTCCTGTTTGGACAGGTTCTGCGGGTCGGACGTGGTGCCGCAGACGAAACCGACACACACCAAATGCCGCCCCCCTTTCTCTGCCACATCTCTTGCCTTGTGAATCACCGGCACCATTTCACTCGCCGGATCACTGTGCGAGCCAAAGCCCAGCACCACGTCAAGTAAGATGACAGCCACTTCAGGGTCCGACGCCTCCTTGAGAAGACGTTCGCTCCGTAGTCGATGGTCGATCATCGGATGAGGGCGTCCTCTGGTGAACAGATCGTCTCCCAGATCGACGACGGTATGTTTACAGCTGTTCCACACATCCTCAAGACGGTCTTGTGGGCTCACAGGCGTATTCGAATAGACCTGCCCCAGAGCTTCGGTGAAAAGAAGTGTGGCCTCATAGCAGAACGTGCCACCACTGTAGAGGCCACGCACAAATCGCTGTGTTGGGGAGAAAGATGGCATCGCACTAGCCGGGGCACTCTTGACTGCCGCTGAATCAGGAGATCTGCCGTCAGATAGGGCCACTGCCGTGAGGGCAGCATCCTCGAGAGTCTTCACGGCATAGAGATTGGGCCCTTTGATATCTGCCAAATCTGCACCCAGAAAGTTCACCACCACCGGCTTGCCTGTCTGACCTGCCGCCGTCAATACTCGCCGGGCAACATCCGGTGCCGGCGGCTTGGAGATCAGAACAATGACCGAGGTTGACGGATCGGCGGCCAATGCCTTCAGCCCCTGGAGCATGGAGATACCCCCTACATCCCGGTGCAAGTCATGACCTCCTGTTCCGATCGCCTGGGAAATACCCTTGCCCCATCGATCGATAAGGCAGGTGACTTGCTGAAGACCGGTGCCGGACGCGGCGACGACACCGATATCCCCGCGCGTCACGACGTTGGCGAAGGCGAGCGGGATGCCATTGATGATGGCGGTCCCGCAATCCGGTCCCATGACAATGAGATCGTGGTCCTGAGCGAAGCGTTTCAGCGCAATCTCATCTTTCAACTCGACATTGTCGCTGAACAGCATCACATTGAGGCCAAGACGCAAGGCCTTGAACGCCTCAGCAGCGGCGTATTCGCCGGGCGTGGAGATCAATACCAGATTGGCGCCAACCATGTTTCCGAGCCCCATTTCTATACTGCGGGGGGCCATGGCAGATGACTTCCCGTTTCCGGACATTGGAGGCGGGTTTTGGTTCAAGGCCGACTCGGCTGCAGCCATGGCAGCAGCAAGGGCAGCCTCGTCTCCCTGAAGCGCGATGAGCAAGTCGTTGGCACCGGCCTCAATAGTCTCCCCGAACAAGCCGGCTTCTTTGAGCAAGCTAATGTTGTTTGCAGAGGCCATGATCGCCGAGGCTTGTTCCACGCCGGGAAACTTGGCAAACGTGGAGGAGAGTTGCATCAGGGAGACTGAATCGCGGTAGAAATTGCGGAGAATTTTTGTCGCCCTGGCCATATGCACAGTCTCCCCATTGACGTCTCGGCCTTGGCCGGTTCGTGGCGTTGAACGTCAGGCGGTTGGGAACTTCCCCTTCGGGGGCTTATCTGGCGAACGTCAATTCCTACAGCGTGGTGTCTCGTCCAGGATGACTGCACGAACCGTCCCTCGGAAATTTTCGGCTTGCGAGTCTTGGGATGTCTTGCAGTTCATTTCTCAGCTTCCAACTTGAACACCAAATTGTATACAAAGTCAAGAGCGAAGTATGGCCGGAGTCATTTATTCTTGAAATTCTGCCAAGGCCATTCGAAGGCCTCACCGGGTGGAGGCGCTTCATCCTACGAGCAGATGAGGAACACGCCTCGTTGCGCGCTGGCGCTCTCGCGGGTTAGGGCCAGTAGATAAACAACTAGACAAGCGCAGCCCTCTCGCCTCTGGTTCAGGCTCAGAGGGGGAATCGGCACTCTGGAGGGCCGCAGAAACCTCAAAGATGGGATGAGGGAAATTACAATGCCAATTGTCGAGGTAGGGCCATATGTGTTCGAGTTCGATCCGCGGGCAGCCGTACTGGTGACCATCGATATGCAGCGCGACGTAGGGGTGCGCCGCTCACGGCGCGTCCTACTCCACGCGATCGTTAGGAACAAAATCCGTCAAGAATTAACGCTACGGGCGAAACGCGTTTAGGCAACCCTCATCTCCTAACCTTCAGATTGCTTCCCATGCATTACATTGCGACGCACGAAGCAGAAGACCTCTTCGTAGTGCCACCCCCCTGTGCCTCTCCGCTCGTCCCAGAAGTGCTCGCGGACATACTCCTGAAACTCCTCCTCGGTTGGGGAATGGGAAAAGGCATCGGCGTCGCGGTCACACAACATGAACCGAGCGATCTGGAGCGTATCGTCGAACGAGGGCGTAGCGATGGAACCTGGTACACGCGTAAACGAAAAGTCGAATTCCGTATGACGACGCATCGCTCCGGCTAGGCCATCATAGATGTTGTAGCGGGGCGCCCCGAAGTATTCGAGCATCTGATTACATCCCGAACCTGGGTCTTTGAGGGTCACGACCAGCACGCCATTCTCGGTGAGCTGGTTAGCTGCGTGAATCGTATAGGCACCCCATTTGTGATCGGGAACATGGTAATACACATGGCTGATAAGCCCGACTGCGACTGGGGTGGGCGGGGTCGTTGAGATGAGGGTGCCATCGAAAATCTGCGCGCGCGGGCACCTCATCGCAAGCACCGCACGCATGCCCTGGTGCGGTTCTACCGCATACACATATTGGAAGTGTTCCAACATAAGACGGGTGAGGTCCCCCTCCCCAGCACCCCAATCGATCGCGCGGGACTCAACGGGATAGTGGGAAAAGACCTCTCGGAGGATCTGTCGCACATAAATCCGCTCCCCAGTGTATTTCAGAAACGTGGTAAAGGCATCCGCATACTCTGGACTGTCCCAGTGAAAGCGTTTCACAGGCAGCATTATCTGCGCTTCCTGTCTTGGGAAAACCGACGAAACATCGTTCGGGCCTTCTGTGCCCCCATCACCCTCGATTGGTTTGTGGCTGTGGATCATCGCATGAAGAGGATCCGTCCGTTGATCGAACCGACCGATTCGCACGCTGTGCCCGCCTCTTTCTGCAGAAGATGGGCGCCCGTCGATTCCGCCGGAGCAGCGGTCTCTGGCCCTCCTGGGGTGGCTCTCTCTTGGAGGGCACGTCGGAACGTGCCTTCATTATGAGCGCGACCGGGAACCTAGCCGATATCTACCTGACTGTGGTGTGGAGTCAGGAGAGTTCTGAGTAAGCGCTGAGGTCGACTGAAATATAGCGATGAAGGCGACGACCAGACGATACAGCCAAGCAATAGCCCCAGGACGCCGTCTGTCCCTGAGGTGTGGCCCACCTGCAGAGCGGTCCGTGTCGCTTCTCGGACGCTGTCCATGCTTTTCGTTTTCCAAAAGCGTTGCGCCAGAGTCGCAATCGGCTCAGAGACATTGCCATTGACCGCAGATTTAATGTAGGTGCGGCTGATCGCGTTGGTGCCTGCTGCAGCCTGAAACAGCCAGGCACCCACGGATGACATGAACCTCAACCGGGGTGGATCACTGCCCGCCGTGCTCCACAATCCAGCCAAATACCCCACGATGAAATCATCGCCCGAAGGCGTCAAGCCGGGCCCCAGCCCGATCAAAGTTCTGAAGACAGTGATAGCGCTGTCAATCTGAAGGTTGCGTGTCGCATCTATCAGAGCCGGAACGGTTTGAACCGCCCTTTCGACAAATGTCTTCATCCCGGACGATGTCACGGGATATTGTCTTGACACAGGGGTGGCTGCGATTATTGCCGACATTCCGTTCCCACGCCGATGTTTCTTCAGTTCCAGCCAGGCGACCACCCACGCTTGAGCCGTGTCGCGCTGATGTAGATCGACCCGCAATCCCTTGAGATCGATGTGCCAGAGGCTAGCGGTTCGCAGATCAACGGACAGATTGGACCCGCTGATTCGGAGAATCCCTCCCCGGCAAGCGACCGGTTGTCCCACCCGGAGCTGATTCAGAAAAGTGAACTGGGAGGGAGTCCTCAAGCGGATCCCTTGGGAGAGGTTGCCTTTCTCTGATGAAACCAGGGTGAGTAAAGCATCGCTTTCAAGACTGACATTACAAGCCTGGTGGAAAACACTGTGAATAGCCCCGCTAAAGCACAGGGTCGGCGCTTCAACGCCCGCCGAGAGAGCATTGAGGCGCATTGGGCACACTCCTCCTATCGCCAGACGACATTAGGCCGTGCGTGTCATGAGATTTATTAGGTAACAGCAGGCATTGAGGAGGCATGCAGCCGAGAGGTTCCCCAGGCCGCAGGGATGATCGTGGGGAATGGAATTTCCTAGAATGAGTAGGCTCTGGCCAGCGCATCCTTGATCGCTGCATGGACGTTGTCCCTGCCCTCTTCAATATTCCGTTGCATGGCCTTGCGTGCACCCGATATATCCTTGGCTGCGATGCGTTTAAGGATTTCCAGGTGTTGGTGGCATGTGCTTTCGGCCCGGTGTGCCCTGCCGAAATCTATCATGCGAAAAAGCAGCAACCGCTCGTTGATGGCGCGAAGTTGCCGCAACAGAGACTTGTTTCCTGCTGCATGGGCGAGCGTTTCGTGAAACAGTGTGTCGAGCCGAGCCAGTTCCTCATCCTTCTTAGTCGATCCATTCAGCAGACCAGTCCACGTGCGCTTGAGCGCATCCATATCATCCTTCTTTGGCGTGCCCCGCTTCGCCAAGCATTCGACGACAAACAGCTCCAGCGCTAAGCGAACCTCATAGAGCTCCTCAATTTCACGAAGGTTGTACTGTTTAACCGCGTAGCCCCGGTTGGGCATCTTTTTGAGGAACCCATCAGTCGCCAGTGTTCGGAGGGCCTCCCGCACCGGACTACGGCTGACGCCGAATTTCTGGCAGAGTTCTGCTTCGGTAAGTCGGTGTTCTGGCGGATATTGCCAATGAATGATCCGCTCTTTCAGTGTCGCAACGATTGACGCACTGAGATTTGAGAATTGTCCTCCTCCCATCCGATCGACCTTGTCAGCCATATCTGCAATTCACCTGAATTAAGTTATCGCCTCTTCTGTGTCAGACTCCTCACGACCGATGTTCATGGATAATCCAACCTGAATGGCTCCTAAGGTCGCGCCATAGGCAGGCGAGCAAAATCCGTAACATGGTTCATCTATGGACAGATCGACATTGTATACAATCTAGAGTACATGTGGCAAGCTGAAACGAGTGCTCAACAATATCCGGCTTACTTCATCTTCTCCTGAAATTAGTTCGACCTCGAAGCCTGCTTTGCGCTTCACGAGATCGAGAAACTCATCACGGTTCTCTGCATGACGCACTGCGCTCGTCGCGACGACCGCCACCGCATCGACATACGAAGCATCAATGATCCCTCTCCACTCCTTGAGGCACTGCAGCACCCAATCCATCGCAACAATGCTCAGCTGCCTGTCTGATCGACGCCCTCACCCAGCCGGAGGATTCGCTGCTCAGATCGTACCTCTATCAGCCGCCCGTCAGGCCGCAGGTCGGCAATCAGAAATCTGCAGGTGAGCGGGCCGATCTCCACGCCGCCGAGCCGCATCGTGCGTGGCGAGTTCTTCATACGCCGCTCCGAATCTCCGCTACCTCCGATTCAAGCTTGTTGCGTGCACCTTTAAGTTCCTGAATCTCTTTGACGAGTCAACCGACTTCAGCTCGTACAGGACCCGCTCAACCGGTTCGCCTCCCTGCGAAGATGGACCCCTCGCCCACCAACATCCCGATACAGCTCGCCCAATTGCTGGTCGAGCTTGCGGATTTCGAGCCGGATCCGCAGTAGCTCCGTTTCTTCCAGCGCACGGATCGCCGCCTGCGCCGTACCATAGCGCAACGTCGCCAACCCCACCTTCAGATCATGTTTGAGTCGTTGTAAAAGACCCATGCACTTCTCTCATTTTTCTTCGCTATTCAGTTATCAATGCCGAGTGATGCGTGAGTGGTGGTCAAAGCGCCCTACCTCCTAGCCAGCATTATACATGAGCGCTTTTCTCGCAAGTCTCGCGAGTCTCGCGCAAATGCAGCGGGCTAGTCCGATGCGAGGAGTCCGTGGATAAGGGCGTACTTTGTGAGTTCCGCCGTCGTGTGGAGATCGAGGAGGGTCATGATCTGCGATTTGTGAAACTCGATCGTCTTCGGTGAGAGCGTGAGGGCCGAGGCGATTTCCTTGACCGTCTTCCCTTCTGCCACCAGTTGCAACACTTCTCGTTGGCGTGCAGTCAGGGGCTTGTCCTTCAGAGCCGCAGGCATCTTCCCTGTAATAGCCGACTCCACCAGGCCTTTGGCAACCAAGGGGGTGACATAACATTGTCCGTCCATGACCGATTGGATGGCTTGGAATAACTCTGAGCCGGCCGATCGTTTGAGCAGATAGCCTGAAGCGCCGGCCTTGAAGGCTTCATTCACATAGGCCTGGTCGGCGTGCATCGTCACGAAGATCAGTTTGGTGTGAGGCAGCATCTTCTTCAGCTTCCTGGCGGCATCGACCCCGTTGAGCTCCGGCATCGAAATATCGAGGGTGACAATGTCGGGCTGAAGCTCCTGGGCCATGTGAAGCAGCGTCCGGCCGTCCTCCGCGACACCGACAATCTCACACCGATCCTCCAATAGTTTCCGGAATCCGTCCAACACCAGCGTATGGTCGTCGGCCAAGAGAACCCGTGGCTTGCTCATGCCTCCCCCTCCGGAACGAACACCACCACCTGCACCCTCGTGCCCTTCCCCACAGAGGACACCACTTGCAAATCCCCGTGGACCAAGGCCACTCGCTCTTTCATGCCGAGCAACCCCAAGCTATGCGATCCGTTCCGGGATTGTTCGGAGTCGAATCCCACTCCATTATCTGTAATCGTGACCATCAGTTCAGATTGGAACCCGGTCAGCTCCACATCGACTTGAGTGGCCTCAGCATGCCGAGCCACGTTACTGAGACTTTCTTGAGTCACGCGATAGAGACAGGTCGCAACTTCCTGGGGAACGGCTGCGGAAATATTCTTGTGCCCAAAGCTCCCTCGGATATGGCTTCGGGCGGTGAAATCCTCCACCAACCGCTGCAGGGCGATCGGAAGACCGAGGTCGTCGAGGATGGAGGGATGAAGCTGATAGGCCAAGTGCCGCACCACATCGGACAGCTCAATCACACGGTCTTGTATCGCGCAAACAGCTCGGCCCAAGTTGCCCGGTAAGGAGCTGAGTTGCTTCCCTACGGCTTCAATATCCATGGCAAGAAGCGCAAGCTGTTGATTGATGTCGTCGTGCAGGTCGCGCGAGATACGACGCCGCTCGTCCTCCTGTACACGCAACAGTTGAAGCGCCAACTTCTGCAGGGCTTGTCGGCTCTGCTCAAGCGACTGCTCGGTCTGTATCCGTTCAGTCACTTCAGCGACCAACGATTCGTTCACGGCGGCCAGCTCCTGCGTCCGAGCCTGCACCCGCCTATCTAAGGCCTCGTTTAGCCGTTGCAACTCCTCTTGGTGCATAAGGCCCTGCTGCTCCGTCTCTTTCCGCGCTGAGATATCCCGCACAAACGCGCTGAACGTGTAGGCCCCCCCCTGCCCCAAGGACGGTGAGATGGCCAGTTCTATCGGGATCTCGTGCCCATCCCGGTGGCAGCCAATGATTTCAACCCTGGTATTCAACATCGGGCCTTTGCCGATCGCGAGGAAACGACGCAATCCCTGTTCATGGGCTTCCCGGTATTGTGGAGGAATGATGGTGGCAGAAAGGAGTCGCCCAATGGCCTCTTGTCGGGACCAGCCGAAAATCTGTTCGGCTTGTATATTCCAGTCTGTGATGACTCCAGCCGCATCCATACCAATGAAGCCATCGAGCGCCAATTCGACGATGCGCCGCGTGTGGGCTTCACTCGTGCGCAACGATGCTTCGGCCTCCACAGCAAACGCACGCTCCTGCTGCGCGTGCTGATATTCCTTCCGCACACGATTCACGGTCCACACCAAGAGTCCAAACGTTGGAACCGCCACGGCGCCGCCCGCCAGGCCAAGGTTCCAGAGGACTTCTCGAATCGGCGCCAGCACGTCGCGCCGATCCATACGCATCAGCACCGTCCAATGCAAACCCTCAAAACTGGCGCCATGGCCTAGCGTCCTGGCATAGCCCGTAATAACCTGCACATGGCGACGCTTGTGTTCTTCCTCGATGTAACCGAACAAGGACTGTTCGCTTAACAGCACCGATGGTAGGCGAAGTTGTTTGAGATTGACATTGCCCTTATGATTGAGATCCGAATCGATAAAGGCCACCCCCTTTTCAGTCAGGAACTGGTATTCCAGCGCCCCCCAAAACCCTTCCCGCTGCCGCAATGCCAAAAGAGTCCTCGTCATGACGTCTTCAAGCCCGGGAATCCCCACCCGGGTCGTCACGACCCCCAGGAATTCCCCGCGCGGTCCTGTGATGGGAGCCGTCACGGCTATGGCGTCAGGACCGCCCATCACTGCGAATGGCTCCACGTCTCCCATATGGACCCCTTGCCCGTTACGCACAGCCTGAAACCAGGGTTCGGCGCTGTAGTCACGCCACACCGTGGCTTGGTCGGTGGCTACGACAATCTTTCCGAGCTCGTCTGTGGCGCCAATCCATAAGTAGTCCGGGTAGGCGGTCCTCAACCCGGCGACATAGGCCGACTGAAATTCCTGATTGTGTGACTGCACGCTGAACGTCCTTGCCATCATCAGGACATCGCCGTGCCGTTCAACGAGAAATCGGTCAAGTTTGTCCGAGACTTCGGCAGCTGTTTGGGCCAGGGTTTCACCTGCTGTCGCCACCATGCGGGCTTCGACGTAGCGGAACGCGAGTGTGCCGATGGTCAACATGACGACCGTCAGTACGCCGAAGAGAACCGACAGCCAGGAATAGGGGCGGGCTGCCCTGGCTTCAGACATGGTGGTTCACCCTTGTTTGCCTCGTTGCTACGACATCGCGAGCACAGGTGCTCGCTGATTGGCTACTTGTACAACGCAGGGTGGTCTTTCTCCAGAATATCCGAAACATCCATTCAGATTCACTAGCAGGCTGCGGAAAAACTCGGTTAATACCCAAAATGCCGAAAGAATTTTCCCTATGGCATCGATGTTAAAATCGCCTCAGGATGCTCAAAAAGGCCGTCCAGCAAGGCCGCAGCGAGCGAAGAGGCGAGTCGTACGCTTCGGTACGTTGAGCCTCTGAGCGATGCGAGAACGCCGCTGGCGGACTTTTTCAGCATCCTGCTAGAGGGTCTGCTACGCAAGGAGGGGGAAAGGCCCTTCCGGTCATTCTGTCTCTGTGGACAGGACGCCATTGTCATTTTCTTCTATTTATTTCGGCTGAAGCGTTGGACGTCATTGTCCAATACTCAGTCGGTTCATTTAAGATGGGTATATTCGGAGTCTAGTCCCCTTCTGTCAAGAGTAGAATAACGACGTGTCACCTGGATGTTATTGTCGATACCCTCGCCCTGTTGGTTATGCTAGACTGCGCGCTGTTACAGAAGGCACGTATCGACTATGTCTCACCATCCACGACTTGCGTATCTCCTCGTAACCGGAATGATCCTGGCCTTGTCAGCCTGCGCAACAGGGCCTGATCTGGACCTCACGATCCATGCATCCGACCGTGGCGCAGTGTATCTGGAACGGATTCCCGATCGATCTTTTCAAACCGCCCAACCCATGACGTTATCTGCAGATACGATGGCGCGGGTTCTTCGCGGAGTCGTCATTACGGAAGGTCGAGGGGCCTTGGGATACGTACACCCAGGCAAACCTGAGGCAGCGCGAGTGTTTGAGGACGAAGAGGTGCAGTATCTAACGCCTCTCTTAACTGAGGGGCTCAAGAGAGCCGCATCGGATCAGCAGGTTGGATTCCGGATCGTCCAGCGCAGTATACAGACCGCGGCACCGTCGGTGGGGCCGGTCTTTTGTCTGTCCGATGTCCGATTCCCCGGGGTCTGTGAGTCAGAACAGCCTGCAGGGTCGACAACAGAGGAATCGACGAAGGGCACAGTCTATGCCTATGGACAGTCGCTCTATCTAACCTTAACCGGATACCGACATCGGATGGAACGGACTGGGTCGAATAACAAGGCTGCTTGGCGGGTTCTCAATTCCACAGGATTAGCCAACCGCACGGTGCATTTCGTCCCGGAATTAGCCACGCGTCCCGATAGCTACCGAACCGCACACTCAACCGACGCAACAATGGTGATCGATTACCGCCTGCTTGCGACAATGCCGGCCCTATCGGACAGACCATCGACACCCGCTCAAGCAGCAATGCCTGCGAAGGGGGAGCCTCATCAACGAGATTCAGAATTGGACGCGCTGCGAAAAGACTTGCAGGAGATCAAGAAGAAACTGGCAGATCAAGAACAGGAGCGGACCGGCTCGACCTCTTCCTCACCCACGAAACCCATACCCAGGACGATTCCTTAGCCAGGCAAGCCGCGTCTATCCACGCTGTTTCTCAGCCCGTTGATCGAGTTCTCCGGCCAAGAGCACAGCTTCGGCTATCTCGCGCATCGACTTTCTGAAATCCATACTCTGCCGCTGAATGAGTTTGAAGGCCTCTTCTTCAGTCAACTTCTTCGAGCGCATCAAGTAGCCCTTGGCCCTCTCCATGAGCTTTCTGACCGCCAGCGCTTCCTGCATTTCATGGGACTTCTCGATCAGGGTTGTATGCTCGATGGCGACCGCCGCCTGATTCGCGATGGCCTGGAGCAATTTGACCTCTTCTCCGGTGAACACATGCGGAACAGACGTATAACTATTGATCACGCCCAGCGCCTTCTCCCGCACCATCATCGGGACCGACAGCAATGAGCACAGTCCTTCCCGTTTGGCCATATCTGGATACAGAAAGTCCCGCTCTGTAAGAACATCCAGCACGATGATGGGTCGGCGGTCTTTCACGGCGCGACCGCTGATCCCTCGCCCAACCTTGATGTTCGGCTTACGCCGATACTGTTCGCTGAGGCTCTGTGTCGCCGCGATCCGCAACTCTCCGCTGGGTTCGTCTAAGAGCATAATCGAGCAGATCTTGGAGTTCATCATTTGTGCGGTCATCGTAACCAAAAGTTGCAGCACGTCTTTGATCAACCGATTGGAGGCCACTGTTTCCGAGACCTGAGACAGCGTCTCTACTTGTAATGCTTTGCGTTGCATTTGATCGTAGAGCCGTGCGTTCTCGATCGCCCCTCCGACTTGATTGGCGATCGTCGAGAGAAGCGCGATCTCATCGGGTTGATAGCGTTTGGGGCGCTTATGTTGGACATTGATCACGCCGACGACTTCTTTTTTAGCCATGATCGGTACGGAGACAAAGGCTTGATAGCGGTCTTCGGGAAGGTTATGGAAAAACTTGAACCGTGGATCGTCGTTGGCGTTGCTCGGTATCACGACACGCGTCCGTTCCTGTGCGACCCACCCGGTGATGCCCTCGCCCAAACCGATCGTGATGCGTCCGATCAATTTCGGATGAGGGTTTTTCGACGCGCGAAGAATCAGTTCGTCTTGGCTGTCCGACAAGAGGTAGAGGAGACAGGCATCCGCCTTGGTGACTTCGACGACGACCTCGACGATATGTTTGAGAATGGCTTCGAGATCCAGTTGGTTACTGATCGACGCGGAGATCCGATGGAGCACATCGACCTCGCGGGTTTTCTCCCGCAATGCCTGTTGGAGCTGCGCCATAGATGGCGTGCGTGTGGTCGTCATTGAGATTTATCCTCGTGCACGAGTCTTTCGACGGACAGGGTGCGCTCGTGGTTGACGGCCACTCGATGCGCGGCTCACACGGCCATGATTTTGCCGAAACCACGCGGCACAGACCTGTCGCTCGATCGGATGAATGACTGTTTCCCCTATCCGCACTGGCCACACCCCAACGACCTGCCCTCCGACGACCTTCTTATCATGTTGCATGGCGCCCCAGAGGGACGTAAAGGAGGGTGGTGAGACCTGTTCAGCCAAGCCGGCACGTTGCACCAGACGTCTGATCCGCTCGACCACCTCTCTCCTACACAGGCCCATATGAAAAGCCAACCCCGCTTCTTCCACCAACCCGATCCCCACCGCTTCTCCATGGATCAATCCGCGATAGCCTGAGAGGGCCTCCAGCGCATGTCCAATCGTGTGACCATAATTGAGAATACGCCGACGATCCGATTCTCGTTCGTCCTCGGTAACCACCTGCGCTTTGATCTCGCAGGATCGTTTGATCGCGTGGAGAACCGGCCCTTCCGCGAGTGCCAAGAGCGCAGGCATTTCCTGCTCCAGAAAGGCGAAGAACTCCTCGTCGGCGATAATGCCATATTTGATCACTTCAGCTAACCCAGCGATCCATTCGCGACGTGGCAGAGTGCGCAACGTGAGCGGATCAATCAATACCGCGCGTGGCTGGTAAAATGCCCCAATGAGATTCTTTCCCAGCCGATGGTCCACTCCGGTCTTGCCCCCGACACTGGAATCGACCTGCGCCACAAGCGTGGTGGGCACTTGTACAAATGGAATTCCTCGTTGATAGATCGCAGCAGCAAAGCCGGTGATATCGCCGATGACTCCACCGCCGAGGGCTAGCAACAGGGACTGCCGTTCGAACTTGTGCCTGGCTAATACATCGAGAATCTTGGCGATGGTACCGAGCGTCTTTGTTCGTTCTCCCGGTGGCAAAATAATTGGAGTCGGGTCGTATCCCGCCTTGCACAGCGAGCGGAGAGTCCTTAGAAGATACTGGCTTGCCACATTCCTATCTGTCACAACCCCGATCTTCGGAGAAGTCGTCATGTCACTGAGCCGATCACCCACGGTCGCAAGTACCCCAGGAAGAAGGACGATGTCGTAGCTCCGCTCCCCCAAGGTAACCGGCACGATCTGTTCTGTCACAGCGGCCCTGCTCAATGACGGGTTCTCCGGACCTGCTCGACGAGTCGCCTATCCGATTCTTCTTGGATAGATACGCCTAGATTTACGAACGGCTTCGCCTGCGTCGATGATGAATTGCGATGGCTGACATCGGGGGGGATGGTACCACAACGGTTCGGAAACTAGAAGGTTTTCAGATGCTCCGCACGGCCCATAGATCGCATTTCACAGCCACAGAAGCTCCCTCTTAGCCCGCATTATTCATGACGGTTCGTCGCGAAATCGCGCAGTCGCGTCGCGAGACGGGCATGCGGAGCCGAGAGAGCCCGAGGCGTACTTGAGCAGTACGTCGAGGGAGCGAACGGCGAGCCTGCCCGCCGAAGGCTTGTCGCAGCAGCGAATCCGCGATTGCAGCAGAAGTGCTCATGAATAATGCGGGTTAGACTTCATGCATCTGACCCTGAGCACAACAGATAACTCCACCTTCAGAGTTACTTCAGCTACGAGGTATCACAAACCGATCATGTTGAAATGCGTATCAGACTGGAGAGTATATGCTGGAGGAACGAGGCGACACACCAACCGCGAGGACTCACCGGCCTTGAGTGCCCCTTCAATGAAGCACTCACGGTTCGGTTCTAGCGGGCTGCGCAAAAACGATGTGGGGATGCGATACCTTCACTGCTTCGAACGTCTGAGACAAGTCCGGTCTGTCTAGTCCAACTGCAGTAACCTGGTGTGTTTTGTGTATTTGGTTCGTTTTGCTCAACCTAAAACCAGACCGGCCAGACAACGATCTTCTTATAGTGACCAACCTTTCCAGCAGCCTGCTAGCTCTTGATGATACTGGGCGTTAGGAAGATAAGCAGCTCCTGTTTCGACACCGCCTCTGTTTTCTGCTTGAAGAGCCATCCCAAAACAGGCACTCGCGAGAGATAGGGAATACCGGTGACAGTGTTGTTCTGCGCATCGATAAAGACCCCGCCGATTACCATGGTCTCGCCATCGCGAATAAGGACCTGGGTATTGGCTTCGCGGCGATCGATACTTGGGCCAGCCGCATTGCTTCGCGCACCGACGGCATTCCTGGTTGCGCGAACCTTCAGCATGATCTGCTTATCGACGTCCTTAGGATCTCGCGAGGTAATCTGAGGAGTCACATTCAGTTCTAAGTTTGCATCGACAAAGGTCGTCTGAGTTCCCTGAAGGGATGTCGTCTGGAACGGAATCGATTCTCCCTGTGAGATCTTGGCCTCTCGCTTGTCCAAGGTCGTGACCTTCGGCGCGGCAATGACTTTACTCAGACCGAGTAACTCGCCTGCCGACAAGCGTACATCCAACAGGGCTCCGTCTGTTCTTCCAATCGTGAAACCGACACCAGGCGTTGACACCAAACCACCGACGGTGGCAGGAAGGTTGACCAGAAAGTCCGATGTTTGGCCTCCGAATGGTCCGACATTACCTGTTCTGAAGTTCGCCACACCAAAAGAAGACCCGAGTTGGTTCACATTCTGGATACCCCACTGAACTCCCAGCGAACGAGAATAGGTCGTATCGGCCTGCACGATCCTGGCTTCAATTTGGACTTGAGGCACTTCGAGATCGAGCCCATCAACCAACTGCTTCATGACCCCAATCTTACTCTCCGTATCCCGAACGATTAAGGCATTGGACCCCAGACTGATTTGCATTAACCCTCTTGGGCTCAAGTACGGCCGAAGCGACGTCATGAGTTCTGTCGCTTGCAGGTTTCGAATATAGAACACCCGATCGACCAGTTCCTCCGCTTTGCTCTTGGCATCCTTTGCCTGCGCTTCTTCATTCTGCTGTTTGGCAAGGTTCGCGAGCGAATCGATCCATAGAATGTTGCCCTGCCTGATTTTGCCTAACCCATTCATCTTCAAAATCATATCGAGTGCCTGATCCCAGGGCACACTCACGAGCTTCATGGTCACTTTACTCTTGACCCCTTCACCGACGACCATGTTAAACCCACTCACTTCGGCAATGAGACGCAGTACATTACTGATGTCAGCCTGCTGGAAATCAAGCGATATGCGCCGACCGACATAACGCGTTTCTCCCACAACTAAATCTTCCTTTGGCGTGCTGACCTCCCCACCATCTGCCGAGGAGGTCATCTGGATTGGCCGCACATGAAATTTCGCTGAAGACCGGTGCACCATGGGAATTGCTCGTGGTGCCACCCGAGAGATCACCGCCGCATGGACTGGCAGTATTACAGGATTCCCTGTCTGTATGGTTGTGACCGCCTCGCCGCGGTACGAATCTCTATCTGCGCCGCTATCCGTGCCGGCGCTTTCGCGAAGAGTCACAATAAGATTGGCGCCTTGCGGTGTAACCGAGTAGGCCGCCGTACCGGCAAGATCCAATACCACCCGCACTCTATCGGCATGATAGCCCACACGTACTTGCTTTAAAATCTGATGATTCACAGGTATGACTGGCTTGCGTATTACAGAAACCACACCTGGAATATCGATCATGAGTCGCCGCTCATCAAGACGTGTCACCTCGTAGGCCAGTCTGCCATCCCCCGAGATAATGACACGGATGTCGTCCGTGCCGCGCTGAACATCGATGCGAGTCAGCGTCAGCGCCAGCTCTCTCTCGATGCCCAGAGGCAAGCCCGAATCGACCATGGGAATGTCGGTTGATGCCCCTATCGACGGTATCGCCATGGAGACACTGAGCGCTCCCACCGCCGAGAGCACGCGAACAAATGCTGTCGTTGTCGTGGTCCGCCTAGGTATCATTCTACGCCCTCTTTTGGGTGAAGGAGCTTGACATATTCCCGCTCTTGTTTACTCCCATACACATCTGTAAACCGTTCTTGCACCACAATACCTTTCTCCGTGACAGCGCTCACCACACCATTATTGGAGCCGATACGCGTTCCTCGATGCACCGTATATCCATTTCCATCTGGAGTCTGAACCATCGCGCTATAACCATAGCCTCCCCATATCACCGCGATCAGGTTCATCTCGGTGAGCCCAACACGCTGGAGCGGAGGTAACGTGGGGTCAATCGGCCCGAGTCCTAACCGTTCCAACACGGGCGCGAACGGATCGCGCCGTCCAGAAGGGTCATAGGAGCGGACAGTCATCGGTTCCACCATTGGATTAAGTGCAACAGGTTGAGCATTCCCATCGCCAGTTTCCACTGCAGGCGTTGGAGACGGCCCGTGCTTCGGCACATCGTTGAGAGAGGCTACTTGTAAAGAATCCTGCCGCATTGGGTAAATTTGTCCGACATGAGCACTCATACCAGTCTCAGCAAAGCCCAGATCAACTGCGACAAGCAGGCAGGCACATCCAATGAGAATCATGCTTGTTGTCTGCATGGTCAATCGCCAGTTCTCACAGATGACGTTCATCGCTCATGGCCTCTCATAGATCAGAAACCCTGTGCCCTATTTCTTCTGAGGAGTCGCCGGAACCGCCGCAACCAGCTTGGGTTCCTCAGGTGCCGCATAGGCCACAAGATCGAACACCGTCTGCGTAACAACACGCCCCTTCTCAAACTTGGGGGCGCCCATCTTGAGGTCTGATACAGTCACAATTCGTGGCATCGCATTGATGCGATCGAAAAATAAGGCGGCGGTATGGTAGCCGCCGGACACCTCCACGTTCACCGGCATACGCACAAAGAGCTTCGATGGATCTTCGATCTTGGGATTCGGTTTCCACAGCTTAATGTCGAGCCCAAGGCGAATCCCCAAGTCTGATACCTGTTTGAGCAACATAACCGCCTCCCCTTCCGGCGGCAGCATTTCTTTCTTTTTCGCGAGTTCAATCTCTAGTTGCTTACTCGCGGCAATGAGTTCATCAAGATGCTTGACTTTAATGGTTAATGTTTGAATCTCGGTGTCAAGCGTGCCAATCGCTCCCTGGAGCACAACAATCTCTGTCGCTTTTGGCTCGGCGACATAGTAGTAGAAGGCTACGATAATCCCGGCAAGAACCATGAGCAGAAGCCCCAACTTCTGAAGCAATGGGATCGACCGCAAGAGATCAAGATTAATCGGGGGCAGTTTCATGATTCTTACCCTTTGAGACGGAAGCCAAGTTTAAACTGATAGATATTGAGTTGGCTCTCTACCGCAGCGCGACTTTCGTGAAGATTGATGTTCGAGAAATAGTCGGTGCGACGCAAGTTGTTCACAAATTCCACCACATCATCGTTGGTCGCCGCACGGCCCTCAAGATCGATGTCCTTCCCGGTGATTGCGACTCTCACGAGCCACACTTTCAACGGTTCCAGGCTTTGACTGACATGGTCGAGCACCTTGACAGGGCCAACACGTGACTTTTCCAATTCATCAATAATACGATTCTTGGCTTCCAGGACTTTCTTCCTGGTTTCAAAATCGACAACCTGCTTCACTTGTTCCGTTAACTGGGCAACCTGCTTCTCCTTATCAAGCTTTTCGGTCTGCCGGGCGTTTATCTCTTCATCGAGTGACGCCGAGTACCACCAGCAACCAGCCAAGGTAATGAACAAGAGCCCCACACCCAATAGCGCCTGCGCTCTGACATCATACTGAGGCTTCGCCTTATGCCCCTTAGGCCCTGGCAAAAGATTAATGCGGATCATCGATCCCCTACCGTTCTCAGGGCCAATCCAACCCCCACGGCAGCCAGTGGGGCCAATTCGGCTAACGTATTCTGATCGAAACCGGCTCCTGACGTATCGATTTCACCGAACGGATTCGCCACCTCGACCACAGCCTGCATTCGATCTCTCAGTTGCGTCACTAAGCCCTTGACCTGAGCGCCCCCTCCGCACAAGAGAACCTGCTGAACGTCCGCATCCGGCATGGTTGACTTGAAATAATCGATGGTCCGAGCAATTTCAGACGCAACCTCGGCGTTGACACTATCGATGACCGTGGTCACCGCGGCCTGATTGCTCCCCGTCGAATGCGCGTGTTTTTTCGTTTCCTCTGCCTCTTCGTAGGACATGCCCATTTCTCGCTGAATGGCTTCTGTATAACGGTTCCCTCCGATAGGAATATCACGCGTGAACAACGACGTGCCGCCTCGGACAATATTGATATTCATGACACTGGCGCCGATATTCACAAGCGCGGTGGTATCTTCCTGCGAGACGGGGTAATTGATCGCGTGCATGTTTTCGATCGCAAAGGCATCCACATCCATGACGATGGGAAACAACCCCGCCCCCTTGATGAGTTCAGTCAGCTCATTAATCTTGCCTTTCTTGGCTGCGACCAGAATGATCGACATCTCTCCCTGCGTATCGCCCGCGGCCTCGGAAGAGGACAACACACTGAAGTCGATGTTCACCTCATTAATATCGAAGGGAATGTACTGCTCCGCGGCCAGCCTCACCTGCCCCTCCAACTCCTCCTCGGGCATCGGCGGCAGGCTGATCTTTTTAATAATGACCGCATGGCCGGAAATCGACACGGCGACTTGCTTCACCTTGATCTTTGTTTCCTCGAACAACTCCTTAATCGCCGACACCACCCGCCCCTCATCCATCACCGTGCCATCGACGATGACCTCCGGCTCGAGTGCTTTGTAGCCAAACTTCTGGAGAATGTACTTCCCGTGGTTTTCCTTCAACTGGACAAGCTTGATACCGCTCGACCCGATATCCAACCCGACGAGCTGCCGCTTCGGGGTGAACATCGAGAACAGATCGGTTTCTGAAAGACTTTTGAATGAACTCAGCATACGTGCCTCTGACTGTACATGACTCTCCACGCAAGACAACTCTTTATGTGAATTCTACGAAGACGGTCGCTCATGCCCATACCTCCACACACGTCAACGTCCCCAAAGAATGAATGTGTAACAAGACCATTCTGGCTATTCAGGTGCATCTGACCCTCCACTCCACATTCCCGTAACGTGAGGATCGTTTGATCCTGAATCCTGTCAGGGAAAGGTCGAAACACTGTGTCGCTACTGGGGATTAGCTTCACTCACCTGCTAAGTATAGTCCGTAGGCTCTAGCTGTCAAGGAAATGGCTTTTCGTACACACACACACACACACGGAGAGGAGAGCGAGGGATATGATGGAGGGAAGACGTGCCGGATGGCTCAGTGGGTTATGGCCTATTGAGATCGCGATGAGCGACGGTCACTTGATATCCAAGCACTGAAAAGCTTTTTTGGAGTCGTCCGGCAATCGCCACCGACCGATGACGTCCGCCGGTACAACCAATTCCCACATTGAGATAGCTGCGGCGTTCTCGTTCGTAGAGAGGAATGAGGAATTTGAAGAGGCCTTCCAGTTGCTCAATGAAAGCGACGGCGTTCGGATCGGCCAGGACATAAGCCCCTACCCGTGGGTCTTCCCCCGTCAAGAATTTAAGATCTTGAATGAAGTACGGGTTCCGCACGAACCGGACGTCAAACAGGAGATCGATGTCGTACGGCACACCGAACTTGTAGCCGAACGTCACGAGTGAAATGGTCAATCGGCACGGTGCTCCCTCCTGCCTGAACTGCCGGTCCAACAACTCACCTAACTCATGCACCGTCAAATCTGAGGTATCAATAATACGGTCGGCGTGACGCCGTAGTTCGGCAAGACGCTCCTTCTCAAACCGTACTCCCTCCAGTACCGGGAGATGCGGCAGGAGCGGGTGAGGCCTCCGAGACTCCGAGAATCGGCGAACCAGCACCTCTTCCCGCGCTTCAAAGAATATCAACTCGACCGCATGACCGAGCGCTTTGACTCGCTCAAGAATGCCTGCGAGATCAGAAAAGAACACGCGCTCCCTGACATCGATGCCGAGCCCGACGTTCTTAATTTCCCCTCCTTGCTGATGACAGAGTTCAACAAAGGTCGGTAGAAGGGCTGGCGGCAAATTGTCGATGCAGAAATACCCGGCATCTTCAAAGCACTTGAGCGCATGCGATTTCCCTGAGCCAGAAAAACCGCTGATCACGACCAACTTGAGCGCAGCCATACCTGTGTCCCTCTTATGGATCAATCAAGATCACTCGGTCGCGATCGAGGCGCTGGAGGATCTGCAGTTTTCCCGAAGACCGTGCAGTGAACACCACCAGGGAACCAGGCAGCGGATCTAGTCGGCGTTTCGCGTCCTCCAACGTCAGAACCACCCTAGCTGGTCGAACGACATCGATCGTTTCCTCTTCCTTTTCTTTGCGAATAGCTGGGCGCAGAACCTTACGAACCGCTCTCTTCGTCGGTTCTTTATGATCAGCCTGGCGTTCCTTGTGTTTTCGTATCTGTGTGGCCAAGCGGTCCACGAGCTGGTCGATCGTCGCGTACATTTCCTGCGTCGACGCTTTTGCTTGGATCCGTCGTCCTTGCATCGTACAGACGACCTCCGCACTATGCTGAAGCTTGCTCACTCCTAGGATTACTTCCAGGTGGCTCAGCTTCACTTCATACCGCACGAGCCTCTCAAACCGACTTTCAACATGTTGTCTGAGCGCGGACGTGATCACGAGGTGTCGCCCTGTAATTTTCATCGACATTCATCCTTTCAATCTGAATAACCTCGGCCCCTCTGCCATGCGACTATGTTTGTTCGTTCTACGCATCCACACTACCAGTGAAGACACCAGAATAGTAGACAACGACGAGTGCATCTGGACAGTGAAACGCTCACAGGCTGTAGAGAAACTCGTGTGGCACGGTGGAAATTCAATGTCCCACACTCCTGGGACAAGCCCCGCGTGTGAGGTCTTCTGGTCTATCCGGTTAGTGAGCTGCACCCAAACGAACCAGACGGACCAAAGAAACAAAACAGGCCGATGGACTGTTCGGCATCCTGTTAAAAGAATCGTTTCCGCTGAGTGGCGGAGGGAATATGTTCTTCCGAGCGATACTTAGCCACCGTCCGTCGCGCAATCACAACCTGCTGTGTGAGTAACCGTGCGGCGATCTCTTCATCTTTGAGGGGGCGGCTTGGATCTTCCTCTGCCACCATTTTTCGAATCATCTCTCTCACCGAAACCGACGACATCATGTCTGACGGCTGGTCCACGCGCTGCAGGCCGGCGTTGAAGAAGAACTTCAGTTCCAACATTCCCTGCTGGCAATACATATACTTATTCGCCGTCACACGACTGATTGTCGACTCGTGCATCCCAATATCTTCAGCGACCTGTTTGAGCACCAAGGGTTTCAACTGCTGCACGCCATTCTCAAAGAATTGTTCCTGAAACTTGACGATACTCGACACCACCTTCACGATGGTCTTATTCCGCTGTTCGATACTACGAATGACCCATTGTGCAGCCCGCAGCTTCTCATCCAGATAGGCCTTCGTCTCCGCCGATCCACTCTCCTCTGCCCCCATCAATTGCTTGTAGTACGGGCTAATCCGCATGCGGGGCAGCCCATCGTCGTTCAGCACTACCACCCACTCCCCTTCGTTCTTGACGACAAATACATCAGGAGTAATCACATAATTCTGGGTATTCGTAAACGGTCGTCCCGGCTTCGGCTCAAGCACTTCGATAACCTTTGTCGCCTGAAAGACCTCTTCGACCGTGACATCTAGGGATTTCGCGATCCTCGCATACTGCCTTTTCTCCAAGTCTTTGAGATGGTGCTGCACGATGGCTTCGACGATCGATCCCTTCAAGGCACCGGGCCGAGCCCCTAACGATCCCATGGGGCTCTTCCCCAAATGCCCGATTTGCAAGAGCAGGCATTCCGCAAGGTCTCGGGCCGCTACGCCAGTCGGATCAAAGCTCTGAACAATTTTCAGGACTGACTCCGCTTCAATGACGATGAAATCGGTTCCGCTGACCATCTCATCGAGAGACATGCGGAGGTACCCATCATCGTCAAGGTTACCGATGATCAACCGCCCAATCTCTTTTTCACGATCCGATAAGCCGGAAAACGACAGCTGCCAGAGGAGATGGTCTTCCAAGGATGTGGCTTTCGCCATGGTTTGTTCATAGGATGGAAATTCATCCTGCGAGGGCGACTGAGATTCGGATCCACCCACCCGACGATCGCTAAAATACTCTTCCCAGCCAGCCGCAGAGGCCTCATCCGGCGTATCGCGTTCTTCAGGAGTCGACTCCTCCGCATTCGAGGGCTCGCTGTCTGCTGATGCGGCCGCATCTTCCGCCTTCTCCTCTGGACTTGCTGCATCATTGTCCTCCGCATCAGTGGGAAGCTCCTCCAATAGCGGATTCTCCAGTAAATGTTGCGTGAGGCTCTGCTGGAGCTCGAGTCGAGAGAGTTGCAGCAGCTTAATCGCCTGCTGCAATTGTGGAGTCATGATCAGCTTTTGACTAAGCCGAAGGTCGAGTCTGAGCTTCATGCGGGCACACCCTTACGCGTCATAGCTTGAATCGTTCCCCTAGGTAGACAGCTCTGGCCGTTTCACTCTTGACGATGAATTCGGGAGACCCGGCCTCAAGAATCAATCCCTCATTGATGATGTAGGCTCGATCTGTGATGGACAGCGTCTCTTGGACATTGTGATCGGTGATCAAAATGCCGATCTCTTTTTCTTTCAATCGGATAATAATTTGTTGGATGTCGGCGACCGCAATCGGGTCGATGCCTGCAAAGGGTTCGTCGAGCAACATGAATGACGGGCTCGTGGCAAGGGCCCTCGTAATTTCTAGACGCCGACGTTCTCCACCCGACAACGCATAGGCCATGCTCGTTCGAATATGGGAAAGATCCAGTTCCTTGAGAAGGGCATCGACCCGGTCACGGCGCTCTGACCGAGAGTAGTCCAGCATCTCAAGAATTGCCAGAATATTATCTTCAACCGATAGACGCCGAAACACAGATGATTCTTGCGGAAGATACCCAATTCCTTTCCGCGCGCGTCTGTACATCGGCAGATCCGTGATCACCTCTTCCTCAAACGAGATCGCCCCTTCATCAGGCTGACAGAGACCGACAATCATGTCGAAAATAGTGGTCTTCCCAGCCCCATTGGGCCCCAGCAAGCCCACGACCTCACCGGCGCGAACTTCGATCGAGACGCCTTTGACGACCTTGCGTGCGCGAAAACTTTTCACCAATCCCGTCGCACGTAAACAGACACCACCTACCCTATTGACCGGGGAGCCAGGCAGCCACGCATTTCCCTGAACCGCCTCGATCACTTGGCCGCTCCCCCATCCGGCTCGATCCGCACATGTGAGCCTCCTTCCACCACACTCCGATCCTCTGCCAAGAACATCGTGATTTGTTTACCGCTGACTCTGGTTCCCTTCTCCCACGCTACCGGGTCGCCAGTCAGGATGATTTTATCTCCATCATGGTAATAGATCGCTTTCTCGCACGTGGCACTCCCTGAGTCCTTCTCGATTTTCACTCGTCCGGTCGCCTCAATCCTGTTGACCGACCGATTCGACACAGCCGGTACGGCATCAGATCCTTTCGAAGGTGCCACGCCCTTGACAGCCTCATGCCCTTTCTGATTATCGTTCGCGGGTGAATCTTGCGCGCGAAACAGTACGACCATGCGATCGGAATAGACAACCAACGACCCACGAGTCAGTACCACCGCCCCTTCAAAAACCGCTTGGCTATCCTGATTTTTCACCGTCATCTTCTTGGCCGTAATGGTGGTGCTGACCGCTTGATCAACACCACTTTTAGAAATAGCTGCGTCAGCCGATTCGCTCGATGAAGTCACCCCAAGCAGGAGCGCATTAAGAAGCAGGAGCCAAATCCACATGTACGTCCTCAAGTACTTCAAATTCTTCGCGGTCCAAGTGTCCCAACAACCCACGCCCCGTCACCTCTAACCCATGCCCAACGATACGGACAGGATCTTGCGTGCGGATCTCTCTCGTCTGATCAGTCCATGCGAGATGGTTGGTGTAAATCACGTACCCGCTCTCGGTGTGAATCACGAGTGGCTCTGTTCGGTTCGTGAGTACAAAGTTTTTCGTTTCCGTATTCAACGTCCCCTCATCTCCTGTCACCGTCATTTCTTTTCCTTGCTGGCCGAAGAGTGTGACTGCGACGACTTGGAGCAGCGCCCGCTTATCCCGTTCAAAGAGCCGAGCCTCTTGCGCCTGCACCTGCCATTGAACCGTATCACCCTTCGTTTGGGTGAACGTAAACTGGGAGATCCTCGCATCAGCTGTGTTCATGGAGCCTGGCGCCGCCGCCGTCGTGGTGGGAACCATCGTCGAATTGGTCATGAGTAGGTATGCGAGGAAGCAAGCCAACACCGCACTGAGCGCTAACAAACCTCCTCGTGCCCAACGTTGCCACACGTTTCCCCTGCTTTCTTATCGCAGTACTATAAAGGACTGGCATGATAGTAGCATGGGTCCAATATCAAGTAAACGTATCCAGGAACCTCGGCATGGTCTACTCGTGAGGGCGCAGTCGATGACCCCGCCCTCACGAGCGGGGTTTCCTGACAGACCTTTGTGAACGAGAGGGGATAATTGCGGATTGTTATCGCGGCAACCTGCGTGAATAGCTCTCGCGGACAGAAACCCTAGCCCGCAGCAGGACTCGCAGAAGGAGATGCAGCCGGTGCCTGTTTCTTTACGAGCGCAGAATCCGCCCGCGTGACAAGTTCGATCGCGACAAGCTTCGCCGCATCGCCGATCCGCCGTCTCGTCTTCACCATCCTCGTATAGCCACCGGGACGGTCTTTAAATCGAGGCGCCACGTCGCTGAATAATTTTGAGACGACGTCCTTGCTTCGGATAAAGGCAAGCGCTTGCCGCCGAGCCGGCAATGTCCCCTCCTTGCCGAGCGTAATCATCCGATCCGTGAACCCACGAATTTCTTTTGCCTTGGCCTCGGTCGTCTCAATGCGCTCATGCTCAAGGAGTGAGGTCACGAGACTTCTGAACAACGCCCATCGATGTTTGGTCTTCCGTCCGAGCTGTCTACCATTTTTTCTATGACGCACGGGTTCCCTCTTGTTTCGTTACTCGCTCTTCAGACTACCACTGTTCTGTTGCACAGTATCCAGCTTCACTCCAAGCCCCAGACCCATCTCCGTCAAGATTTCCTTAATTTCGTTGAGCGACTTCTTACCAAAATTCTTCGTCCTCAGCATCTCTCCTTCGGTTTTCTGAACTAAGTCGGCGATGGTCTTGATGTTCGCATTCTTCAAACAGTTTGCGGCACGGACCGACAACTCCAGCTCGTTCACACTACGGAACAGATGCTTATTGACCTCACTTTGCGCCTCATCACTCCCAAGATCGGAACGCCCTTCGACTCGCTCATCGGGATTGATAAATATTTCAACGTGATCACGCATAATTCCTGCGGCCGTGGACAAGGCATCTCGAGGCGAAATGGTCCCATCCGTCCAAATCTCCAAAGTCAATTTATCGTAGTCGGTCATGCGCCCGACACGGGCATTCTCCACATGAAAGTTCACGCGCTTGATGGGGGAAAACACCGAATCGATCGCAATCACACCGATCGGAAGCCCCTCTTCTTTATTTCGCTCGGCCGGCACATAGCCACGCCCATGCTTCACCGTCATTTCCATGTCGAACGAGGCATCCTTGTCCAACGTCGCAATATGCAGATTCGGGGTCAAAATGGTCACGTCCGCATCATGAATAATGTCTGACCCCTTTGCCTCACCAGGCCCCTTCTTCCTGAGACGGAGCGTCTTTGGCTTGTCAGTATGAACAGCGAGCCGCAGCCCTTTGACATTCAAAATAATGGAGGTCACATCTTCAGTGATGCCAGGAATGGTGGAGAACTCATGTAGGACCCCTTCAATCTTTACCGTGGTCACAGCTGCGCCCGTGAGCGACGACAACAACACACGCCGTAACGCATTGCCGACCGTCGTCCCAAACCCACGTTCATAGGCCTCCGTCGTAAATCTGCCGAACGTTTGGTTCTGCGTATCTTTGTCGACCTCCACCCGCATTGGGATCTGAAAGTCTTTCATCATCTTAATCATAACTCCCCCTTCATCTCATCGACTAGCCAACCCCTGAACACGGCACCTATTCGCCGCAGAGATCACGCCCTCACGAGTTCCGCATCTATCTGGAATACAACTCCACCACCATCTGTTCGTTAACTGGCAGAGAAATCTGGTCTTTGGAGGGCAGCGCCCGTACCATCCCTTTAAATGCCGCCTTGTCCAGCTCCAACCACTCTGGAATGCCTCGCCCATCGACAGACTCTAAGGCGGCTTGGATTGAGATCACCGTGCGGCTGCGTTCCCGGACACTGATGACATCGCCCGCCTTAACCTGGGCGCCAGGCACATTGATCTTCCGACCATTCATGGTCAGATGTCCATGGCTCACCAGCTGCCTGGCTTCTTTTCGCGAGGCGCCGAATCCTAGTCGGTACGCGACATTATCCAACCGGCATTCCAACAACCGTAAGAGTACTTCTCCTGTAATGCCAGAATGGCGTTCCGCACGCTCAAACACCCCACGGAACTGACACTCCATCAGACCATAAATTCTGCGCAACTTCTGCTTTTCTCTGAGCTGGGTGCTGTATTCTGAGTTTCTAGGGCGTTTTTGCCCATGCTGTCCAGGAGGATAGCTCCGGCGCTCGATGGCGCATTTTTCTGTCATACAGCGCGAGCCTTTCAGAAACAACTTCTCACCCTCTCGCCGACACAACCGACAGACGGGGCCTCGATACTTTGCCACTGCTCTACCTCCGGTTACCAGACATCACCATACGGGTGTGTCAACAATTCTCGTGTCTTCGACTTTCCCGACAGACAATACTTAGACGCGACGCCGCTTCGGTGAACGGCATCCGTTGTGTGGAATCGGGGTGACATCACGAATCATATGGATCCGCAATCCAGCGGCCTGAAGAGATCGGATCGCCGATTCACGGCCGGACCCAGGCCCATTCACATAGACATCCACCGTGCGCATTCCACTCTCCATCGCCTTCCGCGCGGCAGCTTCTCCGGCCCGCTGGGCGGCAAAGGGTGTGCTTTTGCGAGAACCCTTAAACCCCTGGTTCCCTGAGCTTGCCCACACGATCGTGTTACCGCTTAAGTCGGTGATGGTCACGATCGTGTTATTGAAGGAGGCCTGCACATGGGCCACTCCACTCTGCACGATCCGACGCTCTTTCTTCTTTCCTTTTTTGATGCTCATACAGACTCCCTACTCCAGTAACGGTCACACATTACGACTACCGCGCAGGCTGTTTTGGCTTGCTTCCCACACCGGCGCGACGGCCTTTTCTCGTCCGGGCATTCGTCTTGGTCCGCTGACCGCGGACCGGGAGCCCCTTCCGATGGCGTAGCCCACGGTATGTACCACTATCAATCAGTCGCTTGATGTTCATCGAGGAGGTCTTTCTCAGATCGCCCTCGACCTGATAGCTCTCCTGAATAATTTCACGGATCTTGACGATATGCTCTTCGCTCAAGTCCTTCACCCGAATCGCTCCGTCGATCCCTGCCCTGCTTAGGATCGAGAGTGCCGACGCCCGCCCAATCCCATAGACATATGTCAGACCGATGTCCGCCCGCTTCTCCCTCGGCAAATCCACTCCAGATATTCGAGCCATAATTCCTCCCTACACTTTCCCTGTAACACTTTCAGCGGCCTGCGCTAGGTGGCTTCAGCTGCGCGCATCGAGCGAGTGCCGTTTCATTGCGCGCGTCCTGTGAGCACCGGAGGCTGTCCACCCACGGCTGCACTTCTATCCTTGGCGCTGCTTGTGGCGCGGATTCTCACAAAGAATGCGGACCACGCCCTTGCGCCTGACGACTTTACATTTTGCACAAATTGGCTTGACGGATGATCTCACTTTCATATCAATTTCACGCTCCTACTTAAACCGATAGGTGATCCGTCCGCGTGTCAGATCATACGGCGACAGTTCCACCGTCACCTTGTCGCCGGGAAGAATACGGATAAAGTGCATGCGCATTTTCCCGGAAATGTGTGCGAGAATCTTATGGCCATTGTCCAACGACACACGAAACATCGCGTTCGGTAACGTTTCGTTCACCGTGCCTTGAATTTCAATTACATCTTCTTTCGGCACGTATCTTTATTCCTTCCCCACGGACCCGTGTGATCCATCATCGGCTTCTCAGATCTGACTCAAAATACGAGGCGGCCCACTCGGCTCAATCGCAATCGTATGTTCAAAATGCGCTGAAAAACTCCCGTCAACCGTCACCGCCGTCCATCGATCCTCAAGAACCTTGACAGCTGCCCTACCCATATTGACCATCGGTTCAATCGCGAGGACCATCCCGGCCTGTAATCGAGGCCCCTGCCCAGGCTTCCCATAATTCGGCACCTGCGGCTCTTCATGCAACTGCCGGCCGATCCCATGGCCGACGAACTCTGTTACGACCGAGTAACCGGCAGCCTCCACATGCTGCTGGACCGCATGTGAAATATCTGACAACCGATGGCCCACCACTGCCTGCTGAATTCCCAGATACATCGCCTCTTCAGTGACTTGAACCAAATGGGCTTTTCGCTCAGTCGTCTGCCCCACCGAGACCGTAATCGCTGAATCTCCGTAAAACCCGCCGACGATCGCTCCCAGATCGAGTCCGATTATGTCCCCCTCCTTGAGAACTCGCTTAGAGGGAATCCCATGAACAACCTGGTCATTCACCGAAGCGCAGAGCGTCTTTGGATAACTCCGATAACCCTTAAACGCCGGTTTCGCACCACGTGACCGAATTTCTTCTTCGGCTAACCGGTCCAGTTCATCAGTCGTGATACCGGGCCTGACAGCTTTCTTCAATATCCGTAATGTCTCTGCCACGACTCTTGACGCCTGAGCCATCACCGTAATTTCTTCTGGCGTCTTGAGAATGATCATACCGCCCGGTATGGTGCCAGCTCCTGCGAGAGATGTTGAAACACGACATTTGCTGTGCCGGAACCGTCCAATGGGAGCAACAGGCCTCGCTCTTGATAATAGCGAACCAGCGGGGCGGTCTGCTCGTCATACACTTTCAGACGCATCTCAATTGCATCAGAACGGTCATCACTCCGCTGCACGAGTGGCTCCTCACATCGATCGCACATCTCATTCACCTTGGGCGGCGCAAAGTCCATATGGAACGTCGCTTGACACTTTTGGCAACTCCGCCGACCGCTCAATCGCCTCACGATATCCTCGCGTGAAACCTCAAAATTCACAACCAGGTCCAGAGCGAGTCCTTTTGAGTTCAACACCGACCCTAATGCTTCCGCCTGCGGAACAGTCCTGGGAAATCCATCCAGTACGAATCCATTGGCGCAAACTGGATCAGCCAGCTTCTCCCTGACCAGCCCGATCACCACGGCGTCAGGCACCAGCTTCCCGTCATCCATGTAACTCTTCGCCTCAAGACCCAAGGTTGTCTGGCGGCGAACCGCCTCGCGGAGAAGATCGCCGGTCGAAATCTTCGCCACCAGATACTGCGTTGTAATACGGTCAGCCTGAGTCCCCTTGCCTACTCCTGGCGCGCCGAGAAATACCACACGCATGTATTTTTCTTACCCGCTCCGTCCACGGAGTGGCGCCATACCCTTGCCGAGAAACCCTTCATAATTCCGCATCAGCATGTGGGACTCAATCTGCTGGGCCGTATCGAGTCCAACACCGATCACAATCAGCAACGAGGTACCCCCGAAATAGAAAGGTACACCGAGTTTATAGATCAATAGTTCAGGAATTACGCAGACGATCGCCAGGTAGATTGATCCGGCAAACGTGATTCGTGTGAGTACCTTATAGATGTAGTCAGACGTCCTGGTTCCAGGACGAATCCCGGGAATGAATCCCCCGTACTTCTTCATGTTATCAGCCATGTCCACCGGATTCAAAACCACCGCGGTATAGAAGAAACAGAAAAACAGAATAAGCCCAACGTACATCAGCGTATACAATACTGACCCGGGGGCGAGGTGGGCACCGATATCCTTGACCCAGGGCGTCTCGAAAAAACCGGTAATCGTCGCAGGAAATGCGATAATGGATGATGCGAAAATGGGCGGAATCACCCCTGCGGTATTGATCTTCAGTGGGATATGTGTGCTCTGCCCACCAAAGACTCTGCGCCCAATGACCCGCTTCGCGTACTGAACCGGCACTTTCCGTCGTCCACTTTCCAAGTAGACAATGGCGGCCACGACCACAACCATCAGCAGAGCCAGGCTGATCAACAAGAACGCATTCAACTGACCAATCTCGTACAGGTTGTACGTCTGCGCGACAGCCGAGGGTAGACGCGCAACGATCCCCGCAAAAATAATCAAGGAAATGCCGTTCCCGACGCCTCGTTCGGTGATCTGTTCACCCAGCCACATCAGAAAGCCTGTCCCGGCCGTCAAGGTGATGACCGTCATCAGACGGAATCCCCACCCACCGCTCATCACGAATGCGCCGTTATTCATCTGTTCGAGGCCGACGGCGATCCCGAAGCCCTGAATAATCGCAATGCCGATCGTCCCAAACCTAGTGTACTGAATAATCTTTTTCCGACCGCGCTCACCCTCTTTGGCCAACTTCGTGAGGTGCGGGACAACCACGGTCAGCAGCTGAAGAATGATTGACGCGCTGATGTACGGCATAATGCCCAGCGCTAAAATCGTCAACCGCGAGAGCGATCCGCCTGAAAAAATATCTAAAAACCCGAGCAGCGCACCGCCTTCCTTCTGCAGAAACTCGGAGAGGGCCTCACCATTGATCCCAGGCGTAGGAATATGTGCCCCGATCCGATACACGATCAGCATCCCCACAGTAAAGAGGATACGGGTGCGTAACTCGGGAATTTTGAGAATATTCTGAAAACTGGTCAGGAGTCTCTCAAACACCGGGGATGACCTCGACTCTCCCTCCAGCTGCTTGAATCTTCGCCTCTGCGGACTTACTAAACTTGTGCGCCTGCACTACGATCGCCTTCGTAAGGTCTCCGTTACCAAGAATCTTGATCGGCAGCGACTTACGTTTGACCAAGCCGGCATCGACTAATGCTTGCGGAGTGATGGTACCTGACACGATCATGTCAGTCAGGCTTTTCAGATTGACGATCGAGTACTCTTTTCGAAATATATTCGTAAAGCCATGTTTCGGCACGCGACGGATCAAGGACATCTGGCCGCCTTCAAATCCACCTGCCTGGCGACTGCGACCGCCGGATCTGGCTAACAGTCCCTTGTGCCCCTTCCCCGAAGTTTTCCCGTGACCGGAACCTGGACCACGGCCGATCCGTTTACGTCGTTTCCTGGATCCTTTCGCAGGACCGAGTTCATGTAAATTCATTGTGGCCGCACTTCCAATAGATATCCGACTTTGTTGATCATGCCTCTCACTTGCAGGGTATCGGGACGAGTCACCGTCTGCCTGATCTTTCTGAGACCGAGGCCGCACAACACACGTCGATGCTTCTGCGGTGTACCGATAGGACTTCGTCGCAAGGTGATGATGAAGCCTTTGGGGGCAGCCGAGACAATCTTCGCTGTAGGCATTAGGCACTCACCTTATTCTGCACATCGCTCACCACTCCGCCACGGCGCAATTTCAGAACGTCTTCAGCATTACGAAGCTGACAAAGCCCATTCAGCGTCGCGCGAACCGTGTTAAATGGATTTCCGCGGCCCAGCGTCTTCGCAATGATATTATGAACACCAGCGACCTCGACCACTGCCCGAACGGCACCCCCAGCAATAATTCCTGCCCCCTTCTTTGCGGGCTTGAGGAGGACGTGCTCGGCCCCGAACAACCCATGCACCTCGTGCGCAATCGTCCCAGACGTGAGGGCCACATGCACCAGGTTTTTCTTGGCCTGTTCGACCGCCTTCGAAATTGCGACTGGAACTTCAGCCGCCTTGCCCTTCCCGATGCCGACCCACCCCTGCCCATCCCCCACGACAACCAGTGCGCAGAAGTTGAAGCGTTTTCCACCCTTCACGACTTTCGCCACTCGGTTGATAAAAACGACCTTGTCTTTCAGGCTTAATTCATCTGGATTAACTCGCACCTAACATCATCTCCTCTTTGTTCCCCACACTCCCGTACCGTGACGGAAGCGAGGCACGACCTAGAACTGCAGACCGCCTTCACGTGAGGCCTCAGCCAACGCTTTGACGCGTCCATGATACATCCGACCACCGCGATCGAACACGACAGCCTGCACCTTGGCGGCCTTCGCTCGTTCGGCCAACAGTTTTCCAACAGCCTTTGCACCATCGATACTACCGGTGGATTTCACCGACGTACGTAGAGACTTATCCAGGGAAGACGCAGCGGCCAACGTGGCCCCCTTGAGATCGTCGATGATCTGGGCATAGATATGAGAGTGGCTGCGGAATACGTTGAGCCGCGGGCGCTCGGTCGTACCAAAGACTCGCTTTCGTACCCGCTGTTTCCGCCTGGTCAACTGACTTGTTTTATCTGCAGTATTCATGGGTCACCCTACTTCCCTGTCTTTCCAGCCTTCTTGCGTAACACTTCTCCGGCATACCGAACGCCCTTTTGCTTATACACGTCCGGAGGCTTGATCGCGCGCAAGTTCGCCGCAACTTGCCCAACCAATCGCTTATCAGCCCCCTTCACATTGATCAGCGTTTGCTTGTCCACTTTCACATTGATCCCAACCGGAATCGGAAAGGTCACCGGGTTGATATACCCCAAACTAAAGCTCATCGTTTGACCCTGCACAGCGACCTTATACCCAACTCCGGTGATCTCTAAGTTCCGTTCGTACCCCTTCGACACACCCTGAACAATATTACTCAGCTCTGCGCGAGTTAACCCGTGCATGGCCCTGATGTGACGATCCTCATTTGACCGGTTCACCACGAGCTGTCCGCCCGCAATCGAGACCCCAATGCCAGCTGACAACGACCAATCGATCTTCCCGAGCGGGCCCTTCACCGACACGATAGGTCCAGTGACTTGTATATCCACTCCTGCTGGAATCTGGATTGGTTTCTTTCCTATGCGCGACATCGATGCCTCGTTCCTCTATCTACCCCGGCCACCATAATAACGATCTGGTTCGATCGACCCCTTACCATACCGAACACAACACCTCTCCACCCAGTCCAGCTCTGCGCGAATCCTGATCCGTCATCAACCCCTTCGAGGTGGACAAGATCGCCACGCCAATGCCGTTCTTGACTCGCGGAATGTCTTTGATCCCTACATACACGCGGCGACCTGGCTTGCTGACCCGCTGCATGCCGGTGACCATCGGTTGGCCTTCCGCCACATACCGCAACTGCACTTTCAGCACAGGATGTCCGTCGGCAATGTCGGCCTGAACGCCCTGAATATATCCTTCGTTCTGAAGAATCCGAAGGACCTCGCGCTTGAGACGAGAGGCCGGAACGCTCACGACATCGTGGCGTCGACGAAACCCGTTTTGTAATCGTACTAAGAGGTCACTAATTGGATCTGTAACCATACCAACCCTTTCACCAACATTCTTCGTGTGGCCAGACGGCCATCACCGACCGAGTGACGTGGAACGCGGATACGCTACCAACTCGACTTCCGAACCCCGGGGATCTCACCCTTCAGGCTCAGCAACCGAAAGCAAATTCTGCACATGCGAAACCGGCGCAAGAACCCTCTCACACGCCCGCAGATCTCACATCGATGATAGTCCCTGACTGGAAACTTCGCCTTGATGGCCGATTTATTTCTAAGCGCTAATCTCGACACCAGCAGCTCCTTCGCTTGACATTACGCCCGGAATGGCATTCCCAAATGTTTCAACAGCGCCCGTCCTTCGTCGTTGGTCCTGGCGGTCGTGACAATCGTAATATCCATTCCATGAATGGATGCGACCTCGTCATACTTAATCTCTGGGAAAATGAGCTGTTCCTTAAGTCCGAGAGTGTAATTGCCTCGGCCGTCGAACGACTTTGGCGAAACGCCTCGGAAGTCTCGAATCCGTGGCAACGACAACGTCACCAGGCGATCGAAGAACTCCCACATCCTACGACTCCGCAAGGTCACCTTCGTACCGATCGGCATCCCTTGGCGCAACTTGAAGGAGGCGATAGCCTTCTTCGCCTTTGTAATGAGAGGCTTCTGGCCCGTAATCGCACCCAATTCCCCAGCGGCGCTCTCCAACAGCTTCACGTTCTGAATGGCCTCCCCCATCCCCACGTTCAGCACAATCCGCTCAAGCTTCGGGACCTGCATGATATTTTTGTAACCGAACTCTTTCATGAGCGCGGGCACAACCTTCTGCATGTAGGTCTCACGCATCCGCGGATTAAACTTCGACTCATCGCTGCCCTCGTCCATCGCCTGAGGGGCTGACGACCCTTCTTTTTTCTTGGGCGGCTTCCGCTCCGATGTCTTACTGCCTTTTCCTGATTCAACCTTCGCCATCCGCGCCCTCACTCCTACTCGACTGAGTCCTTTGATTTTTTGCTGAACCGAACCCGCCGTCCGTCATCGAGCGTCCGTACGCCAAGCCGAGTCGGCTTCTTCGTCACAGGACACAGATACATGACATTTGAGACCGCAAAGGGCGCTTCCCGCTCGAGAATGCCGCCTTGTTTGACCTTTTGATTCGGCTTGGTATGGCGCTTGATCATATTCAATTTTTCGACCACAACCTTGCCCGCTCCCGAATCAACCGAGAGCACTTTCCCTGATTTGCCACGATCGCGTCCGGCAATCACGACGACCACATCGCCTTTACGAATTCGATTCTTCGTCAACCCCTGCTTATTCATCCCGCCGTCTCCACCCTTGCTACAGTACTTCCGGAGCTAGGGAAATAATCTTCATGAACTTCTTCCACCGCAGCTCGCGTGCGATCGGCCCAAAGATACGAGTCCCAACAGGATCCCCATCCTTATTGATCAGTACGCAGGCATTACGATCAAATTTGATATAGGACCCATCTTCCCGCCGCACTTCCTTGGTCGTCCTCACGACCACCGCACGGCTCACATCGCCCTTCTTGACCGTTGCCGCCGGGATGGCCTCTTTAACCGCCACAACGACAATGTCTCCGAGAGAGGCGTACCGACGCCTGGTTCCCCCAAGCACATGAAAGCACATGGCCTGTTTGGCACCTGAGTTATCCGCCACGTCCATGTATGTATAACTTTGAATCATAGTCCCGGTGTTCCCTTTACCCCTCGCACGATCTCGACCTAAGCACCCCGTCTCTTCTCTACCACCTCAATAACCCGCATATGCTTATCCTTACTGATAGGCCTCGTCTCGACCATACGCACGCGGTCGCCGATCTTGCAGGTGTTGTCCTCGTCGTGGGCCTTAAATTTTGTGACCCGTCGAAGCACCTTCCGATAGAGCGGATGAATAACCGAACGCTCGATCTCGACAACCACGGTTTTATTCATCTTATCGCTGACCACGCGCCCAACCCACTCACGCCGTTTATTTATCGATTCTGCCATCCTCACGCCCCTTTCGCCGCAGTAGAGATTGCCTCGGCCTGCGCCAGCTCACGCTGGAGCGTATTGACCCTGGCAATAGAACGCTTCGTCTTTCGAACCTGCATAGGGTTTTCCAGTCTTCCCGTTCCCAACTGAAAACGAAGAGTGAAGAGTTCCTGCGTGAGCGCCTGCGCCTTCTCCACCAACTCCGGCCCTGTGAGTTGCCGCAATTCCTTCAAATCCATGAATGCACTCCCTTAACCCCGGTTCAATCGATGCTAAAACTCACCGCGAATGACGCACTTGGTGGCAATGGGTAATTTATGCGAAGCCAAGCGGAACGCCTCTTTGGCGACATCAGGCGTCACGCCATCCATCTCATAAAGAATACGTCCAGGCTTGACTACGGCGACCCAGTATTCTGGGTTGCCCTTCCCCTTCCCCATTCGAGTTTCAGCCGGTTTTTTAGTGATTGGCTTGTCGGGGAAAATCCTCGTCCAGACCTGACCGCCGCGCTTGACACATCGAGTGATCGCGATGCGTGCAGCCTCAATTTGCCGGCTGGTAATCCAGCCTGGCTCAAGCGCCTTGAGCCCAAATTCTCCGAGCGTAATCTGGCTGCCACGATAGGCCTTGCCCGTCATACGCCCCTTCATCATTTTACGAAACTTAACTTTCTTTGGTGCTAACACGATATCCCCTTCGATTACCCAAGCCTACGGTCAAATACTGATTCTTTATTGAGTGGCTGTAATGGAAGAATTTCCCCTTTATAGATCCAGGTCTTGATCCCGATCTGCCCCATCGTCGTGTGGGCTTCGGCAAATCCGTAGTCGATATTTGCTCGGAGCGTATGAAGCGGCACACGGCCTTCGCGATACCACTCTGAACGTGCGATCTCCGCCCCGCCAAGACGCCCCCCTACCATAATCTTGATCCCCTGGGCTCCAAGACGAAGCGCGGACTGTACGCTTCGCTTCATGGCCCGGCGGAATGCCACCCGCTTTTCCAATTGCGTGGCGACGTTTTCACACACCAACTGGGCATCCAGTTCAGGTTTCTTGATTTCCTTTACCGTGATGTAGACCTGGCCACCATAGCTCTTCTCCAACTCCGTCTTGAGCTTATCGACCTCAGCCCCCTTACGGCCGATGATGATACCGGGGCGCGCGGTATGAATAATCACACGCGTCTGGTCTCCAGATCGCTCGATTTCAATCTTGGCGACACCAGCATGAAAGAGACGCTGCTTGACCATCTTGCGAATCTTGATATCCTGATGGAGCAGCTTCGCATAATCTTTGCTGGCATACCATCGAGAGGACCAAGTCACGTTGTACCCTAGTCGATATCCGATCGGATGTGTCTTATGACCCATAACTTCTTGCGCCTCGCTCAGACAGAAAATGAATCCATTCCGTTAACCATCTTTATCTACTTCTTTTCCTTCACGCTTGCCGCCGAGACGACAACCGTAATGTGACTCATACGCTTTTGAATCGCATTCGCACGTCCCTGCGATCGAGCCCGAAAACGCTTCAACGTCGGCCCGCAATCAACGAACGCCTTCGACACCACCATCGATTCACTGTCGCCCATCTCCTTTTGCTCCGCATTAGCCACGGCCGATCGTAAAATCTTTTCAACGACCTTCGATGCATGACGTGGCAAGTTCCTGAGCAATGCCAACGCCATGGGAACTTGCTGCCCACGGATCAAATCGATCACTGGGCGGGCCTTCCTCGGAGAAACCCTCACGAACCGTAGAACTGCTTGCGCTTCAGTCATAACCGTCCAATCCAATCGAAGTGTGCCGAGACTAGAGCCTATCCCCTACTTGAGCGCGACAGACTTCTCCGTCCTGGCGTGCCCATGTCCCTTAAAGAACCTGGTGGGAGCAAACTCCCCCAGCTTGTGCCCAACCATGTTTTCCGTCACGAAGACCGGAATGAACTTCTTCCCATTATGAACCGCGAAGGTATGTCCGATCATGTCTGGAATGACCGTGGACCGTCGCGACCACGTCTTAATGATCCTTCGATCCTTATTCTGATTCATCCGCTCCACCTTTTGAAGCAAATGATCGTCAACAAATGCGCCCTTACTGACTGACCTCGGCATCGCGTACTCCTACTTGCGGCGGGAGATAATAAATTTGTCCGTCGCCTTGTTGTTTCGGGTTTTGTAGCCCTTGGTCGGAAGACCCCACGGGGAGACCGGATGGGGATTACCCTGTCCTGATTTTCCTTCGCCGCCACCATGTGGGTGATCGACCGGATTCATCACGACACCCCGCACATTGGGACGCCGTCCCAACCACCGATTTCGACCCGCTTTTCCGACATTAATATTCTCATGGTCCGTATTTCCAACCTGTCCGACGGTTGCCATGCAAGTTGAAAGAATTTTCCGCATCTCACTGGACCTGAGCCGCACCTGCACATAGTCACCATCACGCCCCATCACCTGCGCAGAACCTCCCGCGCTACGAATCAGTTGTCCGCCTTTCCCAGGCTTCAATTCTATGTTATGAATGGTCGTTCCTAACGGCATACCGGATAAGGGTAACGCATTCCCAATACGCACCTCTGAGCCAACACCGGACTGCACCACATCTCCGACTTTTAATCCGACAGGGGCCAAGATATAGCGTTTTTCCCCGTCCTTATAGTGCACCAACGCAATTCGAGCCGAACGATTGGGGTCATACTCAAGCGAGGCAATGCTCCCTGGAATTCCCGTCTTATCGCGCCGGAAATCTATTTTTCGATAGAGCCGTTTGTGCCCGCCGCCACGGAACCGCACAGTCGTCCGTCCATCGTTGTTCCTGGCACCAGTACTGCGGCGGACTGACGTCAGCGACTTCTCCGGTCTCTTCTTCGAAAGTTCTTCAGTCGTCACCGCTGTCATTCCGCGGCGCCCCGGTGTCCTTGGCTTGTAAATTTTAATTCCCATGCTACGGATGTCCTTCCAGCACACCGATGTCAACTCGGTACAAATGTCTCGCTACGCGCTCTCGTACAACTCCAACTTTTCACCCGCCTTGAGCTTGACGAAGGCTTTTTTCCAATCCGATCTCTTACCGGAGAAACGACCCAAGCGCTTGATCTTTCCACGAACATTCATCACGTTCACTCGCTCGACTTTGACTTTCAAGAGCACTTCGACCGCTTGCTTAATCTGCAGACGATTCGCATCCGGGCGAACGAGGAAGCTGACCGTGTTATTGTTCTCTCTCATGGCCGTAATCTTTTCTGTCAACAACGGCTGTAATAAAATACTGTGGAGCCCCGCCTTCATGACCAAACCTCTTTCACCCGAGGCAACTCGCGCTCAAGGATCAAAATTAATTCAGCCCGAACGATGTCGTAGACGTTCAATCCTTCGGGCCCCACCACACACACATTAGGAAGATTGCCCGCCGCTTGAGCCAATCCAGCATGCCCCGCACCTGCCACAATCAACGCATACACCCCGGCACCCAAACCATTCAGCGCTTGAGCCAACAGTTTCGTCTTTGGTTGCTCCAACGATAGATTCGACACAATCATCACTTGTCCGTCAGCTAGCTTTGCCGACAGCGCACTTTGAAGTGCCGCACGATACTTCTTTTTTGGCATGCTGTAGGAATAATCACGCGGCTTCGGCCCAAACACCGATCCGCCATGACGCCATACGGGAGAGCGAATCGACCCTGCCCGCGCCCGCCCAGTATGCTTTTGCTTCCAAGGCTTCTTCCCGGAACCCGCCACTTCTCCCCGTCGCAATGTCGATGCCGTACCTTGACGCTCACAGGCACGTTGCATCACCACCGCTTCATGAACTAAAGCCGTGTGCAGTTTACAGCCAAACACTTCCTCAGGAAGATCGACAGACCCGACTTTCTGCCTTTTCAAATCGACAACATCAACCGTGGGCATGCCCTACCCCTTCTTCGATTTTCGTACCATGATCAGTCCATTTGCCGCACCAGGGATGGCCCCTCGAACGAACAACAGATTCTCATCAGGCCTGGATTCAATAACTTTCAACCGTTGAGCGGTAATTCGTTTCGCGCCCATATGCCCAGGCAAAGTCTTCCCCTTCCAGACACGAGAAGGATAGGAACTGGCACCCATCGATCCTGGATGGCGATGGAACATGGACCCGTGAGATTCAGGGCCGCCGGCATAATGATGCCGCTTTACCACCCCCTGGAATCCCTTCCCCTTCGAAATACCGATGACATCCACCCAATCGCCCTTTTTAAATATATCGACTTTAATGGATTGCCCTACTGCCACCTCTCCGACCTTTTGAAACTCTCTGAGTACACGGGTCGCCGGCGCTTCAGTCTTCTTCAAATGACCCAGCTCAGCCTTGGACAACTTGCGTTCCTTGACTTCACCGAAAGACAACTGGACGGACTCATAGCCATCGCGCTCTTTTGTCTTGATCGTAACCACGCGGCACGGGCCTGCCTCAATAATGGTCACAGGCGTAAACCGCGTCTCATCGAATATCTGGGTCATCCCCAGTTTTTTACCCAACAACCCGTTCGTCATACGTTACGTTCCTTGTCAGTCATCGACTCTTAGAGCTTAATCTCGACATCTACACCGGCGGCCAAGTTCAACTTCATCAGGGAATCCATGGTTTCAGGAGTCGCGTCCATGATGTCCATTAAACGCTTGTGCGTTCTAATCTCGAACTGCTCACGAGCCTTCTTATCTGCATGTGTCGCACTCTGCACCGTAAACTTTTCGATGCGCGTAGGAAGTGGAATCGGCCCCACAATTTTCGCCCCGCTCCTACGGACGGTCTCTACAATTTCCGTCACCGATTGGTCCAATACACGGTAATCGAACCCACGCAACCGAATCCTGATTCTTTGTTCAACCTTAACCATTCATTCCTCTATTCAATCCGGCCAATCGCTACGCCAGAATTTCGGTCACGACACCAGAGCCGACCGTCTTACCGCCCTCGCGCACCGCGAACCGCAGCCCTTGATCCATCGCAATCGGGCTAATCAGCTCCCCCGTCACACTCACATTATCGCCCG
>Ga0163151_10001266_pt1 | contig 43077 bp, 34 predicted proteins | sample OliLakLV19MP5IB2_FD_145596 | JGI IMG/M metagenome (GOLD analysis project Ga0163151, IMG submission 145596) | Freshwater microbial mat bacterial communities from Lake Vanda, McMurdo Dry Valleys, Antarctica - Oligotrophic Lake LV.19.MP5.IB-2 | ecosystem: Environmental > Aquatic > Freshwater >...
TATTTAATATGTCGGTGATGGTTGCACCAGTTTGTGGTACCACACTCTCGCCAGTAATATTTACACTGTTTGCGGCAACCCAACTATAGGTTGTTCCTGCTATTAAGTTGTTTCCACCGGAACCAATATTTGCGATGTTGCCAGCGAGGCTGTACGATGAAGCTATATCGCTGCAAACTAATACTGTATCATCAAACCCTCTCGGTTCAGGACGAATTGTTACGGAAACTGTAAATGGATTTCCGACACATCCATCCCCGCTAGTTGGTGTTATGGTATACACTACAATCTCATTTGCACCCGTAACATTATTCACCACATCGATAATCACATTTCCTGGTTTAGCGACTGTACTTTCGCCAGTAACATTTACGTTATTGACTGCTATCCAACTATAGGTAGTTCCAATGGCAAGGTTATTTCCACCAAGTCCGGTGTTGGTAATATTACTTACCAAGTCATAATTTACAGACGCATCACTGCACACGATTGGGCTATTGTCGTTGTAGCCTCTTGGTTCAGGACGCACTGTGACAGAGATGGTAAATGGATTTCCTAAACAACCAGCAGCACTGGTTGGTGTTACTGTATAGACTACAATTTGATTTGAATTTGTTACATTGTTTAACACGTCATTAATAACAGCACCTGCTTGAGCAGCCGTGCTTTCGCCACCTACCGTTGCATTATTGGTAGCTACCCAGCTGTACGTGGTTCCGGTAATTAAATTGTTTCCACCCAAACCTGTATTAGCAATGTTTGCACTTAAATCATACGCTAAAGCAATATCACTGCATGTGAGCGGGGTTGCATCATTGTAGCCTTTAGGTTCTGGTTGAACAGTTATTGAAACGGTAAAAGGATCACCAACGCAAGCATTGGAACTTGTTGGAGTCACCGTATAAACAACTACTTGATTTAAGTTAGTGATGTTATTAAGAAAATCGGTAATCGTATTACCAGCCTGCGATGTCGTGCTTTCACCGGTTATGTTAGCGTTAGATGCTGCAATCCAAGTGTAGGTAGTTCCCGCTACTAAATTATTTCCACCCGCTCCGATATTGGCAATATTTGCATTCAAACTATACCCAACGGCATCATCGCTGCATATTAACGGGGACGCATCATTGAATCCGCGAGGTTCTGGCCTTACTGTGACCGATACTGTAAACGGATCCCCTATGCAGCCATTGGCACTTGTTGCCACCACCGTATAATCTACAACTTGACTAATGTCGGTGATGTTGTTTAAGGTGTTAGTTATGGTTGCTCCAGTTCCATTTCCTTCTCCACCAACATTAGGATTTGCTATGGCCGTCCAGGCATAGGTTGTTCCTGTTATTAAACCATTACCTCCTAAACCAATATTTAAAATATTTGCCTGAAGGTTGTAATTCACGGCAGCGTCACTGCAGATAATTGGAGAAGGATCATTAAAGCCCCTAGGCTCCGGGCGCACCGTTACCGATACTGTAAATGGACTACCTACGCAAGTCTGCGAACTTGTTGGGGTAACGGTATAAACAACCACCTGGCTGCTGTTAGTAATATTATTTAAAGCATCTGTTATTACAGATCCAGCTTGTGCCACCGTGCTTTCACCTGTAACATTCGGATTGGATGCGGCTATCCAACTATACGTTGTTCCTGTTACCAGGTTATTTCCACCTAATCCAGTGTTGGCAATATTGGCTGTCAAATCATAATTAACAGTTGCATCACTGCAAATAAGCGGGCTTGCATCATTAAACCCTACTGGCTCCGGGCGAACCGTGACATCAATCGTGAAGAAGACGCCCAAACAACCGGCTCCGCTCGTTGGCGTTGCTGTATATCGAACTACCTGGTTTAACGCGGTAAAGTTTCGCAGCACATCGGTTATTGTTTTCCCCGTTTGATTCGAAATACTCTCACCGGATACACTTCCGTTTGCTGTTGCAATCCAGTTATATGTATTACCTGCAATTAAATTATTGCCGAGCGTGGCAATGTTTGTTTCAAGATCATATCCAGCGGCAAGGCCACTGCAAACAATCGGTATATTGTCGTTGGCGCCCACGGGTTGTGGATTCACCGTAATTGCTATAGCCACAGGAGCCCCAAGGCATGCCGCCCCGCTAGTTGGTGTAATCACATAATTAACAACAATTGGTGCATTAGTAAGATTAACCAGAATATCATTGATGTGTATGGTACCTGCAACACCCATTGGGATATTAACTCCACCTGAGGCGGGACCGCCACCATCAGGATCAGGCCAATTAAAGAGCGTCCCTGCAGGTAGATTCCCAGGAGTAAGTAATATCTCCTTCGAAACTGCATTGGCACTACAAATGGTTTTAGTTTGACCGGCAACAATAACAGGTTGTGGATTTACTGTTACCGTAAAATTTTGAGGTGTACCCGGACAATTGTCTGGTCCTGGACCAACAGGGGTAATCCGATAGGTTACCGTTGCATTAACTCCTGACGTGTTAGACAATGTTTGATTAATTGATAAAACTCCATTGGCGAGATCCCCAAAAACGGCTCCTATAACCGAACCCGCAATGTTGATTACCTCCCAGTTGAATGTTGTGCCAACTATGTTAGAGGTTAAAGAATGTGCAACGGACAAATCTGTGCCGCTGCATATTGTGCCAGCGCTAACCGAGGTAATCGTGGGTCGATTAACTACGGTTACGGGAAAAGGATCTGCCGCTGGTGAGGCACACCCATTTCCACTTGCCTGAGTAACCGTTACGTTACCGCTGAATGTGCTCATCTGCACCGTGATGGAACTAGCTGTTACCGGAAGTGATGTAATGGTTGCCCCGGCCGGCAAAGCCCAGCTATAGTTTCCCGCAAGCGGGTTTGTTACGCTAAACACAACACCGTTTGCGCTGCTGCAGACGGACGAAGGCCCTGCAATAATTGGTTTCGGAGGCGAGCCCTCAACAATTATTCGGGTATTAATGGTATTCCCATCACAAAGCGCAGTGCCTAAGGTTTCTTTTACAGAAATAGGAACACCCGTTGGGTAGAGAGTACCACCACCCGGGATAGGATTTGGAAATTGAAGTATAATGAAGAATCCAGATGTTCCCGTTAGGATATTGAACTCACCAGCATACGATGGTGGTGGAACTGTCCAACTAAAAGTTGAACCAGGATTAAGGGTTGAATTTACTTGTAATAAAATCAGGTTTGAACTGGCGCAGACTGTATAGGTTGCTCCGAGAACTTGACCAATACCATCGGTAATTTGATTGTTATTGGGGCGAGCCTGATAGTCGAGGGTTAAGGTAGCTTGCGAAAAACACTGTGGAGTTGTAGGACTTGCTGTGTCAATGATTTTGGCATGAAGTATAATGTCTGCGCTTACGGTATAATTTTGCTCAGCTCCAACTGCCGCGCCAGCAGGAATCAAAAACCCAGCACCTAAACTTGCATCGGTATACCACTCTACATCGCGATTAGCGGCACTTACGGTTATAGCATTTTCAAAAGGCTGAAGGTTCAATCCGGTGCGTTGATTCGATCCAGGTGGAGCATCCTCGCAGATCTGTACAGATTGATTTGCATTTGCAGGCAGCGTTCGGACAGTAAATGTTAAAGTACCATCACTTGTGCATGTTGTTACCGTATTTCTTACCCGCGTAAAAACAACCTGCCCGTTGGTGATATTGGTAGGCACCGTAATCTGATTTGCAGGCAATCGAGTTGCCAGGGAATAATATTCAGCAACCGTGTTTGCCGGCACAGCTACCGGAGCTCCTGCCTCATCAGAAACTGGAATATCATAAGTATTCAATGAAACATTGGCCGTGCTGGCACCTCCAAAAACATCCTCACAGAGCGTAGTGGCAACTGTGTTTACGGTAGGTAGTGGTTGTCGTGTTAACGTTACCGTAGACGAGGATGGAAGACACACACCAAAGCGACTGGAAATAGTCCAGCTTAAGATATTCGCACCTATCGGTAGGTTTGTTACCACCGCATTGCGAGTATTTATATCCGTTATTGTTGGAGCCGTTGGCTGGGCAATTAGTATATTATCAAACCGATAAAACTCATCAGCTGCACTATTGTTCCCTCTTACTATCAATTGAAGTGTTGCACCCGTCAGGCCAGTTGCGGTCGCGGTCACTGTTCCTGCAATATCTCCGAATTGATTTCCATTGATTAATAAAGTCTCAGCTCCACCATTTAGTTTGAAAAACACTCGCAGGTAGTCAGCCGCCTCATGGGTATTTGTACTTGAGAGGTCGATTGAAATTGCCATGTTTGGAAAACCCGTGATATTAATAACCGGACTTAACCAAACCGCTTCTGCTCCGGGTGCCCCGCCAGTATTCCCATCGGCATTGTTTAACTCAAACCGATTGCCCTGCACATTAAAATAACCCAGTGCGCCTGCAAATAGATTGGGTGCGGTTAAGTCCAGAGTCCAGCCGTTTAGGGCAGCCGATGTGGCGGTTCCGTTGGCATAGTTAAAGGGTTGCTGATATCCAATTCCAGGAACCGTCCAGGTTCCTACTTCCAACTGACCTGCATTAGGGAGATTAGCTGCCAGAGTAAACGTACCAGTACAATTTGCCTGAGCGCCTCCAGCTACCGAGACTGTTGGGCTAACATCCTGAATATGTTGAACTGGCAATGACGCAGCACTCAAACAATTTGTTGGAGTAACATCATCGCGGGTAAAAGCATGATAGGTAACCGTTGCATTGCTGGTCGGTATAAAACTATTACCACGTGTGCCCCCTGTTGCTCCTATAGCGGCCGTAAAGGTTGGCGCTGCTGTGGTAGACCATACAATTGTAAATCCAACTGCAGGTGCTGCCACACTGATAGCCGCACCAGTTGCGGCTGTGCTACATGCTGCTGCTGGCACCGCGCCAGTGGGTGCTGGCGGCCTTGGATTAATAATTAAAATCGGGTCGCCTATTGGAACTGCACCAGCGCAAAGAGTAACTGTATTTTGGATGGCTGTAATAACAACCTCATAACCCATTGGATCATTTGGCACCGCCCCAAAATCAGTATAAGCTGGCGATAAATTAATAACACCCGTTGGACTCGAATTACCCGTGAAATTAATTGAACCAGCTAAAAATGTATTCGTACTAACTCTCCTTAATCTGTAAGTTATAGCATAATTCTCAATTTGATTTGGCAATAAATCAAGAATAGCATCGGGAGGATTTGTTGCACCTAAATCATCACAGACAGGTGCCTGAGCTGTAAAGCTCTCAACAGTTGGTGGTGGGATTGCTTGAACTGTAACAGTTCTGCCAACAGGTAATGTGTTTGCCACGCATCCATTTGCATCTGAAAGTACAGTCATATTAAATGTAGTGGTTGCTGCAGGGTTTGGAGCTGCTATGGTAAATACATTAGAAGCATAACCAGCCTGATTTATTGGGAAACCCACAACCACGGTAGATGCAGTAATGGTAAAATTAAATGGACCAGTACCTGTAAGAGTAAAGTCAATATCTGAAGCCGGAATGCCAGTACAGACCGAGCCACCTCCTGCTACTGTTGCTGTTGGTCTCGGGTTTACTAATACTGTAGTTGGATCGGAAAGCGGACTAATACAATTTGATGGTGCTATACCCCTAACTTCAACTGTGTAGTCCCCGCTTTGGGCTACCGTAGTTAACACAATATTATTAACTGTGACAAGCGGAATAAGCACCCCATTTCTATACCACCTATAAGAAGCAGCTAATCCACCTACGTCACTTGACGTTAACGTAACGCTGCCACCAAAACAAAATGTGGTTGGCCCTGAAGTTGATATGGTTGGTTGTGGAGGAACCGGATTTACGATAATCGTAGCTATCGGGCTATAAATGGTTGCGCAAACACCATTTTGAATAACAGCACGATACCTATACGTTGTTTGCACTCCAGCAACGATAGGCACTGCCGGTGTTATGGGATTACCAACACCAAGTGTACCATCAGCAACAAAACCTCCCGCATTTACCGCCCGCTCCCAGCCTTGTATTGCTCCGCGACCAGGCGTCCAGGTAATGCCTGCAACGGCACCTCCTTCACAAATCGTTTGGGTTGCAGGTGCTATTGTGCCTGCTTGTGAAGGACCAAAGACAGTGACGGTAATATCTCTATAATTTGATGGGCAAGTAAGACCTGATGAATAAATACTTCTCACTCTAATTTTCCTTGTGCGGGTTGGATAAGCTCCTGGTACTGGAAAATTGACTAAGGCCGTTCTGCCATCACCCTGAGGAGTAATTAAAATATCTGTACCTGCAACAGGAACATCTGCATTATCAGTTGCTAACCACTCATATTGAGTTGCACCACCGACAGTCTGTGTTGCGGAAGTTGCGGGTAATTGAAAGGTTACGTTTGTATCTCCCTGACAAACCTGCGTGCTAGATGTAGTAAATGCAGCCGGGGTTGGCAATGGACTTTCCTTAACTGTAATTGTTGTACGTACTGGCGGACTAAAGCATTGAACCGACCCTGTAGTAGGTCTCTGATAGGATGCCCAAACTGCATAAACACCAGGAGTAGCTGAGCTTGGACCTGGTGTAATACCTGCTGTGCCAGCGGACAAGGTTGTTGAGTTTGCGCCTGTTGTAGCTACTAAAGCTCCAATAACGCCAGTATTGTCATCAAACCATCGCACTGAAGTGGATGCTCCAACATAACTTATTTGAAAATTCCCAATTGCTGAGCCCTGGCATATATTTCGAGGAACGGCTGTGGGTATTGGCGGCTGTTGAACTAATATTATCTCCGAAAAAGTAGTTATTGGCGCAACATCTCCATTAGCGGTATTTCCACTGGTAGGAGCCAATCCACCAGAACCAAAAGGAACATCTATCGCATTATCATAGGGATTACAGGTATTCCACATCCTGAGCGTAACTCGAAACCTATTATCAGGTCCGAAAACATTAGTGCTCAAAACGTTAATATTAAACGATGGAGGCAGGGCAGTTGTCTCATCATTAGGAGCTGGCAACATTAGTATTGGGCCCCGATAGGCTGATGCAAATAATGTTATATTACCTCCACCAGGAAAAAATGGGTTAGCTCCGGGAGGATAATTGGGAGTGCCGGCCGGTATAACTACCTGTACTTTATCCATAAAATCACCAGCCGCGAAATTGGTTCCATACTCATACTGATACCAGCGGGGAAGTGCATTTTTCTTTTCCACTTCAGTTGGCGCTACACAATTAATAACACTTGTATTTGTGAAGTTTACTGTTGCAGTTGAACCTTCGCAAACCTCAATACCAGTAGGTAGTGGTGGTGAGATACCAATTTGACCTAGAGCAGTATTAGATATGTCATCAAATACCTCAAAGGTTTGTCCTTGAAAAACAGGACACAATCCTTGATCGGTATAAAACAAATAAGCCCTTGCACTATAAGCACAAATGGTTCCATTATCAGGATAAACATTAGTAGCACTGGAGGTCCAAATTTGAAGTGAGCGAGTTAGTTCTGTTGGATTAATAATAGTGGGAATAACAGTGGTGATTGGGGCCGCTGTACCATTTGTTTCGTACAAGAAAAAGTATCTAAAAGCCACTAGATACGGATCTCCATAACGAATTCCCACAAGATCCATATTAAATTGAACTGTTCTAGGTCCGCATACATTGGGATTTGAACCAAGTTCAGAACTTGCTTGACCTGCTACTCCACAATCATTTACCCCTGTTGTTATATTTCCTTCAATAATTGGAGAAAAATTTGTACCTCCGGCATCTCGCGCAACTATTCTATAAAAGTAGGTTGTGCCAAAAATTAAACCGGTAAATCTCGATCCCGAATAAGGGGTACCAACGAATGATGGAACCAATGGAGTATTGGCAGCAGTGAAATTCTGTTGTTGGGCGTTGAGCGTAGCAGCTGTAGAAACTCCAGGCACCTCAACTGCTCCGTTGACTGGCGAATTCTGCACACCCGCGGTTATTGCAGCCGTTCTAATCTGGGCAGCGGTCATAGCACCCGGGTCAGAAGTATAAATCACTACATAAAAATCGCCTGGCTCATTTAGCGCTCCCCTGAACCAAAGTGAATTCCTCCCATTTCCAGCAAATAATGACATAGCCGAGAAATTTATTGCTGCTGACATTGGAGAACACTCCTCATACTCCTCAATGGAATATGACTTACTAGCAAAAGTGTTGTTAGAGGCGTCTTTCGGAACTTCAGTTGCTACTGAAGTAACTACTGCACTAATAAATAGTAAGAATGTTAGGAGTGAATTGAGGCGGGTTGGTTTTCGGTTCATGAGAAAACAGGAATATCAGAGATTATATGCTATTCACTTAAAAATGGTAACCTTTTAAAATAACTACACGTAGTTCCAAACTTATTGATAAAATCGTCAAAAACGAAATTGTCCCTGCTCCGGCAGTTGGCGGATTCGGCAGTAACTTCAATACTAGATCGCGGGTTCTCCCGATATCAATCGGGAGCGATGACATTTCGCTTTTGAGACAGTGGCTGAGAATGCAGGTTGCCTGTGACCGAACGGTCCGACCGCTCCTTTGCGCGCGCACTAAGCGGTCGGACCGCTTTGCTGAACGCGCTTTTTTACGATAAAATTGAAATCGCTGGGTTTGTAAAAGTCTCAAATAGGCTACCTTTGCGACCAAATTTTCAGGCCGGGTTCTATGTCTTCAGCTAAATATATCTTTGTAACGGGTGGGGTTACTTCATCTCTGGGTAAGGGCATTATCTCGGCTTCCCTAGGTAAGTTGCTTCAAGCCAGAGGGTTTTCGGTGACCATTCAGAAGTTTGACCCCTACATAAATATAGACCCAGGCACATTAAATCCGTATGAGCATGGGGAGTGTTACGTTACTGATGATGGTGCGGAAACAGATCTTGACCTCGGTCATTATGAGCGATTTCTTAATGAGGCTACCTCACAAGCCAATAATATTACTACCGGTCGCATCTATAATAATGTAATTACCAAAGAGCGTAAGGGTGAGTACCTAGGAAAAACGGTTCAGGTAGTTCCCCACATTACCGATGAAATTAAGCGCAACATCTTTTTGTTGGGTGATAGCGGCAAATACGACTTTATTATTACGGAGATTGGTGGGTCTGTTGGCGATATTGAATCGTTGCCCTTTGTAGAGGCGGTTCGTCAGGTGCGTTGGGATTTAGGTTCCAATAATGCTTTGGTTATTCATTTAACCTTAATTCCCTACCTCAGTGCGGCCAAGGAATTAAAGACCAAGCCAACGCAACATTCGGTTAAGGAACTTCTCTCATACGGAATTCAGCCCGACATTTTAGTATGTCGCACCGAGCATCCACTTTCGTTAGAGATTCGGAAAAAGCTGGCATTGTTCTGTAACGTAAACCTGAATTCGGTTATCGAAGCCATCGATGCAGACACAATCTATGATGTGCCTATGTTGATGCGGAAGGAAAAATTGGATGAGCGTGTACTCGCAAAATTGAAAGTAACTGCCAAGCACGAACCTGATCTTGAGCAATGGAAAGTTTTTTTGGGGAAACTTAAAAACCCAATTAATGAAGTAACCATTGGCCTTGTAGGCAAATACGTTTCCCTACCCGATGCCTACAAATCCATTGCCGAAGCATTTATACATGCGGGCGCCCAAAATGATTGCAAGGTTAATTTGAAATGGATTTCATCGGAAGATATTCACAAAGACACGGTTGAAAATATTCTGGGTGGATTAAATGCAGTGCTTGTTGCCCCGGGTTTTGGGGAGCGTGGTTTGGAAGGGAAAATTGAAGCAATCAAATACGTGCGTGAAAACAAAATTCCTTTTTTGGGGATTTGTCTGGGCATGCAGTGCGCAGTGGTTGAGTTTGCGCGGCATGTTCTTCATTTGAGTGATGCCAGCACAACAGAATTAAATCCCAAAACAAAACACCCGGTAATTGACATGATGGAGGAGCAGAAGAAAATCACGAACAAAGGTGGCACAATGCGTTTGGGTTCATATACCTGCAAAATCAAAAAAGGAACAAAGGCTTTTCATATTTACGGTGATACAACAACCATTCAAGAGCGTCATCGCCATCGGTATGAATTTAACAACAAGTATCTCGATCAGATTGAAGAAGCCGGGCTTAGGGCAGCGGGAACAAATCCAGAAACAGGGTTGGTTGAGATTGTTGAATTAAAAGATCACCCGTGGTTTGTGGGTGTGCAATATCATCCGGAATTGAAGAGCACGGTACAAAATCCACATCCGTTGTTTGTAAAGTTTGTGGAAGCGGCTATGAATAATAAAAAGTCAAGCTCGTGATGTTGCACCCCAAGACGCTAAGAACGCAAATTGATAATGCTATAATAGTGCACGTAAAAGAACTTAAAATCTTTGTGCCTTTGCGTGCCAAATTCAATCTTACTAAAATAAAAAGTATCATTTTTCTACAATATCAATAATGGATAGAAATTCAGTCATAGGCCTTACACTCATTGCAGTAATGCTGCTAGTTTATTTTAATTTCCTTGCTCCCGATCCTGAACCACCGAAGGCAGCGCCTGCAGAAGCAACTACAGAAATTGTTGCCAAGGATAGCGCGTTATCGGAGCGCAAAGATTTGCAAATCGACAGTTTATCTCGATCAAACTATGGAAGTCTTTCCAGTTTTCTTTCAGGAAATAAAGAGTTAACAACCGTTGAAAACGCAGACTTGAAAATCAAACTTTCCAACCAGGGAAGAATTGAGGAAGTAGAACTCAAGAATTTTAAAACCTATTCTCAAACCCCGCTCTATCTTGCTCAAAAGGAAAACAATCGATTTTCTTTAATCGGAAATTATGAAGGAAAGGATGTTGACTTATATAAATTGTTTTACAAAGTTTCCCAAACTAAAAAGAGTGACACCACCCAACTTGTGTTTACAGCAAAAACCAGTGACGGTTTTATAAAACATATTTACTCCATCCCACCTTCGGGTTATCAGATTGGATATGAAGTACAAACTTCGGGTATTAACCTAGGTAGTAAAAACCTAACCTACCGCTGGCACGATGCCATTCCCTTACAAGAAAAAGCCATTGCCGACAGCAGAACCAAAACAAATCTCAACTATTATTTCACCAATGGAGACTACGATTACACCTCACAAACTGCTACTGAACTTAAATCTGAAGTTTTAGTTACTCCTGTTAAGTGGGTTTCTATCCGCCAGAAATTTTTCATCTCTTCAATCATTGCAAAAAATTCCTTTGCTGGTGGCGAGATTCAAATTTTTGCCAATGAAAATGACCCGCAAGTTGTAAAAGTTGCCGACCTTGAGTTATACATTCCTGTCGAAGATGTTGCATCTAAAAAGGCGGCCTTCAATTATTACTTCGGCCCAAATGATTATGAAATACTGCCTGATATAACAGAAGGCTTCTCAAAAAACCTCGACCTTGGCTGGCCTCCTATGTTGTGGATCAACAAGTTTGTGATCATCCCCATCTTCAAATTTTTAGAAGGCTTTATCAGCAATTATGGAATCATCATTGTGCTGTTGGTGCTCTTCGTTAAAATTCTTTTGCTGCCACTCTCGTACAAATCATATTTAGGAATGGCCAAAATGAAATTGCTAAAGCCTGAGCTTGATCTCCTCAAAGAAAAGAATGGGGACAACATGGCTCAGAATCAGCAAGACCAAATGAAGTTGTATAAAGAAGCGGGGGTCAATCCCTTTAGTGGTTGTATTCCGTTGGTGCTTCAAATGCCTATTCTCTTTGCGATGTTTTATTTCTTTCCGGTTTCTATCGAACTCCGTCAGAAAGCATTCTTGTGGGCAGAAGATCTTTCTACGTATGATTCTATTGTCAACTTACCCTTCACAATTCCATTTTACGGAAGTCACGTCAGTTTGTTTGTGTTGTTAATGACGGCCTCCACAATCATTTACACCTGGCAGAACAATCAACTAAGTGCGGTGCAAGGCCCAATGAAGTCGATGGGCTACATTATGCCGGTTGTCTTTATGTTTGTCTTGAACAATTTCTCAGCGGGATTAAGTTTTTACTATTTCGTTTCCAACCTGATTACGTTCGCGCAGCAAGCCATCATCAAACGTTTTGTGGATGAGGATAAGATATTGGCGGTAATGGAAGATCATAAAAAGAAATTGGTAGCTACTGGTGGAACAGGGAAAAAATCAAGCTTCATGAGCAAATTGGAATCGGCCATGAAGGCCAGTGAGGAAGCGCGAAAGGCGGGCAAGAAAAAGTAACGGGCAAAGGAAAATTGACAATGGATAATTGACAATGGATAATTCGTGCATTAACCTATATTTGTAGCCCTGATAAAAGTCAGGGTTATTTTTTTAGCTGAACAATCACTGAAACCTTAGGATGGGTAAAATAATCGCTATTGCGAATCAAAAAGGAGGAGTAGGAAAAACCACTACTGCTATCAATCTGGCAGCCAGCCTGGCTGTGCTCGAGTGTAAAACTTTGTTGGTGGATGCTGACCCGCAAGCCAACTCAACCTCTGGTTTAGGAATCAATCCTAAAGAAGTTGAAAAAGGAATTTACGAATGCATGGTTGATGGTGTTGATCCACTGGATGCGATTGTCAAAAATGACTTAAAGTATTTAGACATACTTCCTTCACATATTGATTTGGTTGGTGCCGAAGTTGAGATGGTGAACATTGAGCATCGTGAAGAGAAGATGAAGAATGCGCTAGCCAAAATTAAAGACCTGTATGATTTTATTATCATCGATTGCTCGCCATCGTTGGGGTTGATTACCATCAACTCCTTAACCGCTGCTGACTCAGTAATGATTCCTGTTCAGTGTGAGTATTTCGCTTTGGAAGGATTAGGAAAATTATTGAATACAATAAAAATTATTCAAACACGGCTCAATCCAAAATTGGAAATTGAAGGAATCCTGTTGACTCTTTATGACTCCCGAACTTCCTTAGGAAATCAGGTGGTTGAAGAAGTGCGAACGCATTTTAAAACTATTGCCTTCAAGACAATCATTCCACGAAACGTTAAGTTAAGTGAGTCACCTAGTTTCGGGTTGCCCGTAATTGTGCACGATGCTGAAAGTAAAGGCGCCATTAGTTATTTAAATCTGGCGCACGAAATTCTGCATAAAAACGGAATAGTAAAATGAGTAAGAAAAAAGCATTGGGCAGAGGATTGAGTGCGCTCTTAAGCGACACCGATGAAACTGAAAAATTAGATGTTGATGTAACCTCACCCGCTCGTTCAAATAAAGTTGTCAGTGATTCAATCAATGAAATTCTACTTTCAGAAATTGAAACAAATCCTTTCCAACCAAGGCAGCACTTCGATCAGGAAGCACTTAAAGAATTATCTGAATCTATAAAAGTACATGGCATTATTCAACCCGTTACTGTAAGAAGATTTGCTGCTAATCAATACCAATTAATTTCCGGTGAACGCAGGTTTCAAGCCTCCAAGTTAGCAGGGCTTACGAAAATACCGGCTTATGTTCGCACGGCCGATGATCAGCAAATGCTGGAGATGGCGTTGATCGAAAACATTCAACGCGAAAATTTAAATCCAATTGAAATTTCGCTTAGCTATCAACGATTAATTAGTGAGTGTAACCTAAAACAGGAAGAACTTGGTGAGCGGGTTGGCAAGAACCGATCTACTATCACAAATTACCTTCGCCTTTTAAAACTTCCGCCCGATATTCAAATTGCCGTGCGCGATCATAAACTTAGCATGGGTCATGCCCGTGCTATTATCAATGTAGAGAATCCTGATTCACAACTTTATATTTTCAAGAAAACGTTAGCCGAAGATCTTTCGGTTCGAAAAGTAGAAGAATTAGCAAGACACGTACTTGCAGGAACAACGGAAACTAAGACAACAGCTCCGGTCTCGCAGGAAAAGGAAATTACTCAACTTCAATCCAAACTATCATCGCACTTTGGCACGAAAATTAGTGTTAAGAGCGATGGCAAGAAGGGTGATATTCGTATTCCCTTCTTATCGATTGAAGACCTGAATCGAATTCTTGATATCCTAAAAGTTTAACATGCACGGAGCCGGCATCATTGGCATTCTCCTTATTAATATAACCTTTTGTTTTGCTCAAGAGGTTGAGCGCGATACTATTCCCTCGTCAGGAAACTTAGCAGACACTACCTTTACCGAAAACAGACCAGTAGAAGAAATTAAGTCGTATGCATCGCGCTTCGATCCGCGCAAAGCAATGTTATATGCAGCCGTTGTGCCGGGTATGGGGCAAGCGTATAATAAGAAATATTGGAAAATGCCCTTAGTGTATGGAGGGTTTGCAGGTCTTATTTATGGAGCCAATTTTTATCAGGGTCTTTATCTTGGATTCAAAAACGATCTGTTTACATTAATAAACGATCCCACTTCGAATGGTGGCTTAAGTCCGGATATACTTTCGAGAGACCAACTGCGCACAGCGGTTGACCGAACAAGGCGCGAGCGAGATTTCATTATTATCCTCACGGGATTCTTTTACATCCTGCAGATGGTGGACGCCCATGTTGATGCGCACTTGAAAGAATTCGATCTAAACCCAAAATTGCAATTGACTGTTGAACCCACCATGGAAAACAATTCGATGATTGGTAGAAGTACTGGGTTAGCATTAAAAATTAAGTTTTAGAGAAGTGATAACCGCAAAGGCGCAAAGAGAAGAAATAAAAATAAAAGTATCTTGTTCTGATTTAAAAAAATCAGTGAAACTGTGGCCGACAAATTAAAATTCGTGTAATCGTGGCAATCAAAATCAGGATAAAAAAATATTTGTTTTTGTGTTTTGAAAAAAATCAGTGAATCTGTGGCATACAATTAAAATTGGTATTCGTGGCAATCAAAATCAGAATAAAAGAATCTCTGTTTTTGTGTTTTGAAAAAAAATCAGTGAATCTGTGGCATATAATTAAATCGGTAATCGTGGCAATCAAAATCAGAATAAAAGAATCTCTGTTTTTGTGTTTTGAAAAAAATCAGTGAATCTGTGGCATACAATTAAAATTGGTATTCGTGGCAACTAAAATGAAAATACTGTTGATCGGTTATGGTAAGATGGGTAAAATCATTGAAGGGATTGCTAAAGGTCGGGGCCATGAAATTGCGGGGATAATAGATGTAAACGATAATCTTAATGATTTCAATAAACCCGTGGATGTGGCTATTGAATTCACGCAACCCGAAGCGGTTGTCTCAAATCTAAAAACTTGTTTTGAGAAAAGCATTCCGGTTGCCAGTGGCACTACTGGGTGGCTAACGCATAGACAAGAAGTAGAGGATTATTGCTTAGAAAAGAAGGGAGCATTTTTTTACGCATCGAATTATAGTCTGGGTGTAAATTTATTTTTTAAACTCAACGAGTTTTTAGCGGGTATTATGGATCGCTATCCGCAATACAGTGTTTCCATTGATGAGACTCATCACACACAAAAGAAGGATGCTCCAAGTGGAACTGCCATTACGTTGGCCGAAGGGGTTATCGACAACGTAGCTAGAAAAAAAGAATGGACACTGGAGGCGAGTGACAAAGTAGAATCGCTTTCTATCAACTCATTCCGGGTTGATCCGGCTCCGGGAACACATACTGTAAAATACCAATCAGCTATTGATGATCTTGAAATTACACATACCGCACATTCGCGAGAAGGATTTGCGTTGGGAGCAGTTTTGGTAGCCGAATGGCTTGCCGAAAAAAAAGGCGTGTTTACTATGGATGATTTTTTAAAGGTATAGCCGCTACTAAGTCAAAAATCAGTTTATTTGCCAAATTTATTAACAGAACGTATTATGAATTGGAAGTTTCGGGAGAAAAAGAAGGAAGCAAAAGATGCAAAACCTAAGTCGGCATTGCGCGAATGGTGGGATGCAATCTTGTTTGCCGTAGTCGCTGCAACCCTTATTCGTTGGCTGATTATGGAAGCCTACACTATTCCCACTCCTTCTATGGAAAACTCCATGCTTGTTGGCGATTTTCTTTTTGTGAGCAAATTCCATTATGGAACCCGCACACCAAGGACGCCCTTGCAGATTCCACTCACCCATCAAAAGATTTGGTTCACCGAAATTCCTTCTTATGTCGATTGGGTTCAATTACCAACGTACCGATTGCCTGGTATTAGTCACGTGAAGCGAAATGATGTTGTTGTCTTTAACGTGCCTGGTCTTGCTGAAAATAATTATCCAAACCCAAACAGAAGTCAGTGGATTGATTACCCGGTTGATTTAAAAACCAATTACATTAAACGCTGTGTTGCTGTTGCCGGAGATGTGCTTGAATTAAAAGATCGTCAGTTGATCATTAATGGCGAAGCTCAGGTTAATCCACCAGACATGCAGTTGAGTTATTTGGTTACATCTAAAGATGAAATCAATGAGCGCAATTTTGAAAAATTTGAAATCGATCCCGATGATTATAGTTTTCAGGGAAGACCAGAAACTGACAAGGTTGTTTACCAAATGTTTCTTAGCAAATCAAAAGCCGATGAGCTTAGAGCACTACCCTTCATAACATCGGTGACTGAAGATTATCGTACCCACGAAGGTCCTGATGGCCGAATCTTTCCCAACTCAAAGCAATGGAATGGTGACAATTACGGTCCGCTTACCCTTCCTAAAGAAGGAATGAAGCTAATTATCAATGACTCTACCTTGAAGATTTACGGGAACACCATCGTAAAATTTGATCTTAACAAAGACGCAAAAGTTGAGAATGACAAACTGTACATTGATGGTAAAGAAATAAACGAGTACACTTTCAATCAGGATTATTATTTTATGATGGGTGACAACCGTCATAATTCTCTTGACTCTCGTTATTGGGGGTTTGTTCCCGCTAATCACATTGTGGGCAAAGGATTCTTTATCTGGCTTTCAATCAACAAGTACGGAACGTTCTTCAATAAGATCAGGTGGAAACGATTCTTTAAGTTGGTGAAGTAACACTGGTTACTGGTTGCCGGTAACAGGCCACCAGTTTACCAGTCGATCTCTTTCAACCCTTTGCTCTTGAGATAATCATTTGCTTTGCTGAAGTGTTTGTTGCCGAAAAAACCACGCGCGGCAGAGAAGGGAGATGGATGTGCTGACATCAACACTAAATGTTTGGAGCGATCGATGATCTCCCCTTTCTTTTGCGCATAAGCTCCCCAAAGTAGAAACACCAGATTACTTTTTTGATCCGAAATTTCTTTAATCACGGCATCAGTAAATTCTTCCCAGCCTATTTTTTGATGTGAGCCGGGTGCCGAAGCCCGGACGGTGAGTGTTGCATTTAATAATAGCACGCCCTGAGTTGCCCAGCGTTCAAGCTCTCCGGTTTTAGGGAAAGGTTTACCCAGATCAGCCTGGATTTCCTTAAAGATATTCTTTAGTGAAGGTGGCATGGTTACTCCTTCCCGAACCGAAAAACAAAGCCCATTTGCCTGCCCTGAGCCGTGATACGGATCTTGCCCAATGATCACCACTTTGAGGTTATTGAAATCCGCACAGTCAAAAGCCCGAAAGATTTCTTTACCCGGTGGATAGACCGTTTGGGCTCCATATTCCGCCCTTATAAAGTCTATCAATTGGGCGAAATATGGTTTTTCAAACTCATTTTCGAGCTTTTCTTTCCAGCAAGGGGCAATTTTAACGTCTGGCAACATGAAATTAAATTTTGGTGAACGAATGGTACTTTCAGATTGAAAAATAGAAAAAATTGATATTTTTGAAAGAATGATTGCTGAAATAACACAAGGTATTAAGGTAACGGTCGAGACGGAGTATCAACCCTCCTACTCTAGTCCGAGCCAATATCACTATGTGTTTACCTACCGGATCACCATTGAAAATCAAAGCGAGTTTACCATACAACTTTTGCGCAGGCGATGGAATATCTTCGATGCCGGCTTTCAATCGCGCGAAGTAGAAGGCGAAGGTGTGGTGGGTCAGCAACCAGTTTTAGAGCCTGGCCAAACACATCAATACGTTTCGGGTTGCAATTTAAAGTCAGGTATCGGCAAAATGGTTGGCACCTACCAAATGGAGCGCATCGTTGATGGTGCAACTTTTGAAGTAGTGGTGCCGGAGTTTACTATGGTTGCGCCTTTGCGGTTGAATTGACTAAACACAAAGTTTAACTTATTCTTTAAGGATAGTTACATCATTGCAATTCGTAATTCAAAAATCAAAATTTAAAATTCAATATCATTTATTTAGGAATTTCCTCTAAGACCTCACCCCCAACCCCTCTCCAGAGGAGAGGGGTGACTGAACTTATTAGATCGAAGTCCTTGAAAGTAATCCAAGCTGTGCTTGGTAAACGATATTGATTAATCAATCGTAAATCAAAATTCGTAACTCGTCAATCGTAATTTCATTCATTTCCTCATTGTGTTCACGTTCTTTAAGATAAAATCTTATTTAAATCATTGGCTTTACACAGTTGATGAACACTCTATTCACTCGCCCTTCTTTTTTGATTTCTACGAGAAGGTGATTCGTAACAAAAATGCAATCGCGGGATTTAATGAAATTGAACAGACACGCAAGAAGGTACTTGAAAGCACCATAGAAATTGAGCTTGAGGATTTAGGTGCTCGCTCCACGCACTTCACTAATGAAAAAAGATTTCTTTCAAAAGTTGCTGAAACAAGCAGCAGTCCGCAACAGTTATGCGAGTTGCAATACAGATTAGTAAACTACATAGGCGCAAGTTCCATCCTTGAGTTAGGAACCTCGGTTGGCATCACCACACTCTATCTGGCTAAACAGAAGGACGCGCGTGTTGTTACGTTTGAAGGAAATAAAGCGCTGATTGAGATCGCACGCACCCACTTCGATTTCTTTGAATCAAAAAATATCGTTTTGATTGAAGGTAATTTAAATACAACGCTTGCCGACTACTTACAGAACCCGGCAAAAATTGATTATGCCTTAATGGATGCGAACCATCAATACGAGCCAACCATTCGCTACTTTGATTTATTGGCAAAGCGTATGGCGGAAAAAGGAATCATTGTTGTGGATGATATTTATTATTCGGAGGAGATGGCCAAGGCCTGGAAAGAATTGCGAAATCATACCCTTGTTTATGGCAGTGTGGATTTATTCCGCTTTGGTATTTTGTTCTTTGATCCGGCTCTTAACCGCCAGCATTACGTCTGGTCAATATAACGTTGTTTATGCCTTCAATTAAGGCTATTTTTGAGGAATAAAGATTTAGTATGACCCAACCCACTTCAACCCCAACTCCGGCTCCTAAAAAAAGTAGCAAAGCAGGTATTCTCATTGCAATACTTGCCGTAATTGTAGTTGTGCAGAGCATTAAAATTTACCTGGATTATCAGGACAAAGTAGAGGTAAAGCAAGAGTTGGTAAGCACTGAAGAAGATCTGGCTTCTACCATGCAACGACTGAATGACGTGAAATTGGAACTGGATCAAAAGATAGCTGAGATTGGAAAGTTAGGTGGCGATGTAGCGGAATTAGAAAAAGCCAAAGCTGAAGTAATGGCGGAATTGAAGCGAGGCAATAGTCGCAGCACAAAAGCCATTAAAGAATTAAAAGATCGCCTGGAAGGATACGAAGAATTGCTTAAGTTGAAGGATGATGAAATAGATAAGTTGAAGTCAGTAAACAAAGAACTCTTTTCTGAAAACAGAACCTTAAAAACGAAACAGAATGTATTGAATGATTCGTTGAATCGTGTTACTAAAAACAAAGACGAGTTAGCCACTAAAGTAGCAATCGCATCGCAACTGAAAGCTGAAAAAATTGCGCTGGTGTCTGTTAATTCAAAAGGGAAAGAAAAAGATTCACCATTCAGAAAAAGGCAACTTGAAAAAATAAAAGTAGAGTTCAATATCGCTGAGAATAAAGTAGCGCCTATTGAAGGAAAGAAAATTCTAATCCGTGTTATTGATGAGAATGGGCAACCCATATTTGATACCACCAAAGGATCGGGCACCTTTATGCTTGGCAATAAAGAAGAGTTTTATACTTCCGCGCAGGAAATACTTTTTGACAATACTGGTCAGAAGTTAGTTTTCGTTTACGACAAAGGATCTGACTATACGGCAGGTACTTACTTAGTAGAAATTTACACGGATGGATACTTGATGGGAAGCACCCAATTCGCTGTAAAGTAATCAGTCTTTTACGCTATTAAGCCCGAGTAGTTTTAGCATCCAAAAAGGAAGTGATTTTAACGGGTCGCGATTTTTCAAATTAAGATACCAACCAATCTTTTCGATTATTGGAATTTTGTGCGTCTCTACCAATTCAACAAGTGTACCATCGGGGTCTTCGCAATAAGCAAAGTGACCAGCAGCTTTGCCCATATCAAATGAGTTTCTACTATCTACTGTAAATTCAAATCCAGACTTTGTGCAAGTTTCATGTAGTGAATCCATGTTGGATACATCAAAACATACATGAATGTATCCTTTATCGCCCCACCAACGGCCTTCAAATATTTTCGCAGGGACTTTGCCAGAAACTTGTACCAACTCAACTTCGTGCTGTCCTAATAACTTTCCGAATGCGCCTTTCCTTTCTTCAGGTGACCTTAACAAAGCACGTCTGAAGGAATGATTCCCGCCCGGGATTTTCGCAAAGTCGGCAAACTGCTCATCCTTGTCATAAACTACTTCGGTAAATCCCAAAATGTCGCGATAAAGGGTAAGCGCCTTGTCGATATCGGTTACTCCAATAACGCAACCCGCTACCCCACCAAAGTTTTTATTCCGATCTTGAAACCAACTTTTGGATTCTATTACTTCTATAAGATTTGAATAGGGATCTTGCACATAAAAATGAAGTCTCCCATCCGGGCCAGCGACTGGTTCATTTAAAAGGCTAACCCCCTTCTCTTTCAGACTTTTATAAGCTTCAGGTACAGACCGTGATTTAATTTTTACAATTGTAACCCCTGTGTCTCCTAGTTCAATTTTGGGAGAATCCTGAGGCGTACGACTTGTGTATTGCCAGATCTCAAGACCAGCACCGCCTTCCAGATTCATTGCTAAAATTGCATACCGTTGATGCGCAATGTCGCCCGTGTAACGAACCATTAGTGCGGCTGTTGCATGATCCCGAAAAATCGGTACAGTCATATCAAACACTTTGCGATACCAGGTCCACGCCTGCTCCGCATCTGCCACCCCCAGACCAATTTGCTGTATTCCGCTAATATGATAACTCATTCTTCAAGGATAATTCAGCAAGTTGCTATAAGTTTTTTTTATATCAAGGGGATTTCGTCCTAAAAAGAACAGGATGAAGGCAAATAAATTTACGAGCTGCACCTGAAGCCAACTATTGCGGTCATATTTGCGCGCTGAAACCAGCACATTTTTAGGAATAATCAGAAACGAATGCTTCTTACGCAGCCTTCTAATAAAGTCATAATCTTCCATTACAGCATAATATTCGTTGTAGCCAGTCAGGTCATTAAAAACTGCCTTGGTAACGAACAAGGTTTGATCGCCCCCACGGCACATTAGGCCTTTAAATCGGGTGCTGTATGCGTTGATCCGTAATATCCACTTATCGGAATCAAATAAATACCGATAGCATCCGGCCTGATAATTTTGGGTTACAGCTTCTTTAATATCTAACGCGAATGTTGGCACCAGCCTAACATCTGCGTGAACAAAATACAGCACATTTCCTTTTGCAACGCTGGCTCCCATATTCATCTGATTGGCCCTGCTCTTAGTCATAGATGTAATTACCATTGCACCTGCCAAGGAGGCTTGTTCGCAGGTGTTATCAGTACTGGCCGCATCTACCACAATCGTTTCGTAAACTAATCCGGCTGCGAATTGGTTTATAAAGGCAACAAGACTATAAATTCTATCGCCCTCATTGTAAGTGGGTATAATTACGCTGATTGCCATGTTATCACTCAACTTCAAAAAATCTAGTAGGTAATTTTATTCGTAAATCTAATAAACTATGAAAAAAGGATTCTTAGCAGTAATGATTTTAGCGTTTGGATTTGCCTCCTCTGCACAACCATCGCACGAAATTTATGATGCGCTGTTAAAAAAGCATGTAACTCAAGCGGGTGTTGTTGACTACAAAGGTTTTTTGAAAGATACTGTTACGTTAAACAAGTACCTGGAAATTCTAAGCAAGAACCCCCCAAATGAGAAGACTTGGTCAAAGGAAGACCAAATGACCTATTGGATAAATGCCTACAATGCGTTCACTATTAAGTTGATAACCAACTATTACCCAGTCAAAAGCATTAAAGATATTGGCAGCAGCATTCAAATTCCTTTTGTAAATACTCCGTGGGACCTCAAGTTCATTACGATTGGCAAAGAAAAGATGGACTTAAATAACATTGAGCATGGAGAGCTGCGCAAACAGTTTGATGATCCGCGTATCCACATGGCTTTAGTCTGTGCCAGCAAATCATGCCCAATTCTGCTTAATGAGGCTTATGACTCCAAGCGACTAGATGCTCAGCTAAATCAACAAGCCAAAGCATTTTTAGCCGATCCATTCAGAAATAAAATTTCGGCTAACAACCCTCAGTTGAGCATGCTGTTTAAGTGGTATTCCATGGATTTCAATAACAAGGGCGGCTCGGTTCGAGAGTTTGTGAATCGTTATTCCACTATTAAAATCAAGCCCAACGCTAAAATTTCGCACATTGATTACGATTGGGGCTTGAATGAGCAATAAAGCTTAAAGCTATACCGGTTATTTTCCATTGCGATTTGGTCAAAATGGACTGTTTTCCTACTTTTGCAGTCCATTTTAAAAAAAACAATAGTACATGAAAAATTACGAGACGGTATTCATCTTAAATCCCGTTTTGTCTGAAGACCAGGCAAAGGATACTGTCGAAAAATTCGTGAAGTTGTTGACCAAGGCTAAAGCTGAGGTAATCAATGTAGAAAAGTGGGGACTTAAAAAAATGGCTTATGCCATTCAGAATAAGTCAACTGGTTTCTACAACCTTCTAGAATTTACGACTGACTCCTCCGACCTTGTTAGCACGCTGGAAACAGAATTCAGACGAGACGAATCGGTAATGCGCTTTTTAACCACTGCGCTCGACAAGCATGCGGTTATTTACAATGCCCGCAGACGCAAAGGCGAATTTAATCGCGGCAAAAAACAAACCACTAGAAAGGAGGAAGTAGCAGCATGACATTAATGAACGAACCTATTAAGCGCGCAGAGATTAAACCTAAGTACTGCCGCTTCAAGAAAAACGGAATTAAGTATATCGATTACAAGGATCCTGATTTTCTTTTGAAGTTTATCAACGAGCAAGGAAAGATTCTTCCAAGAAGACTAACTGGCAATAGCTGGAAGTTTCAAAACAAAGTAGCGCAAGCTGTGAAACGTGCCCGTCACGTAGCGATTCTTCCTTACTTAGCCGATTCGTTAAAATAACCTTAACCTGTAGCAACATGGAAATAATTTTGAAGCAAGATGTATCAGGACTTGGTTATAAAAACGATACAGTAAAAGTGAAGCCGGGTTATGGAAGAAATTTCTTAATTCCGAATGGATCGGCCATCATCGCCAACGAGTCGAACAAGCGAATGACTGCAGAGAACATCAGGCAGGCAGCGCACAAGGCAGCTAAACTAAAGCAGGATGCAGAAGCATTGGCCGCTAAGATTGGTGAACTTGTAGTTGAGATTAAAACTAAAGCTGGCGAGTCTGGAAAGATTTTTGGCGCAGTAACTGCCGTTCAGGTAGCTGAAATTCTTAAGAGCAAAGGCTTTGAAGTTGACCGTAAGAAGGTTCATTTCAAGGAGCAGCCAAAACAACTTGGAACCTATACGGTTACCTTAGATCTTCACAAAGAAGTGAAGCATACACTAAGTGTAAATGTGGTAGCAGAATAAGTTGTTACAAAATAAAAATTAAAGCCCTGACTTTGTTGGGGCTTTTTTATTGCCTTCAATTTGAGTGACTAACTGCCCATACCAGGCCGCCCCATATTTGCGAATTAGTGGATCCTTCAAAAACTTATACACGGGCACGCCCAACGATTGACCTAGCTTGCAAGCAGCAGAACAGATATCCCATTTATGGTAATTGACGGCTTCAAAACCTTTTTTGTTGGTAGTAATTCGAATTGGATAAAGGTGACACGAGATTGGTTTTCTGAAGGCTACCTTACCATCCAAATAAGCTTGCTCAATGCCGCACTTCAAAATTCCCTTTTCATCATACAAGGAATAGGCACATTCCTTTCCACCAATGGTGGGTGTCGAAAAATCTCCGTCTTCATCTAAAATATAAGCACCTTGTTCGTCAATGGCTTTGGCACCTGACGCAGTAAGGTACGGACGAATATCTTTTTGGATAGCCTTCATTATTTCGAGTTCCGATTCTTCAAGCGGTGCGCCTAAATCGCCCTCAACACAGCAGGCGCCTTTGCATTTTTCCAGATTGCAAACAAACTCTACTTCCTTAATATCATCCGAAACTAAGATCTCTCCTACTTTAATCATATGGCATTTATTAAAAGCTCAATTCTTCTGCAAGGTAGTAATGTCTTATTGAAATAATTCAAATTGAACATGGCGGGTAGCCTCAACATATTGCTGAATTACTTTGGTAGAAATCTGTTTTGAGAAAAAACCTATCTGATAAGCCGGTAACTCCATTAAACCTGAATCGGCTTTATGTGTGGATACCGAAAGATTGTAGCCAAGCGACAACATGTTGTTTTGATAAATCTGAACTAATCGTTTATAAAACTGATAGTTGCTGTCAAGGCTTTTCTCAAGTCGTTGTAAATCACCTTGCCCATTTAAAAAACTTTTGAGCTTATCGCGATTTTCCTTTAGATAGAATTGATAATTAAGCCTATCGTTCAACGCAAATGTAAAAGGTATTAGAAAATTAAACCCTTGCTCAGCTAATTGAATGATCGTGCTGAAATGAAGGTCGAACGAAAATGAATCGCACAGGCAAAAAACAGCTACCTTATATGAACCTTTGCTTCGAGGAACATAGTGCGTAAACATGGGAATTGCAGCCTCTGGTTTCCCATCTAACAGCAAGGTGTTTTTTGCTTTGAAATTTTTATTAACCCGTATCTTGAGCGTTCTGAGTTGTTCTGCTTCCTTCTCACAAAAAATAAATTTAGTAATCGGCATCTCGAGCGAAAGCGCCATTAAGGAGGGAGCCGCAAACAATTCTTTCCTTGCTCCCAGCGAATAGATTCCATTACCGGCAAATAAATCGATAAAGACAATCTCATCCACCTTTCCCGCTAAGGTGCCGACAAATGATTGCAGGTATTGTTGAATGATCGAAGTCTTGGTTTTAATCCAAGGCTCGGCTGCAGTTACGCTAAAGCCATCGTCAGGAAATGTTACAGGTGATAGAGAGGAAGTAAAACTCACGCAATTTGTTTATCAAAACTAACAGCCATTTCTTAAAATTCAGAATTTGCACTAAGAGTTTTTCTATTGACGCACGGACGATTTCTATAACTACATATAAATCAGGCTTCTCAACAAATCATATAAATGAATTATTTAAGAAGTTAAGAATGCTAAAGTGAAGGTGCGTTTTTGATGTTTCCGCATAGCTGATACCTGCCTATATTGCAACCGATTTATGAGTGATTATTTAGAGAGCCTGAACGAACCGCAACGGGAGGGCGTGATTAATACTGAGGGGCCGTGCATGATCATTGCGGGTGCAGGTTCTGGAAAGACCCGGGTGCTCACCTTACGGATTGCGCACTTGATTCAAAGCAAACAGGTTGATCCATTCAATATTCTGGCATTAACGTTTACCAACAAGGCCGCTAAAGAGATGCGAAATCGCATCGAAAAAATGGTGGGTGCCGATGCGCGAAACCTTTGGATGGGAACTTTCCACGCGGTATTTGCGCGGATATTACGAGCCGAAGCGCATCATCTTGGCTACCCAAACAACTTTACCATTTATGATACGGACGATTCTAAATCTTTACTCAGAAGTATAATTAAAGAGCTGGGTCTTGATGATACTCAATACAAAGTCAATTCTGTTTTTAACAGAATCTCTTCCGCTAAGAACAGATTGGTTTCTTGGCAGGATTATCTAAGCAATTCGATTTATGCAGCCGATGATGCGGCTAACATGCGACCCGAGATTGGAAATATTTACAAAGCCTATTCGCTGCGCTGTTTTAAATCGGGCGCAATGGATTTTGACGATCTACTATTTAATACGGATCGACTTTTTAAAGAACATTTACAAGTGTTGAATAAATATCAGCATCGGTTCCAATATGCGCTGGTGGATGAGTTTCAGGACACCAACCTTTGTCAATACTTTATCATTAGAAAACTGGCTGCCGTTAATCAGAATATTTGTGTTGTTGGTGATGATGCACAAAGTATCTATGCCTTTCGTGGAGCCGATATTTCAAACATTCTCAATTTCGAAAAAGACTATCCAGACCTGCGCATTATAAAACTTGAGCAAAATTATCGTTCAACGCAAACCATCGTTGATGCGGCCAATTCTGTCATTGCAAAAAATAAAGCTCAAATTCCAAAAAAAGTATGGACTAGCAATGAAGAGGGCAACCTGATTGAGTTGATAAAAGCCGTCTCCGATAATGAAGAGGGTAAACTGATTGCCAATTCTATCTTCGAAGAGAAGATGCAGCATCAACTTAAGTTCAGCGACTTTGTAATCTTATACCGAACCAACAGCCAGTCGCGTGCTATTGAAGAAGCGCTTAGGCGGATGAATATAAAATACAAAGTAGTGGGTGGCCTCTCCTTTTATCAACGTAAGGAAATAAAAGATACACTTGCTTACCTGCGCTATTCTCTGAATCAACAAGACGAAGCTTCCTTCCGGAGAATCATTAATACACCCAAGCGAGGAATTGGCGATACTACTATTGATAAGATTATTGTTGCTGCCAACGATCACACCATGTCCATCTGGGAGGTGCTGCAAAATATTTCTTCTTTTTTAGGTGGCACTGCCGCTGGCCGGATTGATGACTTTGTAACAAAGATCAAACGCTTCGGAATTGAAATTCAAAACAAAGATGCCTACGAGGCTGCCGCTGAAATAGCAAAGTCATCAGGGTTGATGAAAGAATTGTACGAAGACAAAACGGTAGAAGGACTGAGCCGCTATGAAAACGTACAAGAACTTTTAAACGCAATCAAAGAATATGTAGAAGATCCTGAAAAGGAAGACAAAAGCTTAGGCGCGTTTCTGCAGGAAGTTTCCTTGCTCACTGGCCAGGATGACGACAAGGATAATGATCCTGACGTTGTTACCTTGATGACCATCCACATGGCCAAAGGATTGGAGTATAAGTATGTTTACATCGTGGGCATGGAAGAGGATCTATTTCCATCACAATTAATGTTAAGCAGCCGATCGGAACTAGAAGAAGAGCGCAGACTTTTTTATGTAGCCATTACACGAGCGCAGAAAAAACTATTCCTCTCCTTTGCAATTACCCGCTATCGGTTTGGCCGTTTAAAAAATTGTGAGCCCAGTCGTTTCTTAGATGATATACAAGGCCGTTACATTAAAGTGAGCACCAAGTTTGGCGGGGTTGAGTCGATGGCACCAAATCCAACTTTTGCCAAGAGCTTTATTAGTGGCATGAAGAAAACCATTGCTACAAAACCTATTGTTAAATCAACTGCTTATAAACCATCTGCCGATTTTGCCCCCAGCGATACCTCAAGTCTAAAAGAAGGCATGAAGGTAGAACACCCTAAGTTTGGCTACGGCACTGTGCTAAAAATGGAGGAAGTAGGCTCAGAACGTAAGGCGAAGATCAATTTTGCCGATTTTGGCGAGAAGACCTTATTACTTAGCTTTGCGAAGTTGAAAATACACTAGGTAGATGAGTTTGAGTGAAATTATAAAAGAAATTGATAAACTTCCGGTGGAGGAAAGTTTGCAAGTATTTTCGCATCTCCAGAATAAATTAAAAAAGAGGGAGAGAATACTCGAATCCTTAGATGAAATCAAAGGAATAGGAAAAGGGTTGTGGGATATGGATGCTCAGGAGTACGTTAATAAAGAAAGAGCAGGTGATCGGTGCTGACAAAGTATTTTTTGATACATCGCCTTTCATTTACTTAGTCGAAGATAATCCTAAATACGCAGAGGCTGTTGCGAGCTACATTGCTGATGAAATTATCCTATTTGAAGCTAAACTGTGTGCAAGTACTATAACTCTTGCTGAATTTTATGTAAAGCCAAAAAGAAGTAATAAGTTGGCCATCATTGAAAAATTCAGAAATAAACTAAGGGAGCATAAATTTATTGTGTTTGATATTACTGAACATATTGCCGAACTTTCAGCTGACTTGAGAGCAAAATATCTTTTTCGTAAAAATTTTGATGCTCTTCAATTAGCCACCGCCATTTCATCAGGTTGTACTAAATTTTTACTAACGATACGAATTGAAACAAGTAAAAGAAATTACTATAATTTTAATTGACGACCTCATTTGAGTTTAATTTATGATTGGAGAATATAATACATCCCGTGAAGCCATTATTCTGAAAGAATACGGAAGAAACGTTCAAAATTTAGTTAACTATATCCGCAGCGTTCCTGATAAAGAGAAGCGCACGCAATTAGCCACTACGCTAATTGAATTGATTAAGCAACTCGCCCCGGTTGCCAAAGAGGCACAAGAAAATCCACAACGTATGTGGGATGATCTTTACATCATGGCCGATTTCAATTTGGATGTTGACAATCCTTTTACAACTCCCGACCGCACAATCTTATTTAAGAAGCCGCGCAAAATGGAGTATCCACAAAACAATGTTCGTTTCCGGCACTATGGAAAAAATATTGAGAAGCTGGTGAAAGAGGCGCTTAAAAAAGAAGATCCAACAGAGCGCGAAGAGGCAGCTATTTACATCGGCAAGTTGATGAAGACTTTCTTTGGTGCTTGGAATAAAGAAACCCTTGACGATTCAGTCATTGTAAAAGATATTGGCATTCTCTCGCAGGGAAAATTAATGTTGAGTTTGGATAAAGTACGTGAGGAAAATCTTTTTGAGAAACTCTATCGAGAACCGCGCAAAACCAATGAACGACCGCAGGGCGACAATAGAAATCAACGGAGCAACCGACCGTTTAAGAAAGGCCGTCATCAACAACATCGCAGAAGAGGTCAATGAGTTCATTCAAGATCAAAGGTGGCCTTCGACTGAAAGGAGAAATCATCCCGCAAGGTGCCAAGAATGAAGCTCTTCAGGTTATCTGCGCACCCCTGCTCACTGCCGAACCAGTAACCATTCATAACATCCCTGATATAGTTGATGTTAATAAACTAATCAACCTGATTAGTGATTTAGGATGCACGGTTGAAAAATTAGACAAAGGATCTTATCGCTTTACAGCCACTAACATTGATATAAAATTTTTAGAGACTGCTGAGTATAAGACTAAAGCGGCTGCACTGCGTGGATCTGTTATGTTACTGGGTCCTATTTTAGCGCGCTATGGCCAGGCGAGTATTCCAAAACCTGGTGGCGATAAAATTGGTCGTAGAAAACTAGATACTCATTTTATTGGTTTTCAAAATCTGGGTGCCAAGTTTAAGTATGAAAGCGGAGATAATCTCTTTCATATCGATGCTTCGCACTTGCAAGGTAAGTACATGTTGTTGGATGAAGCCTCTGTTACCGGAACTGCAAACATCTTAATGGCCGCGGTGCTTGCAAAAGGAACAACCACACTATACAACGCTGCGTGCGAACCCTACTTGCAACAACTTTGTGCTATGCTCAACCGCATGGGTGCTAAAATTTCAGGTATTGGTTCTAATCTGTTAGTGATAGAGGGCGTTGAGAAGTTAGGTGGCACTGAGCATACTATTCTTCCAGACATGATTGAGATTGGAAGTTTTATCGGGCTTGCCGCGATGACTCAATCAGAAATTACCATAAAGAATTGTCGCATCGATATGTTAGGGATTATCCCTGAAATATTCAGACGATTAGGAATTAAGATGGAGTTTAGAGGCGATGATATTCATGTACCTGCACAGGAACGGTACGAGATTGAAACGTTCATCGATGGTTCTATTCTCACTGTTGCCGATGCCCCATGGCCAGGCTTCACGCCTGACTTAATAAGCATCGTGCTGGTGGTGGCTATCCAAGCAAAAGGTACTGTGCTCATTCATCAAAAGATGTTTGAGAGTCGACTATTCTTTGTAGATAAACTGATCGACATGGGGGCGCAGATTATTCTTAATGACCCACATCGTGCCACTGTCATTGGCCTTGATAGAAAAAATCCGTTGCGCGGAGTTCAAATGTACTCACCTGATATTCGGGCAGGTGTTGCGCTATTGATTGCTGCTTTGTCAGCATCTGGTGAAAGTGAAATCTCTAATGTGGAGCAAATTGACCGCGGTTACCAGGATATTGAAGCCCGCTTGAAAAAATTGGGTGCCCAGATTGAACGGGTTGCTTGATTAGTTGCACCCAAAGGAGTGAAAGAAATAACTTAAGGGCATCTCTAAAAACTCCGCTTACCCTTCTATTTTGGAGAAGGGGCAGGGGTTGAGGTAATGAGAGCAAGGGTTTTTAGAGATGCCCTTGAATTAAGAAAACAAATTAAATCTTTGGATTTTACTTTGCACGCTTGGCGTCTTGGATGAAAATTTAAAGACTTTTTGTATGTAAGTATAATAAGTAATAATGTGCCTTCGTTCTGCATTAGCTTAACCCAACCTCTATGAAAACCCCATTATTCGCTTTGTTATTTCTAGCTTGTATCCCTGTATTTAGTCAGGATGATGAAATCCTAACTGCCCCCCGGGCACTTTTTAAAGTGTCACCTCAAAATTTTGCCATCAACACACTAAAAGTGGGTGCTGAAATTTTTAACAAACCACGAACGAAAAGTTATAGCCTGTTTCTTTATGGACGCTTTGATAGTAATAACGACACTCAAACTTATTACTTTGGGGATGATTTTTACAAAGGATTGGGTGGTGAGTTTCAATATCGAAAATACTTAAATGGATTTAAAAGTTACCAAACAAAACGTGGTAAAGACTTCTTACAAGGAATTTATGTGGCTGGATATTTAACCGGGGGTACTTATTCAAATAAAGGTGAATTCATCCAATACAGCTATAATAATAATACTGGTCAACAAAACAGTTATATGGTTTCCGTTGATGACCAAGTTGTAAACTGGGGAACCGGTTTCACCATAGGCGTACATCGAACCATTTGGCGGGTTTTATTCATTGATGCGTATATAGGGGGCGGCATTCAATGGTCGGATTTTGATAGGAAGTTCAATCCATCTTTACCGATGTCTTACTCCTCTTATTCAGGAATAACTTCACCAGGCTACCAAGGCATTATGCCCAAGTTTGGAGTTTCTTTAGGGGTTGCATTGTAATTAATTACATCGATGAAACATCCAACCAATTTTTTATTTCAAAACCGTTCTGCGAAATACCGCTATTACTTCCGCCATAGATAACCGTTCCCTTTTTAGCTGAAATTTTTTCAAAGTAAATCAGGTTTTTATAAAAGGAATCGTTTAGAGTTTCTGCTGATTTTTTTCACCTGGGTTAACCGTTCTGTCGATTTTTATGCAGTTTGGGAATTGAATTCCCAAATTACAAGAATTGCTGTAAGTATTTGTTCTACAGTAATATACGGCTTATCCGGACAGGTCAATTTAATGGCTAAATTCAAAAATGCATAAGAAAATTAAGGCCTTCACGTATTCTTGCCACAGAAAAAGAAATAGAAATAGAGACCGGCAATAAAAGAGTATCTAAGTCTGAGCTTTTAGATAGTAACAACCCCGTGTGTCAATATCTCCTTTACAAATGGATTATTGTTTTCCGTATCCTCTTCTGAAAAAGGGTGCAACTCCAATAACGGGTACTTAGAAACAATAGAGGCGATTGGCTCAATGTCTGCTGTACCGCACCCCGTGAATTTCTTATCCCAAACGGCCAGGTCAATATCACTTAACTCATTAGGCTTACCTTTTGCATACGATCCAAACAACACCACACGAGTTGGTGAATAACCGGCCAATTTCAGATCGGCTACAAAATCTGAGATGCGTTGGTTTAAAGTTTTTCGAGTAAGCATGTTTTTAATTTTTGCACTTTCTCAAACTGATTACTTAGGTAGCTTTCGGTAGCTATCGAATATATTTTTTCCTTGTAATCGGGATAACGGGTATCAATGCTCCATTGATTTACTATAGCAAGGTAATCGTACTCTTCCGCTGGCAAATCAAGCTCCGCTTGATTATGCAGGTTTTATAGATCATGGGTGCGGGGTGGTTGATTATCGATGTTGTCCTTAACCCAGTGCGCTTTCAATAATTTCTCAGTTACTAAGTGCAACATGAACAGCGCCATCACACGCTGGCTCCCATTCTTTAGGTAAACAGCAGTCTCCCAATTTCGTTCGGCCTCCCTTTTCCAATAGGCTATATGTTCTTCTTTTGATAACATAATAGTTCAAAGATAGCAATTACCCGATTGCCAAACACGGATCAATTTATAAGTCAAAGCTCAATCTTCAACCCTACTGGGCAATGATCAGAACCATGATACTCGTTGTAGATCATGGCATCTTTTACTTTAGGCAAAATCTTTTCGGGCACCAAAAAATGATCGATGCGCCAACCAACATTTTTTGCACGGCCATTCGTAACAAAATTCCAATATGAATACTTAACCTCCTCGGGATAAAAATGTCTGAACGTATCTGTAAAGCTGGAGTTTAAAAACCTGTCAAAGCCATCAATCTCTTTTTGAGTGTACCCAGCTGATTTATTATAATTCTGTTTCGGGTTAGCAAGGTCGATAGGTTTATGAGCCACATTGAAATCACCACAAACAATAACAGGCTTTCTTCTATTAAGCCAAAGGATATATTCTCGAAATGCAACATCCCAGGTTTGTCGGTAATCTAATCGCGCCAAGCCTTCACCTGCATTAGGTGTGTAAACTGTTACAAAAAAATATTCTGGAAACTCGGCCGCAATAACCCGACCTTCCTGATCATGCTCATCAATGCCCATGTCATATACAACATCCAATGGCTCTTTCTTGGTAAGTATTGCAGTACCTGAATATCCCTTTCTCGCTTTCGATGAATTCGCATACACTTTATATTCCGGCAGAAGTTCTAATGCTAAAAGTGTTTCTTCTTTTGCAGCTTTCGTTTCTTGCAAGCCCATAATGTCGGGTGCCATCGTCCGCACATTCTTAACAAATTCTTTTTTAATGATTGCGCGAACACCGTTTACGTTCCAGGAGACTAAATGCATAAGTAATAGTATTGAGTAGTTAGTAGTTAGTAGTTAGTAGTTAGTAGTTAGTAGTTAGTAGTTAGTAGTTAGTAGTTAGTAAAAAGGTAATCAGTAAATGGTCTTTTAATTATATAGTAAGTGAATAGAACTACCTAGATGCTCTAACTCAAGACTGTGGACTCAAGACTATGTACTTTTTTTTAAAAATGATACCTCACAAATGCTTCAATCGCTTCATACTCGGCAAGCCCTAATAAGTTATAGGCTTCTGCTGTTGCATGATTGCGATCTTCCGCCCGAACCCAGAACTCGCGCTTGTCGCTTCCGGGAAATACGGCACTATCTTTTTGTGATTGATGTTTAAAGATCGCTCTACGCTTACGCAACAATTCATCCGGGCTCAATGGCACAGCCATTTCAATCTGGTCAATGTCCCACTCCTGCCATGCACCGCGGTAAAGCCACACGTAGCAATCCTTCATATAATCTTTATGCTTCAATCGATCGATTGCCTGATAGATAGCGGCCAAACAAACCCGGTGTGTTCCATGTGGATCGGATAAATCGCCTGCTGCATATATCTGGTGCGGTTTAATTTCTTCAATCAAGTCAACAATGATCTGAATGTCCTCTTCGCCTAATGGTTTTTTCTTTACAGTGCCAGTTTCATAAAAAGGCATATCTAAGAAATGTGCCTGTTCATCCGGAATACCAGTATACCGGCATCCGGCTTTTGCTTCGCCTCTGCGAATCATGCCCTTGACTTTCATTACCTCCGGGCTATCAACTGCTCCGGGCTTTTTACTACGAATATCTGTAACTATCTTTTTATAGAATTTATCACCATCGGCTTTGCTCAATCCAAAAGACTGATTAAAGTCTCTTACAAAATCCGCAAAGCGAATAGCATCATCATCGAACACAGCAATGTTACCCGATGTCTGATAAGCAACGTGCACTTCATGTCCATGATCGACAAGACGAATAAATGTTCCGCCCATCGAAATTACATCATCATCGGGGTGTGGACTGAAAATAATTGCGCGCTTTGGAAATGGCTTTGCCCGTTCTGGTCGGTGCGAATCATCGGCATTGGGTTTACCTCCAGGCCAACCTGTGATGGTGTGCTGTAACGCATTGAATATTTTAATATTAACCTGATAGGCAGAGCCAAATTCTGTAATGATATCGCCCATACCATACTCCATGTAGTCATGGTTAGTAAGTTTAAGCACAGGCTTGTTCAATTGAAGACACAGCCAAACAACAGCTTTTTGAATTAACTTTTCATCCCACTCACAACTATCCACCAACCATGGTGTTTTAATGCGCGTTAATTTTGATGAAGCTGCATCGTCTAACACAACCAGCGTATTGGTGTGATTCTGTAAAAATGTAGATGGTATCTGATCCGTAACCGGGCCTTCAACCGCTTTTTGAACAATTGGTCCTTTACCTTCACCCCACGCCATCATAATGATGCGCTTGGATTTTAAGATAGAACCAACTCCCATCGTGATAGCTTTCTTAGGAACGTTTTCCTCACCAAAAAAATCGCTGGCTGCATCAATCCGGGTAACCTGATCTAACGTGATCATGCGCGTTGGTGACTTCTCAGAAGAACCTGGTTCGTTAAAACCAATGTGACCTGTGCGGCCGATCCCTAAGATCTGCAAATCAATCCCGCCAAGGGCATCAATTTTAGCATCGTAACTTTTACAAAAATCTGCTACTTTATCTTTTGCTAATGTACCATCGGGGATGTTTATATTTTCTTTTGGAATATCTAATGAATCAAAAAGAAGTTCGTTCATAAACCGCACATAGCTTTGCAGCGAGTCGGGAGCTATGGGATAATATTCATCGAGGTTAAAGGTGATTACATTTTTAAAACTCAACCCTTTCTTATGTAAATTCACCAACTCTGCATAAACGCGAGTAGGAGTTGAGCCTGTTGCCAAACCCAACACACAGGGCTTTCCTTCCTTTTCTTTTTTGCGGATGAGATCGGCAATTTCATTGGCTACAAATACAGATGCATCTTGTGAGGTTTCGAAAATTTTGGTCGGAATTCTTTCTGAAACAGACGAGTGACTCATAACTAAATTAGATAAGTAGATTTCAAAAATAAGGACTGTTTAAAGATCATTCTAACTTCGGAGTAGTTTAATTTTTCAAATGCTCCGTAACCGCTTTCTTCACAGAGCCATGCTGTAGCAGAAGCCCCTTGGCAATTTCATAATCGGTGATTCCCGCATTTTGCATCACCATTTTTACACCACGATCCACCAACTTATCATTTGTTAGTTGCATATTCACCATCTTATTATCTTCTACCCTGCCTAACTGAATCATTACTGAAGTAGAAATCATGTTTAAAACAAGTTTCTGGGCTGTGCCACTTTTCATTCGGGTGCTGCCTGTAACAAACTCCGGCCCAACCACCACTTCTATTGGAAAATCAGCATGCTCGCTGACAGGTGCCGCTGGATTGCAAGAAATACTCCCGGTTGAAATTCCATTTTCTCTGCACGTTTTTAGAGCCCCTAAAACATAAGGTGTTTTACCGCTTGCCGCGATGCCGATTACAAAATCTTTGCTACTAACCTGATGTGCAAGCAAATCAAGCCAACCTCTTTCAGCACTGTCTTCCGCAAATTCAACAGCCTGAGTAATTGCTTTCGTTCCACCTGCAATCACGCCTATTACTAATCCGTAAGGAACTCCATAAGTTGGAGGACATTCACTCGCGTCCACAACTCCTAATCGACCACTGGTGCCTGCTCCAATGTAAAATAATCTGCCACCTGTTAGTAATTTATCCGCAGCTGAATTAACCAGCTTTTCAATTTGAGGGATTACTTTTTCCACAGCTAGTGGAACTGATTTATCCTCACTATTTATGTTTTTTAACAATTCACTTACCGACATTTTTTCAAGATGCCGATATTGAGAGGGCTGCTCAGTAATCATTTCAAATTTAGAATCCATGGAAAGTCATTTTTAAAACACATAGGAACATAGAGCACATAGAGTCTTTTTCTTAATTAAATGAATTTAGATAAGCAAAATTAAAAGATTAAGATTCTGAACATAAAATTTAACCACAGAGCTCACAGAGAAAAAACAAGATCCTGAAAGAATAGAAATTTATGTACTTTTTGAAATCTTCGTGCCCTATGTGGTAAAAAAAATCTCGTCTTTCAATTCTTAATGGTAAAATTTTAACCAGGGAATGAAATTTTTCCCATTGATACTGTGGGTACTTTTGAATTAAATCCAAAATCAATTTTTCCTCCAGCCACTGTTTCATTGGCTAGCGTAGCAAACAACAACGCCTCTTTTGCATCGCCCGAAACTCCCAACTCAATCATTTTATGAAACGAAACATGTGGCAATAATTCTTTTAGCCATTTTACCAGTAATGGATTGTGCGCCCCGCCCCCACTCATAAATAACTTAAATGATTTTTTATTTTCAATCACGTTGAGAATTGCTTCAGCCATCGTCTCTGCGCTAAATCGAGTGAGTGTCGCCAATAAATCCTCCAACGAAATCGATTTTGTTTTACTTTGCTGTTGTGCCTTTTCAACATAGTCAAGATTAAACAACTCGGGGCCAATAGTTTTTGGAAAAGGTTTCTTAAAAAACAGATTTGCCTTCAGTGCTTTAAGTAGTGAAGGATTATAGGTGCCCTTTTTTGCTAACCCGGCATCTTTATCGAAAAAAGTATTGGGCAAATGTTTTCGGATAACCTGATCGATGAGTGTATTGGCCGGACCAGTATCCGTTACAAAAACTTCGGATGCTTTTGCAGATGTCGGAAGCAATGTAAAGTTTCCAATACCACCTGCATTTAACATGATGCGATCTTCCCCTTTCTTTGAAAATAATAAATAGTCGCCATACACTGCGAGCGGTGCGCCTTCGCCACCTTTGGCGATATGCTTTTGTCTGAAATCACTGACGGTAATTATTCCGGCTTCAACTGCCAGATGATCACCATCTCCTATCTGCAACGTTGAGTTTACTTTTGAATGTGGAAATAAAAAACGAGGCGCATGAAATACAGTTTGCCCATGCGAGGCAATCAAGTCTATTTGTGAGGGTCTCAATTTCCAAGCCTCCAATGATTTTGATACCAACTTTCCATGCAATGTTCCGATCTCCGCATTCAATTCACATAAGAGTTGAAAATCGATGGCTTCTTTAGCGAATACACGAAGGATTTTAGCCTTTAGCGAATTTGGATAAACCCAGGTTTTGAATTTGAGCATATCCACTTTGGTCGACCTACCACTCTCCGAAATCCGGCAAAGTACAATATCCAAACCGTCCAGCGATGTGCCCGACATTAGCCCAATGATTAGCCGTGTCTTTTTTGCTGCAATTTTGGTGAGCTGGGAAATGTTGGCGTTCATAAAAGAAAATTAGATAGCGGAAAGTTCATCGTATCTTTCCATGAAATTTAAGCACCCCAAAAGTATTCAAATTATAGCGATGAAAGACAATTCTTTTCGAACTGAAATCAATTCTATTCCAAGTCACCCGATTGAGTTGAAAGATCGGATTTTAACAACAGGTTCGTGCTTTGCCCAACAGTTTGGAGATTGGTTGCAGGGTAACAAGTTTAATGTAATCTCAAACCCATTTGGAACAACCTACAATCCAATTTCTATCCATAAAAATCTGTTAGATACCCTTACAAGCAAATTGAATGAATCATTATTTGTAGAGCAAGACAGTATTTGGAAACACTACGATTATCATTCTCAATGGTGGGCTTCTGAAATGAAAAACCTGATTGATCAAATTCATAAACAGCAATCAGAGGTGAGTCAATTACTGAAAAAAAGTAATGTAGTAATTATTACCTATGGCACAGCTTGGGTTTATGTTCATAAGGCAGAAAAAAAGATTGTCTCCAATTGTCATAAAGCATCGACAACCCTATTTGAAAAAAGAATTCTTACTGTTGATGAGATTGTGGACTCTTTTAGTGATCTCCACGAAGAACTCAAAAAAGTAAACTCAGATGTTCGTTTTATTTTAACCGTAAGTCCGGTACGCCATATTAAAGATACCCTTCAATTAAATAGTGTCAGCAAAGCTGCTTTGCGTTTGGCGTGTGATAGCATAGTAAACAAATATGATAAGGTTGATTATTTTCCTTCATATGAAATTATGATGGATGATCTTCGGGATTATCGTTTCTATGAACGTGATATGATTCACCCGACAGTTGAGGCTTTTGATTACATCAGTCAAAAGTTTAGCGACCAGTACTTTCCTGCGGACGTAGTTTCGTTTGTCGAGAAATGGAAAAACTTAAAACAAGCATTGCAGCATAAGCCTTTTCATCCAAGCTCATCGCAGCATCAACTTTTTCTCAAAGAATTATTAACTAAACTTAAATCAATCAAGGAAGTTTCTCTGGATGAAGAAATAAACTTGGTGCAATCTCAACTAACCAATGCCTAACCGTTTAGCCAAGTCAACTTCACCGTACTTACTTCAACACGCAAATAATCCTGTCGATTGGTTTGAATGGGGAACCGAAGCCCTTCAAAAAGCTAAAGCCGAAGACAAGCCTATTCTGGTTAGTATTGGATATTCATCGTGTCACTGGTGCCATGTAATGGAACATGAATCGTTTGAGAACACCCAGATAGCTGAGCTGATGAATGAGCATTTTGTTTGTATTAAAGTAGATCGTGAAGAGCGGCCTGATATCGATCAGGTGTATATGGAAGCTGTGCAAGCCATGCAACAACGCGGTGGCTGGCCGTTGAATGTTTTCTTAACTCCCGATCAGGTTCCATTTTATGGCGGCACGTATTTTCCAGCGCAACAGTGGGGTCAGCTTCTTCAGCAAATTCAAAAAACATTTGAAGTAAACCGGAAAGAGATCAATCAATCAGCCGAAGATTTAAAAACTCATTTACAAACCAGCGACTTACAACGATTTGCCAAAAATTCTGAAGCTGCCTTCAAATCAGAAAGTCTCGATTCGATGTTTCAGATTTTGGAATCGCGGTTTGACAAAACCTGGGGTGGCATTGAAAAGGCGCCCAAGTTTGTGATGCCTTCCATCTGGTTATTTCTTTTGCGATATCACGCGGCTGCGAAAAATGAAACCGCGTTGCACATGGTTACTCATACACTAAAGCAAATGGCTTATGGTGGAATTTATGATCAACTGGGTGGTGGCTTCTCGCGCTACTCGGTGGATGCCGAATGGTTTGCTCCACACTTTGAAAAAATGTTGTATGACAATGGGCAACTCCTATCGCTTTATGCGGAAGCATACTCCATTACAAAAGATGAGGTGTTTAAAAATGTTATCTACGAAACCGTCAATTGGCTTGAACGTGAAATGATGCATTCGGAAGGTGGATTTTATTCAGCTCTTGATGCCGATAGTGAAGGTATAGAAGGAAAATTCTATACCTGGACAAGCGCAGAGATTAATACAATCCTTGGCAAATCAGCTCCCGATTTCAATACATACTATCAGACAACTGAAGAAGGGAACTGGGAACATGGAAGAAACATTTTGCGAAGAGACCCAAACACAAAAGATGAAAATATTTCGGAAGAGTTAAGAAAACAAAAGCAAAAACTACTTTCAGAGCGAGGCAAAAGAATTCGACCTGGATTAGATGATAAAATTCTTACGGGGTGGAATGCCATGACCATTCAGGGATTGGTTGATGCGTATAAGTCCTTAAAAGATTCTGAGTTATTAACTCTCGCGCTAAATGCTATGTCATTTATTGAAAGTAAGATAATCGCAAACGGCAAAGTACATAGAGCTTATAAAAACAAACATTCAAACACCGAAGGATTTTTAGAAGATTATGCCTTTCTAATTCAAGCCTACACGTCACTTTATGAAGTAACGTTTAATGAAACCTACTTGAAGCAAGCGAGCAGATGGCTTGAGTACGTTCAAGAACATTTTTATGATGCCAGTGAAGGGTATTTTTATTTTGCATCTAATTCCGCAGAGTCACTCATTGCCCGAAAGAAAGAAATCTTTGACAATGTAATTCCAAGTTCAAACGCAGTGATGGCTCGAAATCTATTTAGGTTGGGTTTAATTTTAGATCGTGAAGACTGGAAGCAGCAAGCCACCGAAATGGTTTCAAAACTTTCATCGCTCATTGCTGGCGAACCAAGCTACCTATGTCATTGGGGAGTATTACTTTCAGAAATGATTAACCAACCTACAGAAATTGTAATCTCGGGTGCTGAAGCTCAAAAATTTAGAATGGAATTACATGCGCATTATCTTCCGTATTCAATAATGGTAGGAAGTACGACAAGCAGTAATCTGCCATTACTTCAAGGTAGAGAACCAAAACCTGGTGAAACGCTTATATATATCTGTAGAAATAAAATCTGTCAATTGCCAGTGCCAAAGGTTTTCGAAGCACTTGAACAAATTAGAAGTTTATAATATTTTTGATTTATGGCATCTCTAAAAACTCCGCGTACCCTTCTCTCCCGATAGCTATCGGGATGGAGAAGGGGGCAGGGGTTGAGGTAATGAAAGCAAGGGTTTTTAGAGATGCCCTTTATCTAAAGTGATACTTAACTTTTTGATTGCCGGCAAAATTCTAAAAAGCTAAAACTGTGAAACGTATTTACCTGATTGCTTCAATACTTACGATTATAAGTTGCACTTCCAAAGAAACACCCCCACCCGCTCCGCTCCTTCCGCTACCAACTGAAAGTCAACTTGCATGGCACGAAATGGAAATGAATGCCTTTGTACATTTTACTACCAACACCTTTACAGGAAAGGAATGGGGCTATGGCGATGAAAGTCCTACCATTTTTAATCCGACCGAATACAACGCTGATCAATGGGTTCGTACTTTTAAAGAGACAGGATTTAAAGGTGTGATCTTAACGTGTAAGCATCATGATGGCTTTTGTCTTTGGCCAAGTAAATACACGGAACATTCTGTAAAAAATAGTCTCTGGAAAAATGGAACGGGTGATGTAGTGCGCGATGTAATGCGTGCGTGTAAAAAATATGAATTGAAGTTTGGAGTTTATCTTTCGCCTTGGGATCGCAACCATGCAGGCTATGGCACACCCGAATATCTTGAATACTACCGAAATCAATTGACAGAATTATTCACAACCTACGCACCGGTTTTCGAAATGTGGTTTGATGGCGCCAATGGTGGCGATGGATATTATGGTGGTGCGCGTGAGAAGCGAAGCATTCAAGGGTCAACGTATTATCAATGGCCAACTACGTTGCAACTCGTTCGCGACATGGAACCGGAAGTTATCTTTTTTAGCGATGCGGGGCCAGGAGTGCGTTGGGTTGGCAACGAACGCGGTGTTGCCGGAGAAACTAATTGGAACAGCATTACACCCGATACACTTTTTGCCGGTAAAGCCGGGATAGAAAAACTGTTAAACACTGGATCGGAAAACGGAACGCATTGGATACCTGCCGAAGTAGATGTATCAATCCGCAAAGGTTGGTTCTATCATGCCGAAGAAGATTCGCTGGTTAAAACGCCTAAACAATTATTTGATATCTATCTTACTTCCGTGGGCCGCGGTTCTACCCTATTATTAAATGTTCCGCCTGACAGACGCGGTCTTGTTCATGAAAATGATGTAGCCGCGCTCGAAGGCTTTCGTGCGTTGCTTGACAGTACCTTTAAAACTGACTTTGCTTTAAATAAAAAAGTGACTGCGAGTTCGTATCGCGGAAAGAGTAAACACTATGCCCCCTCTAATCTTACTGATAATAATACCAACACCTACTGGACAACGGATGATGAAATCCTTACGGGAAGTTTTGAAATTGATCTTGCACAAACTCAAACAATCAAATACATAATTTTACAGGAAGACATCCGATTAGGGCAACGGGTAAAGTCGTTAACTGTGGAAGCATTTAAAGACAACGATTGGAAACAAGTGGCATCAGGAACCACGATTGGCCATAAGCGAATTTTAAAACTTGAACCCATTGAAACGGATAAAGTAAGAATTTCGATAACCGATTCAAAAGCATGCCCGGTGATTTCGAATGTGGCGGTGTATTGAAATAACGATTGCTATTTACGTTCCCGGATAAATAAAAAACTCTCCTTCCAGAAAAATGGTCTTTTGAAAAAACTGACTATTGGCAAATACTAGTAAATTAGCTGTGCAAATAGCTATCCATGAAAAGAATTGTGATGCAAAAAGCAGTACACAACGGAGTGCAGGTGTTATGCTTGTATTTTGATCGCGATCCTATTTTGGAGAAGGCCGTAAAGCAACTGGCCAATTGCACGTGGAGTAAAACCATGCGCTGTTGGTATTTACCTGATACACCTTCAACCTTCCAACAAACAATAGATACCCTACGCGACTTGGCCTACGTGGACTTAACCAAAGTAGTTGATAAAAATAAAAACGATCATAAAGCAATTACCGCATCAACGTATAAGATAAGGGCGGCCGCTGTAAGACCTACTCTTATAACCCAACATGAAAATCAACTTAATCAATTCATAAGCTACCTGCGGTCGAAGCGTTACAGTAGTAACACGATAAAAACGTATACGGAAGCGTTGCGAACGTTTCTGCGTTTCTACCCCGAAAAATCAAGTGCCGAAATTTCAAATGCGGATATCATTCGGTTTAACAACGAGTATATCATAAAGCAAAAGTTTTCTTCCTCCTTTCAAAATCAAGTAGTAAATGCATTGAAGTTATTTTTTCAAGTGGTCGAAAACCGTTTACTCGATCCGCGTTTAATACATCGGCCAAAGCAGGCCAAAGTTTTACCCAACGTATTGAGTAAAGAA
>Ga0163151_10001267_pt1 | contig 43064 bp, 40 predicted proteins | sample OliLakLV19MP5IB2_FD_145596 | JGI IMG/M metagenome (GOLD analysis project Ga0163151, IMG submission 145596) | Freshwater microbial mat bacterial communities from Lake Vanda, McMurdo Dry Valleys, Antarctica - Oligotrophic Lake LV.19.MP5.IB-2 | ecosystem: Environmental > Aquatic > Freshwater >...
TTCTGCTGAACACATCTACCCAGCCAACCACTGTGAATGTGAGGAAGTACATTCCATTTAGGTCACGCATTTTATAGGCATTGCTCATGTTGCAAATGTATATTGTTCTTCTTGATTTACAATTATTGTATACTCAAGACAGAGTCTTGGAATACTGGCTCACAAGACAGAGTCTTGCGAGGGCTGGTCAACGTCAAGAATTTATTTGGTATCAAAAAAATAAATTTGCATTGCATTTATTTTCTCCTTAAAATTGCCTTTGAAAATCTCCGCCGCAGGCGAATTAAATTCTTAAGCCTTATGCATTTTAACGCAACCATAGCTTCTAAAACCATCTTGTCGGGTACAATACCCCCCCTCCCTCAACAGTAGCAGCAACAGGGCTGTTCGCACCAAGTATCGGCCATTATTCTCAACTTTATTTCTCGTCGCAGTTTGTTCAAAAGAAAATTTTTTTGAGAATTTTCCATTTGCTCTCATCTCAACAAAGAGAGAACTATGGCCACCCCTTAGCTATTCTACGGGGACTATAAAAATAAAACCAATAAACCACAAAGGAAAAAACTATGGATAAATAAAAAAATATTCTTCACATCATAAAAGTTTTAGCCTTATTTCGCTTTAAAGAAAATGGGTGAATGAATTATATATAAATCTATTAAACTTAACAAATCATGAAAAGACTAATGTATTTAATTATCATAATATCAGTAACAATATCTTATTTTGAGAGTTGCAAAAAGAGTAGTCCACGAAATAGCTCAGGAGATATGCCCAAAACTGGTTATAGAGGAATTACTGTTTACCAAGATATTCTGCAATTTGACAACCGAACAACTTTCAACAAGACCCTAGATAGTCTCTGCTTTTTGTCAGATTCAGAGCGTATAGTATGGGAAGATGGCTTGCCTGGATTTAAATCTATGCGTGTCAAATTTATTGACATAATAGATGCAGAATACGCATTAGCTAGACAGCTTGATACGGTGGAATCAGATACCACAGTAGTTCAACATACTACTTTAGCAAGCAGTAACCAATATATGTTAAGAACTTTGAGTATGGGTGACGGTACAAACTATTATGATATGAATATTCATATTTCGGAATATAGCTATATTACAAATCCATATGGCATTGTAATAGTTAACGATACCATTTATCAATATACTGCTAACCTAAAGAAAATGCAGACAACAGGGGATAAAACAAAGATAACTACACTAATTAGTGCTACACAGACAGACGCAATTAATCATATTATAGTAGAAGTAATTGACCCAAATCATCCCTTAGCAAAAAATATTACCTCTAATAAAAATACCAGTTCTGGATCCTTTAGTTATAGTCAAAAAGGTAATGATGGAGGATTTAGATTATTATCTTATGAGAATTTTTGGGTTGAAAGTGCAGCCGGGGGTAATAAAGTTTCTAAATATCGCATTAGAAATAAAAGCCTTCAAAGAAGAGTTGGGGGGGCATGGTACGACAATTGGAAAGCCTATCATACTATGAGTTCTAATTTTTCAGGGAATACCGTTTTTGATCTTGACCAACAAAATACCGTAAATGCTAGTGCAAATTGGGACTTGGGGTCATTAACCAATTACACCACAGATGAGTATATAGATTGGCCTTTTCGTACTTTTAGTAGCAATAGTCGAACATATATAAGAACTAGCCCAAATACGCCAGTTAGCCTGTCGCATACTTCTGTTACTGCTAGAATAACTAAATATTATAATGGGTGGAATAGTAGACAAGTAGATATTGTATTTTCTTATTAATTTGGCTTTATTAAATGAAGAAAATATTCACCATATTGTCTATCTTTTTAATATTGGATACCTACGGACAAAAATCGTCCGTAGGTATCCAATATCAAATGCATTTGTCTAAACCACATATACCTCGAGGTACAACTATTAATGGTGAAAGGCACTTCACAGAAGACTCAATTAGATTTATCAATCCCCGTTTGGGATATATAGTTCAAGGTTCGTACATATATAAAATAAACAAGTATTTCAGAGTTCAAACAGGTTTGTCGTTTTCAAAGTATTCAACCAGGATTGTTTACTTATCGTTTACACCTCCTCCCAACAGTAGATTTTTTAGTTCCGTAGTTAATACTCTTACTTACAAATTTACAAGTATTCCAATTGTTGCGAATGGCGTATTACCTGTAAATAATTCACTTTCACTTTCTGGAAGTTTTTTTTGGAGTTTTTGCCTACTCAAGGAATCTTATTGGGACAGTTATGATTACAGTTATTATCTTACGCCATTTACAACTCACGAAAAGTGGAACCAGTATGAAGAAAAGTATAATAGAAATATTGGCTATAACATTGGTTTCATTATGAAAGCCTCTTCTCAATTTAAAATCAGTATTCACTTTCAAAAAAGTGTTTTTAAAGATTCCCAATCTTGGTTGTTCGATGCTGTGTTGCTCTCAAAAGGAATTAATATTGGATTGGAATATCAATTATCAGATTTAAGAAAAAACAATAAGAAATGAAACTAAAATTTCTCATACTGATATTTATTGGAATAGTATATTTTAATAAATGCCAAGGTCAATGGTTGTTTGGTGCGAATACAGGCTTTAATTTCCCGACAAATTCTAATTACTTAGCAATCCATGAGAACCCAATGGGGAATAATATTTCTCTTTTCCCTTCATACGGAAAAGCCATAAACATGGGACTGCAAATTACAAGGTATAAAGGCAGTATAGGCTTCAGGCTAGATGTAAGCTATAATTTTGGAGGCAGTATCCAAACTGATCATATCATAAATAACATTGCTGGAAACCACCGAATAAAAACTAATATTAGTGGAAACAATCTATCTTTTTCACCTCTATTCTTGTTGAAATATCCAATTAGAAAAAAGAATATATATCTGTTTATGGGACCCATTATAGCCGTCTGCAAGGCAATTAAAAAAACAAGCGAAGTCGATTTTTATAATACCACGCAATGGCAACAAATTGAAACAATGACTGGGAACCTTGCATTGGGCGTTAAAGCCGGAATTGGTTTTGATTATAATATACGTCGGAATACCTGTGTCTTTTTGGAAATGCAAAACAATTCCCTCAATTATAAACCCGCCAAGCTTGAACATGAGGAAATATTTCCCAGTTATTCGAAAAGCGTTTTTTACTATCATAAGAATGTAAATAGGTCAAAGCCTTCTAATAGTATCAATCAAATAGCACTGCCTTTTAGCAGCTTAGGTTTGATAATTGGGGTCAGGAAAATTTTATAAATATTCCTACAATACTTTTCAGATAACCGCATGTTCATTTGTTTATAGCAGCAAATGCAATCCCGAAAAAGAAAGAATTTATAGTCATGCTTAACCAAACAACCTCATCACCAAAGTAGGAACTGTTTTGAATTATAGCCGCCGCTTTAACAAATCCCAAATCCACAATCCCCCTCACTCAAATGTTAATATATTTCGCAATTGCAATTTACAATCGTGTCCTTAACTTCGCAGCCCGAAAACGTACATGCAGTTACTCACTAACAGATCGAAAGTAGTTGTCAATAAAAAGATGTCCCTGATGGAACGTCTTTATTTGCCTGCCATCATTAAAGGCATGTTCATTACCTTCAGTCATTTATTTAAAAAAGCAGCAACGGTTAAGTATCCCGAACAGCAGCGTGCATTTGCCCCTGTATATAGAGGCATGCATGTATTGAAACGTGATGAGCTAGGCCGCGAAAACTGTACTGCCTGTGGCCTTTGTGCCGTTGCTTGTCCTGCCGAAGCCATCACTATGACAGCCGCCGAAAGAAAGCCTGGAGAAGAAATGCTATTCCGCGAAGAGAAATATGCTGCTATATATGAAATCAATATGTTGCGTTGCATTTTTTGCGGGCTCTGCGAAGAGGCCTGCCCCAAAGAAGCCATCTTCCTCACCGATAGAATTACCCCACCCGAATACAACCGCGAAACCTTTATATACGGTAAAGATAAATTAGTGGAGCCCCTTGCCCTTGAGCAAAGGATAGACGTAACCAAAAGACAAGAATTCACCCGAGATTAATACATGAGCCAATACCTGTTTTATTTCCTTGCATTCGTTTCTATTTTCTCTGCCCTGTTGGTAGTGACTGCAAAGAACCCCATTCACAGTGTATTATTTCTCATCGTCACTTTTTTTGCTATTGCAGGTCAATATATTATACTTAACGCACAATTCTTGGCCATCGTGCATATCATCGTATATGCTGGTGCCATCATGGTATTATTCTTATTTGTATTGATGTTGTTGAATTTGAATAAAGAATCGGAGCCCGTAAAAAGTAATATGATGAAAGGCATAGGCGTTGTATCAGGGTGCTTATTGGCTTTGGTATTGGTGGCCGCTTTGCACAAATCGACCATGTCGCCAGCACTGGGTTTACCTAATGATGAAATAGGATTGGTGGGCAACTTGGGCAAGGTACTTTTTAAAGATTATGTAGTTCCATTTGAAATATCCTCACTGTTATTTTTATCAGCTATGATAGGAGCAGTAATGCTTGGCAAACGTGAATCGAAAGCAGAACCCGTTATATAAAACTAAGAAATTGAGTATACCTATAGAACATTATATATTATTAAGCTCCATACTTTTTTGCATTGGGGTAATGGGCGTTCTGCTTAGGCGAAATGCCATTATATTATTAATGTGTGTGGAGTTGATGTTGAACTCTGTGAATTTATTGATGGCCGCATTCAGCACCTATCATGGCGATGCAGCAGGGCAAATATTTGTATTCTTTATTATGGTGGTGGCTGCAGCCGAAGTTGCTGTGGGATTGGCGTTGCTTGTAATGATATACCGCAATTTCAAAACCACCGATATTAACCTCTTTAACAAACTTAAATGGTAAATGGCTGATTTAGTTTACCTCATACCTCTGTTGCCTTTTTTAGGTTTTGTCATCAACGGTTTGGTGGGCAAAAGTTTACCCAAACCCGTGGTTGCCATTATAGCCTGTGGCACCGTTTTAGGCTCATTTATTCTTTCTATACTTTGCTTCAAACAAGTAATTGATACAGGTGCTTTCACCGCAGTATTATATGATTGGATTGCTGTAGGAAATACGCATATACAAATTGCTTTTCAAATAGACCAGTTGAGCACTTTGATGATGCTTATTATAACAGGTATTGGATTTTTGATACACATGTATTCCGATGGATATATGCACGATGATGATGGCTTCCACAGATTTTTCGCCTACCTCAATTTATTTATTTTCTCCATGCTATTATTAGTAATGGGAAGTAACTATATGCTCATGTTCTTTGGTTGGGAAGGTGTAGGACTTTGCTCTTATTTGCTTATAGGGTTTTGGTACAAAAACAAAGAATTTGGTGTAGCAGCACGCAAAGCTTTTATCATGAACCGTATTGGTGATTTGGGATTACTGCTTGGAATCTTTATGATATTCAATTCTTTTGGTAGTATAGAATATGCTGATGTCTTTAAAAATGCATCTGCACATAGTGATGCCACAAATCTAATTTGTATATTATTATTTATTGGAGCCATGGGTAAGTCGGCACAGATACCTTTATATACATGGTTGCCCGATGCGATGGCCGGCCCAACGCCCGTTTCAGCACTCATACATGCCGCCACAATGGTTACTGCGGGTATATATTTGGTGGTGCGTAGTAATGCATTATTTGCCATCTCGCCTTCTGCATCCGAATTGATGATGTATATAGGTTTGGCCACTGCGATGATAGCAGGAACAATCGGACTAAAACAAAACGATATTAAAAAAGTATTGGCTTATAGTACCGTTAGTCAGTTGGGATTTATGTTTGTGGCATTGGGTGTGGGTGCATATACTACGGCCATGTTCCATGTATTAACGCATGCGTTCTTTAAAGCATTATTATTCTTAGGCTCGGGCTCTGTAATACATGGCATGGGCGGCGAACAAGACATCCGCAAAATGGGTGGCTTATCAAAAGCATTACCTATCACACATATCACTTTTTTAATTGGAACATTAGCTATTGCAGGTGTTCCATTCTTCTCAGGATTTTTCAGTAAAGACGAAATATTGGCGATGACACATGGTCATTCTGATATCGTGTTTGCCTTGTTAGCTATAACAGCAGTGATTACTGCAGTATATATGTTCCGTTTATACTTTTTGGTTTTCCGTGGCAACTTTAGAGGTACGCACCATCAAAAAGAACATTTGCACGAAAGCCCAATCAGTATGACTTTGCCTTTGGTGGTATTGGCTGTACTTTCTGCTGTTGGCGGATTTTTGGGCATGCCAGCATGGATGAGCGACAACCATATACTCAATCATTTTCTGCATCCTATTGTAGCAGGGGCATCACATTTTCATCCAAGCGAATTATTCGAATTTACCGTTCTCGGAGTTTCTATTGTATTGCTTACTATTATCATATTTGCCACACGCAATTATTATATAACAAAATCTATTATTCCCGAATCGGATGAAAAAGAAGAAGGTATTGCAAAAGTATTATCACACAAATATTATATCGATGAATTATATAATACTTTGTTTGTAAAACCTATCGAAGCACTTTCTGTATTCCTTCACAAAGTGGTCGACAATCAAATAGTGGATGGCATAGTAAACGGTATAGCATGGTGTGTGAAACAAAGTTCAAATCTCTTCAGACTATTGCAGGACGGCAAACTTGAGTGGTATATGATAGGAATGGTAGCAGGCGTTTTATTAATATTAGCTTTAAACTTTTTAATATAAAATGGCAGTACTACTTATATTTATACCGCTATTCGCATCATTGCTGTTTTTGTTTATCAAAGGCAGTATGGGAAAGACTTTGGCACTAACTGTTTCTGTTTTAAATCTTATATTTAGTATCTATTTACTTTCGAGTTTTGATGCACAAAGCGACGAAGGTTTTCAATTTGCATTCGACCAACCTTGGGTAGAAAGTTTGGGCATCTCATTTTGTGGCGGCCTTGATGGGATATCATTATTAATGATTTTGCTTACCAATTTATTAATACCAATTATATTACTTTCATCATGGGGCAAAACTCCTGAATATCCTGCTGCTTTTTATGGTTTGGTATTATTGATGCAAGCCGGATTGAATGGTGTGTTCATGGCTACGGATGGTTTGTTATTTTATGTATTCTGGGAACTCACTTTAATACCTATATGGTTTATATGTGCATACTGGGGAGGTGAAAATCGCATACCTGTAACCATCAAATTCTTTATATATACTTTTGCAGGTAGCTTGTTTATGTTGGTGGGTTTAATATATTTATATCTGAACACACCGGGCTATCATAACTTTACTTGGGAAGCTCTACAAATGGGGGCTCGCAGCCTTGATGCCGCTGGACAACAAATAGTATTCTGGCTCATCTTTGCAGCCTTCGCAGTTAAAATTCCGATATTCCCATTCCATACTTGGCAGCCTGAAACCTATACGGTTTCTCCAGCACCGGGCACGATGTTATTATCAGGAATTATGCTCAAAATGGGTATATATGGTGTCATACGTTGGCTCCTCCCTTTCGCTCCTGATATGGTTCCCGCAGGATTCAATTTCCCTATTATATTATGTATTATAGGAATAGTTTATGGTGGTTGGATTGCAATCAAACAAACTGATATGAAAAAAATTGCAGCCTATTCTTCCCTATCGCATGTGGGATTAATTGCTGCGGGTGTATTTACTTTAACCATCGACGGTTTGCAAGGTGCTGTTATACAAATGGTGAATCACGGTATTAATATCGTAGGATTATTTATAGCTATTGAATTGATAGAAAGAAGAACAGGAACTCGCGACCTCACCAAGTTGGGCGGCATTGCCAGTAAGGCTCCCAAGCTTTCAATATTGTTTATGATAATTGTTTTAGGTTCATTAGCCGTGCCACTTACAAACGGTTTTGTTGGTGAATTTTTATTATTGAAATCATTATACAGTATCAATATATATATGGCTGCCATTGCAGGTCTCACAGTTATTTTCTGTGCCGTATATATGTTGCGTTTATATAACTTAGCCATCTTTGGTGAAGTAACAAGTTACACAGCCAACATAAAAGATATCAATTCCCGTGAAACTATTATATTAAGTTTGATAGCTTTATTGGTTATTATATTGGGTGTATATCCACAACCTATATTCGATATATCGAAACAAGCGATAGAAACTTTTCAAACCACAATGACCCTCAAATAAACGCATAGAGAAGACCCATGAAATTACTAATAGGACTTTCCATACTTGCTGTGCTCACCATGATGATGGGGTTGTTCAAATCACGCAAATTTGTATTGCCTGTTGTGGTATTGGGCCTCATAGGATTATTATATGTGGTTGCGGGTTATGGTTGCTATTGCGAAGACAAAATGTTTGGAATGTTTATTAATGAACATCAATATTTAAAGATGTTCGATATCAATAAAAATTCTGGATTTGCAGGCTTGATTATAGGTGCCGGATTACTTATTACTATACTAGCTTATAAAGGATTTAACTACAGCGAAAATCACCGTGCCGACTTGCATGCACTTATGCTCTTTAGTATGTGTGGTGCTATTATAGCTGTAAGTTATACAAATTTATTGATGCTGTTTTTGGGTATCGAAATTATGTCTATTCCACTATATGTTTTAGCTGGTAGTAATAAAACTGATGAGCGAAGTAATGAGAGCGGACTTAAATACTTTTTGCTCGGTGCATTTGCGACTGGATTTTTATTATTCGGAATGGCCTTGATTTATGGTGCCACAGGAAGTTTTAATATCAATCAAATATATAATTATGCCCATAACCAATTGAATGAATCAGGTGGTATTTTTAAAATTGGTGTGGTATTTACTATGGTAGGCTTGGTATTTAAAGTAGGTGCTGCTCCTTTCCATTTCTGGACTCCCGATGTATATAATGGTGCCCCAACTATTATTACCTCATTCATGTCCACCGTGGTAAAAACTGCAGGCTTTGGGGCATTGATATTTTTCTTTAATGGTGTTTTACATCCAATGGGTGCTGAGTGGGGCAAAACTTTTGCAATCATTTCCGCTGCTACCATGATACTCGGAAATGTAACTGCCATTTATCAAATATCATTGAAACGCATGTTGGCATGGAGCAGCGTAGCCCATGCAGGTTATCTATTAATGACCGTGGCTGCAAATGGCAATAACGTACCCAAAGCTGTATTATTATATTTAGCTGCGTATTCATTGGCAAGCATTGCCACATTTGCAGTATTAATTACTACGGGCAAAGAAAATTTTGAAGACTATAATGGTTTGGGCAAACGCAATAAATGGTTAGCTATTGGACTCACTATATCATTATTGTCATTGGCTGGAGTTCCGCCATTGGCAGGCTTTATGGGCAAGTATTATTTATTCACCACAGTATATGAACAATACCCTTGGTTAGTTATTATAGCTATTATAACCTCTGCAATAAGTGTGTTTTATTACCTCAAAGCTATTATAGCTATGTGGTTCAAAAAAGGCGATGGCGAAACTATACAAGTTCCTTTAACAACAGTATTTGTTATATTGGTTTGTATACTTGGTTTAATTGCTTTGGGATTGATGCCTGGAGTGGTTTTGGATTTGGCGTAGAATCCTAATTTTTTTACTGCAAATGTGAAGGTAGATGCATTCAACATTTTTTATGTACCTTTGTTCGCAGATGCTCAGGAAAATCCTTCTTACAATGTTAACCTCGAATATACTTATTTATGCAAATGCGTCAGAAACAAAACGCTTTGGATTGCTCCTTGGCGTGGAAAAATATTTGGATTTTGATAGAGATTGAAATAACCGATTACGAGTAGGATTAAATTATAATATTTTTGATTAACACCAAATTTATTTCGACTATAAAAGATATACATCCCTACTACAAAATAATAATTTTTATTCATTAAATATTGGTTACAACAAATTAAATATAGCTAAAAGAATTGATATAGGAGTGGGGCTAATACCAATTCTTAAACTAAAATAGTTCTCCGCCTGTGGCGGATTTAGTTTTTAGAATGGTAATGCCGAACTAATCCCGAAAGCTTTCGGGATTAGTCCCCCTTTTTTTGGACTATTATATATTGAGTTTCGGCGTAATAGACAAAAAGTAGGCTATTTCTTAGACTTTTGTTTCAAGTGGACAAAAAGTAGGCTGTTTATTTTATCCAGCTTATCGATAAAATAATTTTTGCAATCATCTTTGCAGTATCAGGCAAAACAGACTTGGGCTCTGCTGGAGAGCAACCTATTAGGGATAGCTTGATGTCGATGAAATAAAAAATAAAATAGCTGTTGTTAATGCAATAGCTATTTTATTTTATTGACATTATGCCTTTAAAAACTCATCTATAAATTTCTTTTTTCTCGCCATTGATAAGCCATTGTGATTTCTCAATTTATTTTTCAAGTCTGCAAAGTGTCCATCAATTGCATTGGTTGTATTTGGTATTTTTAGCTCCATTTTATCATACCAAGTAAATAGCCAGGGCAAATTTGTTTTGAGGCTTCTATAAGCACTTCCTAGCTTTTTGTGTACATATCTTTTTTTGCCTGTTGCATCATTTTTTTGTTCATTTAAAAAGCTTTCCCACTTTGTAAACCAAGCTTGCAATCCTCCTTCAAAACTTTCCCTGTCTGTACATTTTAAAAGCAATGTATGCTCCCACAATTCTTTACTGGCTTGCATTTTGGGGTTTTCGTTAAATATCTCCTAACAATGGCTACTTGATGGAAGTTGCACATTTGGATAGGAATATCCGTTCCAAATAGTTGTAGCAATCCCTTGCGTCCATCACAAATAATGGATTGAATTTTAGTGCCCCTTCTTGCTATTTCTTCAATTCCAAATAAATATAATTTATTGGTTTCGTGCTGTACATACTGCTTAAATAATATTTGGCTTGTGATAACTATCTTTAAAAACCATTACACCAAATTTCCTCCCAAAACATGTTGTATCCATTAACAAGTGTACAACACTTGGGAAAGTTTTTCCTTGTTCAATAATTACTACATCAAGTTTACGCTGGATGGTCCTTTTTGAGCAAGTATATTTTGATGCAAGTTGAGAATATGTTTGTTTGCCGTCTGTATATTCTCGCCAAAGGGCAGCACTATTTAGGCGTTTTCCACCAGTAAATTGTTTGCCGCAAGCATAACACTTGAAGAATTGTTTTCCTTTTTTAATACCATTCTTTTTGGTAATTTTACTATTACAGTAAAAGCAGTTTTTTTATTCATAACTTTAATTTGCAGCAAAGCTATGATAGGACTAGCTTGCAAAAGATTTTATCCTACTTTTTGTCCATTAAGCCGGTTAGAATAAAAAATGGTGACAACATCTATGTTTCAAAACCATGTAACGGGACAATAAATGAAAAACAACTATATTTAAAAAAGAACAGCTATCTATACAGAGAACTGATTGAAAAAAAATCAAGTGCAATTCAATATTTATTTTATGGTGCTGAACCATTTGGTATGGACGACAAAAACTTTGGACTACACGCTGTATGGACAGAATAGCTACACAACAGCTAAGGTTTCGTTGCGTCCAACGGACGAACGATGAAACCGATGTTGCACGGAACCTACGGTAGTTTTTATTTTGTTATGGGGTTTGAGTTTCTGTTTATACCGACACTCAATATATATGAATCACAAAATTCCGTTTAGCTTCGGCATAGAATTAAGAAAAACCATTGACCCAATAGGTATGTATTATTTTGGTTTGAAATTTGGAAAAGTATTTTAATTTGGCTTAGTACTATAATACTTTTTTTATCACAAAGGACGCAAGGTTGATTTGCAAATGCGTACCATACGATTTGACAACTCTGCGTACCCAACAACCTACGCTGAGTGGTCAAACCTACACATGCCCACCTAAGCCAAACTCACCATTGCATTATTCACAGCACTTCTCATCCTGCTAAACACCTTTTTGCGGTGCCCTTCATTGGATTGGCTTAGTTTATCAAACCGCTTTTGCAATATACTTATTTTTTCTAAACTTTTGCGGCCAAACTCATAATCATCAACATGCATCAGGTTCAGTGTTTGGTATGGCACGAAGGCTTTTACTTGTTCACCCATATCTAACACTACACTATTATCGCACAACACTATTTCATTATAATATAGCTCAAAATTTCCCGTTTTGATTTCGGGATTTTGCACGTCAAACTTTTGTCCGTGCTCTGCCATTTCCTCAATATTTTCTACAAGCAATTTTAATTGCTTCAGTAAGGTTATGCCCATTTCAATAGCCACGTCTTCTATCTCCACAAAATATATTATTTGTTTGATAATGCTGTTAATGATTTCGTCGTTCCACACTTCCACCGTATGTATGCGGTTAAAACTATCTAATGCTTTGCAGCCATAATCCATTATGCGGGTATCATTGAACATGTCAGGACTAAATGTTTTCTTTTTCAGTTCAGGTTCATTTATTACCATTTTACGCCATACAAATATTTTAAATGCTGCCAGTTCTTTATAATGAAAGTAATAAAATATGGGCAAATCCTTAGCTGAATAATGCATAGTAAATTGGGGTAATTGCATGCCCATTTCTAATGTCTTTGAAAGATTCTGTATATATGACTCAAAAGTATAATTCTCATTATCGAGAAAATTAAAATCAACCTGTAATTTACCCTTTACTTTTTGACCATTAATCTCATTCAAAGTGGTGCTGAGCATTTGGCAGAGCCTCTCAGTCAAATCCAAATCTATTGCAGCTTCACCCTTAGTCCATCGTCGCACGGTTTCCTCGTTCACACAAAAGTGATCGGCAAGATGTGCATTAAAACGTTGGCCGGGTTGTACCCGATCAAATTTCTGTTTGAGTTTTCCAAATAATCCTATTTGGTTGTGGATGATTCTGCTCTTTGACATATATAATACTTATTAGGTTTTAACACATAGAAAAAGTACCAAGAACAGAATCCAAAATTGTAATCGTTTTCTATCATACTATTATAGAAAAACGTACTGAATTATTTTTATTTCGATGAATAGAAAAAGTAAATGTATAACTTATATATTCCGGGTTGGTTTTGGTGAACTTGTAGTTTTATCTTTATATTTTTAAAGATGAATAATCGTTAAAAGGTTGCGTAAAAAATTTAGAACCTTTTATTTTTTGTTTGATAATTAAAACTTTAAAAATAGATAGCCATTAAACTATTCTCTATATAAATTTGAATTACGGAATATGTGTTCTCAGAACATATTATATCTATGGTTGTGTGTTTTCACCAACCATTAACGAAGCGTATGAGGTTTTTCGGTTTGGTTCGCCGCGACGAACCAAACCGAAGGCAATATATTGGGAATTTATTTGTAATTCCTGCAAATAAATTATCTTTGCAAACAAAATGCTCGACATTGAAACATACCGCAATTATTGTATCTCCAAAAAAGGAGTGACCGAAGAATTTCCTTTCGATAATGAAACGTTAGTTTTTAAAGTTTGCGGAAAAATGTTTGCATTGGCTAGTATCACCCAATTTAAAAGTATCAATTTAAAGTGTGACCCCGAAGAAGCAATTGATTTAAGAGAACGCTATGATGCTGTGCAACCAGGCTACCACATGAATAAACAACACTGGAATACTATAATAATTGATGGGACTTTACCACTCAAATTTCTACTTCAGCAAATCGATAATTCCTATAACTTGGTGATGAAATCTTTGCCGAAGAAAGTGAGGGAGGGTTTGGTTTAAAGCGAGATTGCCACTCCTCGTTTTCTAAATTTTATCTCAAATATTAAATTGTTTTTCAACGAGACTCGCAATGACGTTATACCATTTCTTAAACCAAAATAGTTCTCCGCCTGAGGCGGATTAGTTTTTAGAATGGTAATGCCGAACTACAATATGTTTAGTCCCCCTTTTTTTGGACTATTATATATTGAGTTTCGGTATTATTTCTCTGAATCCTCGTTTTACTTTTACCTTCTTGTGCATTAACTTTGCAGCACAAAAAAAAATTAGATACAAATATATTATGAGTAAAGTAACCGTAGTAGGTGCAGGCAATGTGGGAGCCACTTGTGCCGATGTAATAGCCCACAAAGAATTATGTAACGAGTTGGTATTGGTTGATATCAAAGAGAATTTTGCTGAAGGTAAAGCTCTTGATATTTGGCAAACTGCCCCCGTGGATATGTATGATACCCGCATCACTGGCAGCACCGCCGATTATAGTAAAACTGCCAACAGCGACGTAGTCGTAATTACCAGTGGCCTACCCCGCAAACCTGGTATGAGCAGAGATGACCTTATCCAAACCAATGCTGGTATAGTAAAATCGGTTACCGAAAATATCATTAAGTATTCTCCAAATGCTATTATAATCGTCGTTTCAAATCCTTTGGATGTGATGACCTACTGTGCATATCTTACTGCCAAAGTTGACAGCAGTAAAGTATTTGGCATGGCCGGCATATTGGATACGGCCCGCTATCGTGCTTTCTTAGCTACCGAGCTTAACTGCTCACCCAAAGATATACAAGCAGTTTTAATGGGGGGCCACGGCGATACCATGGTTCCACTTCCCCGCTATACTACCGTGGCTGGTATTCCAGTTACGGAACTTGTAGCCGAAGATAAATTGAATGCTATTGTGGAACGTACCAAAAAAGGTGGAGGCGAAATCGTAAACTTATTGGGAACCTCTGCATGGTATGCTCCTGGGGCAAGTGCCGCACAAATGGTAGAAGCAATATTGCGTGACCAAAAACGTATATTCCCTGTGTGTGCTTGGCTGCAAGGCGAGTATGGTTTGAAAGATGTATACCTTGGCGTACCAGTTGTGTTGGGCAAAAATGGTATTGAAAGAATAATTGAATTAAAATTAAACGAGGCTGAAACAAAACTATTAAATGAAAGTTCGGTTGCCGTGAAAGAAGTAATGAATGTGCTTGATAATTTGAATCAAGTTCCTGCATAATACAAAACCAATCCGCCCACTGCGGACTAACTATTATAGAGCCGACAATTATTATAGTCGGCTCTTTTTATTTATAACATTTATATAAAGTACTATTTGCAAAAATTAAATATCATATACGAAGACAATCACTTGATAGCTGTGAACAAACCATCGGGCTTATTGGTGCAAGGTGATCGCACGGGCGATATATGTTTGCTTGATTTAACCAAAGAGTTTTTGAAAGAAACCTATAATAAGCCTGGTAATATATTTTGTGGTTGTATACACAGAATTGATAGACCCGTTAGTGGATGTGTATTGATGGCCAAAACTTCCAAAGCTTTGGAAAGGATGAATAAAATTTTTAGCCAGCGTGAGGTGCAAAAAACATACTGGGCATTGGTCCACAAGAAACCTATAAATTTAAAAGGGATACTAACACATTATATAATAAAAAACGAGCAACAGAACAAAGTAAAAGCATATGATAGTGCGAGACCAAATGCATTGGAAGCATTATTGGAATATGAACTGATCAAGCAAGTAAACAAAGGATATATATTAGAGGTGAAACCCTACACTGGACGTCCGCACCAAATACGTTCGCAATTAGCAGCCATGGGTTGCCCCATAGTGGGCGATGTGAAATATGGTTCTCCTGCTCCATTGCCTGATGCAGTTATCGGATTGCATTCGAAAGAATTGAGATTTGTGCATCCCGTAAAAAATGAAAGTGTATATATTGATGCGGCGGTGCCGAGGATATTTTTGTAGTTTGTATTAACTTGGACATTTTTAATAATCTTAATTCTATATTAATCAATAAGCATCTGAGTTATGAGCAGGCTTATTTAAAGACAAGGGAACTATTTAAAAATATACGAAAAATTCCTGCTTTTACTTGTAACTTATCAGATTTACCTCTCGAATATCAAAGATATTGTGTCATTCGGACTGTTCGACATTTTAATAGAACTATTAATGTTGACAAAAGAGAAATGATATTAAACAACATAAATAGAATAAGCTATCCTCCAAAAGATAAAGTTAGAAGGAATAGATATAACAATGAGAACACTCAAATTTTTTATTGCGGATTTTCAAAGATGACCTCCGTATTTGAACTGTTTGACAGTCAATTAACCGATGACTTCTGCCTTACTCATGGAATTTGGCAAATCCAAAATAGTATTGAAATCATTTGTTTACCAGATTTTCATTCGTTAGCAAAAGGGAATAAAATAAATCGATATATTTTAGAAGTAATGAATCACAATATTGAGAAAAAACTCAACAAAGTCGACTTAGAATATTATCGTAATTTTTTAAATTATTTTTCTGAAATAAGTACTTATAACCCAAATAAGAAAGTAAATGTTTATGCCATATCCTGCTGCTACTATGATATGTGCAGAGAAAATTCGAATAGACACCCTAATAAAAATATAGAAGGTATTTTATATCCATCCAGAAAATTGAACGAGTTCGAGGGAGTGGGTAGTAAAGAGGTAGGTTTTAATATCGCATTAGAAAAACACGTAATTGATAAAGAGAAAATAAAGCTTATACATATTGAACGAGAGTACTATCATTTCAACCAAAGCACATTGCAAATTAAACCCATTTTACATCCCAATATAAATATATGGGCTGATGGAGATAGTATAGATTATGAAAATAATTATATTAACTATAAAAAAGGGAAATCAATTAAGGCAGAATAATATTACTTCAACCCCTCCAACACTTTCACAATAGCTTCTTTTATTTTTGCAGCATCGGCTTTATTTAATACAGATACAAATATGGCAGGATTGTTTTTTTTGGCCATCCAGGTAGATTTAAGATTTTCAAAAATTTCGGGCTCTTCTATTAAATCTGTTTTATTAAAAACCATGAGTGTAGGTTTATCGGCTGCACCTATATCAACCAAGGTTTGATTGACTACATCTATTTGTTCTTCAAAATTTTTGTGTGATACATCTACCACATGCAATAATGCATCGGCCTCACGCACTTCATCCAAGGTAGATTTAAAACATTCGACCAATTGATGAGGCAGTTTGCGAATAAAACCAACGGTATCACTTAACAAAAAATTATGTCCATCAATATATACTTTTCGCACGGTTGCATCCAGGGTGGCAAATAATTTATTCTCTGCAAGCACCTCACTTTTGCTCACCATATTCATAATAGAAGATTTACCTACATTGGTATAACCCACCAATGCCAAGCGTTTCACACCTGTCCTATTTTTTCTTTGACCTATATTAATACGGTCTATATCCTCCAATTTATCTTTGAGCAAACTAATACGGTCACGAATTACACGACGGTCAGTTTCTATTTCACGCTCGCCAGGGCCACGCATCCCTACACCACCTTTTTGTTTTTGCAAGTGCGTCCACATGCGGGTAAGTCGTGGCAACATATATTGATTTTGTGCAAGCTCTACTTGGGTTTTTGCTTGCGATGTGCGGGCATTGCGGGCAAAGATATCAAGAATCAAATTACTGCGGTCGAGTATTTTTACTTTAATTTCTTGCTCCAGATTTCTTATTTGAGAAGGGGTGAGTTCATCGTCGAATACCACCATATCCGCTTCTTCTTGGTTTATATAAGAAACTATATCGGCTAATCGTCCTTCGCCTACATAGGTGCGTGGATGTATTTTTTGTAGTTTTTGCGTGAACTTTTTTAAGGGCTTTGCACCGCAGGTTTCAATCAAAAAAGCAAGCTCCTCTAAGTATTCAACAGTTTGTATATCACTCTGCTCGGGCGTTTGTACTGCTACCAGCACTGCAGTTTCTTGCTTAGCTGTAGTATCATATAATTTCGTTTTTATCAAGATACAAAGATAGTGAGGTGATAGGATAGCTTATTATACTATTAACATCTGTTTAAATTTTTTGTTTTGTACTTAGCTTTTTATTCCGACTTTTGCCATACTAAATATTTACCATTATGTCAAAAGGAAAAGATGCCAAAAAAGAAGCTAAAAAAGCTCCTGCCAAAACTCCAAAAGAAAAGAAAGAGGAAAAGAGAGAGAAGAAAGCTGGGAAATAGTATAGTTTCTTAAAAAATGAAATTTGCAGCCGAGTCATTATGAGTCTCGGCTTTTTTATTATGCATAAAAAAGTTATACCGAAACTCAATATATAGTAGTCCAAAAGAAAGGGACTAATCCCGAAAGCTTTCGGGATTAGTTCGGCATTACCATTGTACAAACCAAATCCGCCGCTGGCGGAGAACTATTTTAGTTTGATAATTGGTATTATTTGTTACTTGGGTTACAAAAAAATAGCCGCCTCCTGTATTATAAGAAGCGGCTATTTATATTGTTGAATTCTATATTTTATATCTTTCTAAACCAAGTTAACATGGGAATGGGCAAGGGAACTGTGCCTTTCTCTATTGTTTTTTGGCCGTTATTACTAGTATTTGTTTCTGAATAACGAATACCAGCAAATCCAAATTGAAAAGCCTTATTTGGATTTGTTTGAAATCTTATACCGGGCATAAATAACGCTATTGCCAATCCACTGCCATCATCGGGAACTATAAATGAATCAAAAACCAAAGCTACTTTTTTATTTACTGTAGCCATACCTGCGATAGACAATAAAGCACGCCCGCCACTGTAGGGTGTTTTAACCGTAGTATATGTTTGTGTATTGGAATTGTATACCTCATCACTACTTGTAAAACCAACTGTGCCGTACCCTCCCGAAACGGTTATATTATTTTTTCTATCACCATACGTAATAGCTGCAAAAGGTACAGCCATATAAAAACTTGGCCACGACCAAGAACCCGTACCTACTAAAGCACCTACTCCAACATGTAATTTGTCGTCAAGTTTAAAACTATACTTTGCGGAGAGTACGATGGGGGAAGCCCACCAAGAGGTCATTAATCCTACTCCAAGGTTCTCTGTAACACCATACTGTATTTCTGGGCCAAATAAATTTATCTGGGCATACATATCTCCCTTTTTAATGGGTAGTCCATTGGTAGTTATAAAATACCTCGTTGCAAAAGGTTGGTCGGGATTGTAGGAGCCGGCACCATTAACCTCATTCCCTTTTAATTTTCTGATTTCTTTAATACTCGATTTGGGAATTGCTACCTGCCCAATATCCTTAGTTTCAATAATAACTTCGTGGGCATCATTGGAAATAATTTTACCAATGAATTCTGTACCATCTGTTTTTATTACTATATAAGTAGCAGAAGTATCGATGGTGATTTGTGCGTTAGCCTTATCTACAACAAAGACTGTTAAGAGTAAGGAAATAATAAATGTTAATTTTTTCATGACTTTTGGGGTTTGGTTTTAATGAATATTATTGTTTCTTTTGTACATTGCAAATCAATACCCATAAGATTCAGGAATTTTTGCATTTTTTGCAAATCTTGAATTTACTTTTGCATTTTTTGCAAATTCACTTTCAATAAATTCACTTTCAATAACTTAAAACTGAATCCTATACAATGCAATCGGAAAAAACTTTTGCTGGTATTGTGTTATCACCTTTTTTTCATTGGGATCATATATATCTGTCAAGGGATTTAGTTGGTTTAATACATTTTGAATATCGATAGCCCATTCCTGTGTTACCTTTTTGCCATTCAATTTAAACCCAATGCGAATATCGGTACGTGTATAGGGTTGGTACTGGTCGGCATACGAACGGTTGTAATCAAATCTTTGTTCATTATAATACTTCGATGAGTCGATATTGGTGGGCGTTTTGCGGCGACCTCCTGCTATGGTACTCTTTAAGTTTATACTCAATATATTGTTTCTATTTTTTCCCATCTTCCACTCGTAGCCAAACAATCCGTTTACCACATACTTGCCATTAAAAGCAGTATTATATTCTTTGCCCGAAAGTGATTTATATCTACTATCGAAAAACGAACCAGTGAGCAACCAATAGTATCCTTTATTAAAATACTTCTCGAAGGTTACTTCAATACCTTTATTGCGGCCAGTCCCTTTATTGACAAGTTTATTACGCACAGGCAAACTATTAAAATCGGATCCGAAATTGAGAATACTAAAGGTACTAATCCTATCTGTGTCGACAGGTATATTATATAAATTCTGACAATAAACTTCCACCTTCAATCTAATACTCTTCCCAAACAATTGCTCATACCCTAATACAAAATGATGAGCACGACTTAAATCCAAAGTGGTATTATTTTTCACATATTGACCCTTGTTGTTTACTACCTGCGAATAATATATTTCCAGCGGTTGCAACTGGCTGTGCAAGCCATACCCTGCTGTAAGAGTTTTGCCAGACTTTATTGCCCAACGTAAGCCTGTCCTTGGTTCAACAGATTCCGTTTTGTTCATTGCCCAATATAAATAATGCAAGCCTGTATTTAAAGTAAGCTTTGAGTTTATATTACACTTATGTTCTATATAAAATTGGGTCAGATAATTCCCCCCATCAAACTTGCGAAGCGTTTGCAATTTACCATCATTGTTCAAAAAACTATCTTGCAAATGTGTATACATCTTAGTGAGTATCATACCCACTCTTATATTGTTTTTTTTGTTAATTTTGTTATGATAGAAACTGTGCAAAACACCCTTAATGTTCTTAGTTTTTTCCGCATAAACTAGATATGCATCATTTGCAGCGTTTAGTGAATCTACTTGGGTAAAGCGTTTTTGATAAGTAGCGGAAACCATAGTTTTTATATACGATTTTTTATCTATCCTATATTGATTGCTCAAAATAGCTAAACCCATATCGGTACCATTATATATATTGTTTCGGCCATTCCCAAAACTGAGGTCGCCCGTATCGCGATTAGCATCTAATATAGCTATTGAACTTATACCCCCAATTGCCGTGAACTGCCATTGCCCTGTTTTTGTTTCCGGAAAATTTAGTTTCATGGTCACGTCTTGATACTTTGGTATTCCTGCAAAAGTGAGGTCAATACCCAAGGCATCGAACACGCCCAAGGTTGAGTACCGATAATTAATCAGATAACTACTTTTTTTACTGCGATTAATCGGCCCTTCCGCTCCAAATTCAAAACCGTTAAAACCTATCTGCCCTGTATATTCTCGCTTCTCATTATTTCCATTTCGCAATTTCAAATCAAACACACCACTTAAGCAATTACCATATCCTGCGGGGAAGGCACCTGTAATAAAATCGCTATTGGCAAGTGTATTATTATTCAATATAGAAACTGGCCCACCTGTACTTCCTTGACTACTAAAATGGTTGGGACTTGGAATGTCCACCCCTTCTAATCTCCACAATAATCCCATAGGACTATTGCCACGAATTACTATATCATTTCGTTGGCCACCCACACCCGATACGCCTGCAAAATTTGCTGCCATCCTGCTCGGATCTGCTAGGCTTCCTGCAAATCTGTTTGTTTGATCCGTGGTGAAAAGTCGGCCACTTACGGTAATCATTTCGTTATTGGTTTTTGATGCATTGGGAGAAGCTTTAATTTTAACTTCCTTAAGTCTGCTCACCTCTTCCTCAAGCTCTACATTGATTACAGCCTCTTTCGCAGAAGAAACAATAATGTCGGGAATGATTGCTTCCTTATATCCATCTTTGGCAAATCGCAAAGTATGTCTACCAATTGGAATATTATCCAATCTAAAATTACCATTGGCGTCAGTTTCAATGATACTACTGCTTGCTAAACTTGTTATAGTAACGGCTACATTGGCCAACAAGAATTGGCTTTCTTTGTCTTTTACAGTACCCCGAATGGTTTGTGTATAATTTTGGGCTTGTGTATTTAGATATATGAATATTCCAAAAATAAATACAATTAATCTATAAATTCTCATGCTACAAATTTGTGTCTATTTTAATAAAACTAAAAAATGTATTTTGTGAATCGTTAAAAAAATTGTATCAAGTGTAAGATCCTAATTAACTTTCCAAAAGTTCTAGCCTTTTGGAAAGTTAATCAAACCTTAAATCCAAACGCTTAGCCAAATCTAATAAGTAAGGTCTGCCTTCAGCTAGTTTTCTAAACCTTTCTTGATTGGTGAAATAATATTGTTGCGTATCCCTGGAAGCGATAGCTAAAATATTAAATTGCGGTCTTATCATATACTTATCGAAAAACAATTGCGATAAATCGGGTTTACTTTCCTCGATCAAAGATATATTATGATTGCCTGGAATATTAATATTGATAAAATTATTTTCACCTACACTGAACTGAAAAGTATCCAAAACATTGAGCAACATTTTTTTATTTTTGGTATCCAATTGCAGTTTAAAATCTGCCAAAACACTATCTAACATTTGAAGGGTGATGACCTCAATTTTCACCTCCGCTTCAGGCTGGTCTTCGCCACCTGGAGTAGCATTGCCGTTATCAATAATTTTTTGTTTTATTTTATCAATGGCCGACATACCACCCAAATTAACGCGGGGTGAAACAATAGGAGTTTTGAAAGCATAGGCGGGAACAAGTTCCTTACTTTGAGCTGTTACAGTAGTTTCATCAGGGGCTGGGTTTAGTTCAAAGTTTTTTTTTATGTCAACCAAGGTATTGATATGCGATAGTTTGATGAGCATCAATTCTACCAGTAATCGTTGGTTACGGCTTGCTTTAAATTGTATGTCGGCCTGGTTACAGATATTGAGTGCATTGATAAGAAAAGTAGTGGAAGCTATTTTGCTTTGCTGTGCATATAAGTTTGCTATAGAATCTGCCACTTCCAATAATTTAATAGTTTCTGTATCGCGGCATACCAAAAGATTTCTCAGATGCTCTGACAATCCGTTGATAAACATGTGCCCATCAAAACCCTTGTCTAAAATCTCATCGTACATCACCAAACATTGTGGTACATTTTGCCCGATACAGGCATCTGTTATTTTAAAATAATAATCGTAATCGAGTATGTTCAAATTATCGGCTACACTACGATAAGTAATATTGTTGCCAGCATAACTTACTATTTGGTCGAAAATTGTGAGTGCGTCACGCATTGCTCCGTCCGATTTTTGGGCAATCACATGCAAGGCTTCCTCTTCGGCCTGCACGCCTTCCTTTAAACAAATTTCTTTGAGATAGGCCACGCAATCTTCCACCTTGATGCGGTTGAAATTAAATATTTGGCAACGGCTGAGGATGGTAGGTAAAATTTTGTGCCGCTCGGTAGTAGCTAAAATAAATATGGCATACGGTGGCGGCTCTTCCAATGTTTTAAGAAAAGCATTGAAAGCTGCTGTTGACAACATGTGAACCTCGTCGATTATATATACTTTATACTTAACACCTTGGGGAGGATACCGAACTTGCTCCACCAATCCTCTAATATCTTCCACTGAATTATTGGAGGCGGCATCGAGTTCAAATATATTAAACGAGCTACCGCTATCGAACGATTTGCAGCTATCGCATTCGTTGCAGGGCTCCGTATTGGGTCCCAAGTTTTGGCAATTAATTACCTTAGCCAAAATACGAGCATTGGTGGTTTTGCCCACGCCACGCGGACCACAGAACAAAAACGCATGAGCCAAGTGATTATTACGCAAAGCATTCTTCAGCGTCTCAGTAATGTGACTCTGACCTACCACGGCATCAAAAGTACCGGGCCTGTATTTGCGTGAACTGACTACAAAATTCTGCATTTATCTACAAAGGTGCGAAATTAATTGAAACGCAATTCGATTTGCCCACATTTTTTCATTTAGATTTGCAAATTCAATCAATTCCCATGAAACCACAGTTTTATATTTTACTCATCACCTTTTTGGTATTTGGATGTACCAAGGAAAAACCTGTTATTGTAGACCCACCACCTATTACTATTTATGAGGGGGGCACAGGCGGAGACTATGGTATTGCGGTCTTCAGCAAATTCAACAACAAAGACATCGCTTCGCGTATATTCCTGAAGTATGCTGCGATAAGACCCCCCAGCGATACTTCTATGTACGATGAGAAATCATATACCATGATAGAACCAGGTTATGGGCCACACGTACACTTTAACAAGCTCAAAAAAGGAACTTATTATATATTTGCATCAGAAAATACAAACAATACAAATATAAAAGGCGATACTGTTTTATGGCTTACCGACTCAAGCTTGAAAACCCAAGATATATATATCAATTTAAAATAATTTTACTATATGAAAAAAATATACATGAGCATTATTATTTGCTTTGTTTGCAATAATTTATTTGCCCAAAAAAAACAGTTAAGCATTGAAGATGCAGTTCTGAAAAGAAACACCACCCTTACACCTGATAGATTGCAGCAATTGCAGTGGATACCCGGAACCAATGACTACAGTTATATAGGCAAAGCCAATGGTAAAGAGTTTATTATGATAGCCCATACCGACAGCAAGACTCCCTCCGATAGTACCGACGCTACAGAAAAGTTTTTATCCATTATGAAAAGGTATGATAACGATTTTGATCGGACACAAAAAATTCCAACTATCACTTGGTTATCGAAAGACCGATTTAGATTTATATATAAAAATAAAATATTGATATATAACCTTACTTTCGATAATATCATAAATCCTTATTTTACAGACTTCAATGGCTTCGAAAATTTTGATTTTGCAAACGAAACAAAAAACCTTGCAAGCACTCGAAACGATTCAATGTTTATTACAGTATATAATGAAACTATATTAAATGGTAACCCTAATAATGCCCATATTATATTAGCACCAATCAAAGATGGGAACGTACTGGGGCATGCTGTGCACCGCAATGAATTTGGTATAAACAAAGGGACTTTCTGGTCGCAAAAAGGAAGCTATTTGGCCTACTATGATATGGATGAAAGTATGGTAACCACCTATCCCATTATATCACTAGCTGAACAGCCAAGCAAAACCAAAATGATTCGCTACCCTATGGCAGGTGCAAAAAGTCATGAAGTGAAAGTGAAAATATATAATATGCTTACCAAAGCCCAACCTGTGGACGTGAATATACAGGGCCCCGAGGAGCAATACCTCACTAATATTAGTTGGTCGGCCGATGAAGCACATATATATATCGCTATTGTGAACCGTGAACAAAATCACCTATGGTTCAATAGTTATAATTCAGAAAATGGTGCTTTTGAGAAAACACTTTTTGAAGAAAAACATGATAAATATGTGGAACCACTTCACCCAATGGTTTTTCTTAAAAACTCACCAGGTAAATTTATTTGGCAAAGTAACAGAGATGGTTATAACCACTTATATTTATATGGAGGTGACGGTACATTGGAAAAACCGTTAACCACAGGAAATTATGAAGTGACTGATTATTATGGTGATGACCTCAAAGGAAATATATATTTCCAAGCCACGAAGGAATCGCCCACAGAAAAACATATATACAAACTTTCAATTAAAGGTGAGTTATTAAGATTGGATACGGGCGAAGGTATGCACAGTGCATTGTTCAGCGAAGACTATTCATTTTTTATTGACCAATATAGTAATATCAAATTGCCTCGCATAGTAAATTTATATAATAATGTGAAAGGCAAAATAGCTAAAAATTTATTGAATGCGGCCAATCCTTTGCAAGATTATAGTATGCCTGATATTAAATTTTTCACCATCAAAGCCGCCGATAACCAAACCGATTTATATTGCAGAATGCTTACCCCATCAACCATGAAAGCAGGGAAAAAATATCCAGTATTGGTATATTTATATGGTGGCCCACATGCCCAAATGGTGGTGAACCAATGGATGGGCGGAGCCGATTATTGGATGCATGCCATGGCCGAACAAGGTTATATAGTTTTTACAGTCGACAATCGTGGCTCCATGAACCGTGGTCGTGAGTTTGAACAAATAACCCACCGTCAATTGGGAACTGTAGAAATGGCCGACCAACTTGCTGGCGTAGATTGGCTCAAAAAACAAGACTTTGTGGATGCCACACGAATGGCAGTGCATGGATGGAGTTTTGGCGGATTTCTGACAACAACTTTAATGGTAAAATCGCCCAATACATTTAAAGTTGGAGTGTGCGGTGGGCCTGTAATTGATTGGAGTATGTATGAAATAATGTATACTGAAAGATATATGGATATGCCAATTGAAAATCCTGAAGGTTATAAAGCATCTAACTTGCTGAATTACGCCGATAAACTACAAGGCAAACTGCTGATGATACATGGCACCAGCGATGATGTGGTAGTATGGGAACATAGTTTGAAATATATAAAAGCCAGCATAGAAAAAGGCAAACAATTGGATTATTTTGTATATCCCGAACATGCTCATAATGTGCAAGGAAAAGATAAGGCCCACTTAATTGTAAAGATTACAAATTATATAAAAGAGGGGTTGAAATAGACACCCTTTGGAAAGTTAATTATGCTTATCGAGAAATAAAAGTGCATATATATTTTCAATGGGCAATACCGATATTTGCTGGGCTTTCAATCTTAATTTCATCAATTCAATTCCTGCCTCAGGATTGTTGGCGGCTATAAATCCCTCATTGAGCGTAGGTAGATAAAAACCTTCTAATTTATAGTTTGATATATATAACCTTGCATTCGTTAAATGCTTTTCAAGTATACTCATCCTTCCCTCTCCAGAAATCTGTTGGTCAATATCGAGGATTGATGTTTTATATGTTTCACTATATAGTTTGATATTGGGAGAAATTGGTAAATCATCATCCAGACTCCCACCTTTAAGAAATGCATATTCTGTTTCTGTTTCAAAGCCTAATTTGGTATAAACTGGCTCCCCCAATTCAGTAGCTATCAAATATATGGTTTCGCAGTTTATAGGCACTCGATCTATTAATGTTTGCGTAATCACTGTTCCTATTCCTCGATTTCTATGGTCGGGATGTACAATAATATGAGCTAACCACGCAGTATCATCATGCAAAATAGTACATCCAATTCCTATAATAATATCATCTTCTACAATTTTAATCGGATGGCAAAAATCATTTTGTGTGTAATACGCTAGTGATGGAGAAATATCGCCCCATTCAGGCGGCTGAAAGGATTTTATATATGGAAGGTCGGTATGGTGTAAAGTTTGTATATCCATAGCAATGGTTAATGGTTCCCGCCGCGGCGGAGTCAATTTGCTGACGCCTGATTAACTACTAACATTTCTAATCATTATAAAGTTATTTAGTTTTCTGACAAGTGGTACCAAAATTTCTAGTAAAACTTTTGGTATTTCCTTCTTCAATTTTAACCAAAGAAAAATCATAGGCTTTGCTATATCCCCCTTCCAATTTAATTTCCTTTCTAAATTTTTCAGGGAATGATTCTATCAGTGCTATAGCTTTTTTCCCTAATGCATTTTGCATCACTGTCATCTTATCAACCATAGAATATATACCTCCGTATTTATCAAAATCATTTTCAAATACTACCATATTATAGTCGTCGTACATCTTATATATTTCGTTTACTTCTTTATCATACTGATGGATATCGAATCCAAATATTTGTTTTATATATTGAGCATTGATAGTTTGCTTTTTTAAGAACAATTCTGGGCATTCGATTTTGTTTCCCGACCGAACTATTACATAATACTTACCAGCTACAATTTTTGAAAAGTTGAAGTTACCATCTTTATCTACCGCAGTATGATAACTAATATCACCACCTAAATTGTTTAGTGGGTACAAAGTAACTTCCGCACCTTCATCTGGTTTTTTGCCACCCGCATTATTATACTCCCAAATAGTATTACCGGCAAATACGCCAAAATTACCATTAACATTACTGTCATTCAAATGGTTTACTTTGTAGTCTTTATCTAAATAAAATGTTATCGTTCTGTTTACTTTTTCTGTTGATGTATTTAATGTTGAATATATATATGTTTGATTGAATACACAGAATTCTTATATAAAGTATCATCGGGCTTAAGCGTATCCATTGTGGCAAAGGAGACAAACCCATAACTTTCGGCATGTTTTAAGTTCGTTTTTAAATAGGTTTTCACCGCATCTTTTGCTTTGTCTGATTCTGTGTTTTTACAAGAGCTTATATAAATACCCACAAAGCATAATGGTGTTAAATAAATATTCTTCATTTTTAAGGCCTTTGAATTTGAAATGCAATAGTACAAAATTTGAAATAAAAAAACTAGTTAAATTATCAGAGGTGGTTCCGAGTGCCGAGTTGTGGGTTGAGAGTTGCGATTGAGGGCTATGAATTGCTATCTGCGGGTTGACGGCATCGTCCACTTATTCCTTAACACTTACTCCTTACCACTTTATACTTTATACTCAGCCTGTGGATTGAAAAATTTTAACTTTACAGTTTATACCTACTAAATTTGAACCTTAATTTGAACCTAATCATGATTGTTAGAAACAACTGGACATTAGCAGAAATACAGGAGATACATAATCGGCCTTTGCTTGATTTGATATTTGAAGCTGCCACGGTGCACCGTGAGAACAATGCTTTTAGTGAAGTGCAAGTTAGTAGTTTAATATCTATAAAAACTGGTGGGTGCAAAGAAGATTGTGCTTACTGCCCGCAGGCCGCAAGGTATGATACCGATATCAATGTGCATCCTTTAATGTCGCTAGAAAAGGTGATGGGAATGGCCCAACAAGCCAAGGATAATGGTGCATCGCGTTTATGCATGGGTGCCGCTTGGCGTGAAGTGCGTGACAATAGCGACTTCGACCGCATACTTGAAATGGTTACCGAAGTAAATGATTTGGGATTGGAAGTTTGTTGTACGCTGGGCATGCTTACCTACGAGCAAGCAGAACGCTTGAAAGAAGCCGGATGTTTTGCATATAATCATAATATTGATACTTCATCCGATCACTATGATAAAATTATAACCACTCGCACTTTTGATGACCGATTGAACACGATACAAAATGTACGCAAAGCAAAAATGACCGTGTGCAGCGGCGGTATTATAGGTTTGGGGGAGACCGATGAAGACAGAACAAAAATGCTTCACACCTTGGCCACCATGGAGCTTCATCCAGAATCAGTTCCTATTAATGCATTGGTTCCTGTAAAAAATACACCTCTCGAGCATAATGAAAAAGTACAAATAGATTCGATGTTGCGTATGATAGCAACGGCAAGAATTATTATGCCTAAAAGTGTGGTGCGTTTATCGGCAGGCAGAAATGAGATGAGCATAGCCGAGCAAGCATTATGTTTTATGGCGGGTGCCAATTCTATATTTGCTGGAGAGAAATTATTGACTACGCCTAATCCCACCTTTGATACAGATATGAAAATGTTTGACCTATTGGGATTGACTCCCAGAAAGCCTTTTAAAGATAGAAACACAGAAACTGTTACAGCAGCAACCAATGCCAAGAGCAATGAGTGAAAATAGCTTTTTCGAACAGGATTTAACAGCACGAATCAATAAAAGAAAAGAGGCAGGATTACTTCGTAGTTTGATGGTAAATAATCATTTAATAGATTTTTGCTCGAATGATTATATAGGTTTTTCGCAGCATCCAAACTTATATATAACTCCTGAAGAAACAAAGAAATCAGGTTCTACAGGCTCTAGGTTGATTTCAGGAAACTCTATTATAGCTGAAGAAACAGAACAATTAATTGCAAAATATCATGATACTCCTGCAGCATTAATTTTCAATACGGGATATATGGCTAATGTAGGATTACTAGCCTGCTTGCCCGAGAAGGATGATACCTATATATATGATGAATTTGTGCATGCCAGTATGATAGATGGTATGCGTTTAAGCTTGGCGAAAAGATATAAGTTTAAACATAATAGTTTACTCGACCTCGAACAAAAACTGCGAGCTGCTAGTGGAAGTATATATGTTGCAGTAGAGTCTGTTTACTCGATGGATGGTGATGTGGCACCCTTAAAAGCCATCGCAAAATTATGCACACAATATAAAGCTGCACTTATAGTTGATGAAGCACATGCAGTAGGAATTTTCGGGAAAGATGGCAAAGGTTTGGTGAATGAATTGGGCATGGAAAATATAGTTTTTGCTCGTATCGTCACTTTTGGAAAAGCCCTGGGATTGCATGGTGCCGCTGTGCTTGGTAGCAAAACTTTGAGAGAATACATGATAAACTTTGCACGTTCGTTTATATATACTACTGCGTTGCCACCTCACTATTATATACAAATACAAGAAGCGTATAAACTATTGCCGCAAGCAAATAGAAAAAAACTGTTTTCTTTAATCAATGTTTTTAAAGATGCCATTAAAGAAATAAAGCAAGCATCTTTTATTGATAGCCCCTCTCCTATTCAAGGAATTGTATTGGGCGATAATAATAAAGCAGTTCAATTGGCCAAACATTTAAAGCAGCAAGGATTTTTCACCAAAGCTATCCTATCGCCTACGGTACCAAAGGGTACAGAACGCTTGCGAATTTGTTTGCATAGTTTCAATACTGAAAAAGAAATATATAAATTGGTAAACGAAATACAGGTTTTTTTGAAATGAAAATTATTATAGCAGGCATACATACAGGAATTGGCAAAACTATATGTTCTGCTATTCTTGCTGATGCACTAGGCTATGATTATTGGAAGCCGATACAAGCGGGAGATTTGGACAATTCAGATTCCATTTTTGTAAAGAATAATATATATAATACCCATTGCATGATCCATCCAGAGGCTTTTCGTTTATCCTTAGCTGCTTCGCCGCACTGGGCTGCACTGTATGATGGTGTTAGTATTCAGAAAGAAAATATAATTATTCCTGCTACACAAAATGGACTTATCATAGAAACTGCAGGGGGTGTAATGAGTCCCTTAAGTGACGACTTATTGAATATAGATTTGATTCAGTATTTCAATTTGCCTGTAATACTTATATCTAATAATTATCTAGGAAGTATTAACCATACTTTGCTTACAGTTTCAGCATTACAACATAAAAACATTGCTATTATGGGAATCGTATTTAGTGGAGAGGAAGTAAAATCAAGTGAAGATTATATTATACAACAAACAAAACTTAAACATTTATTTTCTATTCCGAAATTTGACACAATTGATAAAAATACAATCACCAATTTCGCAAAAACTATAACCAATCAATTGCAACAATTTATTCTATGAACCTCGAAGAAAAAGACAAGGCATATATATGGCATCCTTTTACGCAGATGAAGGGAGCTGCTACGCCAATCCATATTGAGAGAGGCGAAGGTTCTTATTTATATAGTGCTGATGGGAAAAAATATATAGATGCCGTTTCATCATGGTGGGTAAATATTCATGGGCATGCAAATCCATATATTGCAGAAAGTATATATAAACAAAGTAAACAGTTGGAGCATGTGATTTTTGCGGGCTTTACCCATACACCTGCTATATTATTAGCCGAAAAATTATTGCAAATATTACCCGCCCATTTTTCAAAAGTTTTTTATTCCGACAATGGTTCCACCTCGGTAGAAGTAGCGATTAAGATGGCTTTGCAATATTGGTATAATAAAGGGGTGAAGCACAAAACAAAAATAATTGCATTAGAAAATGCATACCATGGTGATACATTCGGTGCCATGTCGGTAGGAGAACGAAATACTTTTAATGCACCATTTGATCTGCTATTATTTGAAGTATATCATATACCAATTCCCACCGAAAATAATATTGATATATGTATACAAAAACTACATAAACTTGCTTCGCAAAACAATATAGCTGCATTTATCGTAGAACCACTGGTGCAAGGTGCTGCAGGTATGCAGATGTACCACCCTGATGAACTTGACTTATTAATCCATATTGCACAGAAACATGATATACTTTGCATAGTGGACGAAGTGATGACAGGCTTTGGAAGAACAGGAAAAAATTTCGCTATAGAACATATAGCCGCACAACCAGATATTATATGCTTGAGTAAAGGAATTACAGGTGGTTTTATGCCTTTGGCGGTTACTATTTGTACTGAAGAAATATATCAAGCTTTTTACGATGATGAACAATCTAAAGCATTTTTTCATGGACATTCATACACTGCCAATCCTTTGTCTTGTGCTGCTGCTTTGGCAAGTATAGAATTATTGCTTAGTGAAATCTGCCAACAGCAAATTTCCTTTATATATAATTCGCACTTGGCTTTTAGTAATAGAATTCGCAGGAATAAATCGGTGAAAGATGTACGTGTAACAGGAACTATTATAGCAGTAGAATTAAACACAACTGATGATTCTTCTTACTTTAATTCGATACGAACAAGCATTTATGATTTTTGCTTGAGTAAAGGCGTATTGCTTCGTCCACTGGGGAATATCATATATATTATGCCACCGTATTGCATTACACACAAGGAACTTGAAATTATATATAATACTATAGAAGAAGTGATTGTTCATCACCAAAGTCAACTAATTAATGTAACGCAACAAACACAATTAGCAACAAATTAATGGAACATATATTAGCACAAATAGTAAACAATCCCGATACACATAGCAAGTGGCTGAATACTTTATCTATGATGGAAAACTCTGGTGCACGAAAAATAAAAAACTGCGAGCACCCCATTTTTGTTAATGAAATTATATTAAAGCATGCAGCCGAAGAAGCTAGGCACGCCTACTATCTGAAGAAACAGATACAAAAAATTTCACCTGGTGCCTGTCCTACTTATGAGCAACAATATTTATTAGCTCCGGCTTTCAGTTATTATTATCTAGATGTATTGGATGTGAAAGTTTGTAAGTATTTAAAAGCGAAATTTGGTTATGCAAACGACAAATTAAAATATGCTGCATACCTTTTGGTAACATACGCAATTGAAGCACGAGCGGATGAATTATATCCGATCTATCAAAGTGTTTTAACTGCTGCCAACAATTCTGTAAACGTGAAAAGTATTATAGCAGAAGAAGAAAATCATTTGCTTGAAATGCGAGCTCAACTGCGAACCTTCTCTCCTGCTTGGGAACAAATGTGTGTAGATGTCTGTGCCATGGAAAAGGAATTGTTTATGGATTGGTATAATGAGTTGGGGAAGGAAATTTTGAATAATTAATTTCCTCTGTGAACCTCTGTCCAACATCGTCATTCTAAGTCTCGTTGTCCACAAGTTTTAAATAATTTCACAATCTTAAAGACTTGGCGAAGAATCTTTTCAATTTGAACTGATATATCCTTTTTTATACTGTACAACATTTCTTAATACCGAAACTCAATATATAATAGTCCAAAAAAAGGGGACTAATACCGAAAGCTTTCGGGATGTAGTTCGGCATTACCATTCTAAAAACTAATCCGCCTCAGGCGGAGAACTATTATAGTTTAAGTAATGGTATAACTTAAAAAATCGAGGTGATTTTCGTCTTCGACCAAAACAGATTCTTCGCATTGAATCCCGATAAGTCGGGATCAGAATGACGTAAACTATCTTTCCACCAAAAATTTCTTATAATACAATTGACTACTCGAAATCAACTTTACTATATATAATCCCTTATCAAAATTCTGAACATTAATGGTAGTTTTAATCCCCATTGCTCTTTGTTGATGCAGCAATCTGCCCGTGGCATCAAATAATTGTAATACAGAATTCATCTCAACTATATTGGCTTCAATTATTACTTCAGTACTCGCTGGATTGGGATAAACTATCAGAGCATCACTTTCTAAATTTGTAATACTTGTATTAATATAGGTAAACGCATCGGAAATTTGCATACATCCAAATTTATTGGTGACCAGAACTCGATAGGTTCCATTAATTAATGGTTTTGTAAATTGTTGTGTAGCCCCTGAAATTGCAGATGTATCACGCATCCACTGCCATCCTGTTGCTGCATTGGTAAATAAAGTATCATTACGAGAATATATAATAGGTATAGAAGGCAGCGGATAAATACTCACTATCATACTATCATATACATCTGCACAAATACTATCTCCTTTTGCTACAATTTTTAAATTAATATATCCATTATTATTGTCCGTTGAAGAAGACTCATAAGTAGTGCTACTATCTATTGCACTAGCAAAATTACCATTGGTATTGCTTGACCATAAAACACTATTTGCATATTTACCGTGTGCCGAAAGGCTGAAAAGTTGACCTTCACAAACTGGTATAATACTGTCAATACTCACTATCGGCCCATTATAAATATGGGCATGAAGAGTATCAGAATTCAAGCATTGCCCACTATAAATATATATTAAAGGATAAACTCCTGCAGTTAATGACAAAGTTTTAAACTGTTTCCCATTAATATTCTGCCCCGACCAAATACCTCCCTGCGGACTGCCACTCAAAAAAACAATATTATTCTGATTGCAGATATCGATATCAGTCCCAGCATTAACAACAGGTAATGGTATTATACTAATTTGTATTGTATCAGAATTTTTGCAGCCATTTTTATCTTTAACATATATGATATAGTTTGTACTCATATTTGGTTTGGCAATGGGATCACTCACTGTGTCAGAACTAAGGCCTACAGCAGGAATCCATTGATATTGCAAACCCGAATTGACCGATAAGGAAGTACTATCTCCTATACAAAATGTTTTATCAGCACCTGCATTTACAGTAGGTCGTGTATTAACTACAATCGTTATGTTTTTACTAAAAATATCAACACCAATCGCATTGCTGGCTATTAAAGTAATTTTATAAACACCCGAAGTATCAAACTTAATTGCAACATTTTGTTGATTAGAACTTGATGGACTTGCACCCGGAATCTGCCATTGCCAATTGGTGGGTTTATATAATGATTGATCTGTAATTGTAATAGAATCGCCCATACAAATATTCTGCGTATTCAAATTAAAGTTCGCTTGTGGTGGTGGAGCAGAATCGATAGGAAAATGATAAAAAGAGAGCATTCCAACACCACGTTTGTTTCTAATAAATGGCCCTTCATAAATGTAGGAAACTTTATTATAATATACATTGGGTAAATAGGTAATTACACTATCGTACGAAGGGCTACTTAACTTTAATAGCATCGAATTTCCACTAAACGTATATGACTTAATATCGGCAATACTATCATTAGTATAAATATAATCTTTCATCGTTTGCCCAAGTGTGTCTTGCGGCCAAACAAGCTTTGCATTGTTATCAAAAATGAGATTAATAGCGGAATGACCTGGCATATAATATGCTTTTAAAATATTAGGTGGTTTAATATCAAGTGTATCTGTGTAACTGTAAAAATCTCTTGCAACTAGTCTGGAAATATTGGCAGCCATTTCATAATATCCATCCAAATAATAATGACAACCGTCATGCTCGTGTATACCCACAGTGCTCATCACCCGCACATCACTGTACTTTTCAGGAAATCTACGTTGAATTTCACGAATCTCTTGTTGGTTAGCACCACCGCAACCATGATGAATTTGGAAAACATATACTTTTTTTGCAGAAGGATAATCTCGTTTCCAAGAATTGTATAATGAATCGAAGTTTGTTATATAATCTGTAAAATTTGCGTTGGTATTCGATTCTCCTTGGTGCCAAAAGATTGCTTTTATTTTATTGGCCAATCCTGCCTTCGTAAATCTATATAATAAGCGTCCGTAAGTGGTATTCAAATCCAACTTATTGTATTCCAAATTATATTCAATGCTCGAGCCTCCGCTTCCCCCATTAATAATACAAATTGGCATCTTGTATTTTTCTTTCAGCAATTGCATCAATTTTATGCCCCAAACTCCCACCATATATGGGCCCGAATAAGAATAGCCTTGTCCATCTCCATTAGCAAATCCCCAAAAGGTGTCTTTCGGATTATAACTATTATAGTTATAATTATCCGTTTGCCATCCAAAGGAACGGCAATATTCATTACTATAGGTAGCACTGGTATTTGAAGGGTGAGAATTAGATTGCCCATTAATCATATACACATCACCGCACACCAAACTATCAGCACTCTTAATTAAAGTTGCTATACCACTTTTGTATAGGTATAAACGTATATGATATTCATATAATCCTGCATAGATTGATGGTGATAGATTAAATAATGCTTTACCCGAATTATATATTAATTTAGTACGAATAGACTGAAAAGTTTTGCTACTCCTAATTATTCTACATTCGACACTGTCAAAGCCGCTACTGTCAATGCTTCCCATTACACATAAATTTGCAGAATCATTGCTTTCGCGTGCAAAAAATTGTAAGCGTGTGGGGAAACAACCTGTGGTAAAAGCTATCTGTGAATTTGCAGATATTACTACAAAAAGGAATATGAAACTACTGAATATTTTTTTATTAGAATGCATGTCGCTTGCTATTGCTCAATTGAATAGCAAATATAAGTAGCTTTTTTGTTATTTCAAGTCTCGTCACTTATTTCTTATACCGAAACTCAATATATAATAGTCCAAAAGAAAGGGCCTAAATGTATTGTAGAATGGTATTACGTCATTGCGAGCGAAACGAAATGAAGTGTGGCTTCGCCGCGGCGAATCGAAATTTCGGAGACCTTTGAACGAGATTGCTTCGGTGGTACCTCCCTCGCAATGACGGAGGGCGATTCGCAATCAAATCAGCTTGTCAATTCAACAGGGCTGCAATCTTATGTTGAAGCATCTTTTTTTCTGCTTCCGATTGTGTTAATCCAATAGCCTTTTCAAAATACTGTTGTGCTGTATTTCTATTATATAGTTGCGAATGTATTTCACCCAACAAACTATAATATAAATAATAAGTTTCTAATTTCTCTTTGTCGGAAATGGCTTCCAATTCTTTAAGTGCAACATCCGCTCCATGTAGTTGGAGAATGGCCACCACCCTATTCATTGCGGTGATCTGAGAAGGCGAAATATTATATAACCAATCATAATATTCTAATATTTTTTGCCAATTTGTTTTATCATAACTTTGGGCATGGCAATGTTCGTATGCAATCGTTGCTTCTATATGATAAGTACTAATCGTATTCCCAAAAGCGGCTTGATTCATATATTCATTCCCCTTTGCAATTAGTTTTTTGTTCCATTTGTTTCTATCCTGCATGGGCAATAATATAATATCGCCAGCACTCGTCAAGCGGCTATCACTGCGGGATGAATGAAAACACATCAAAGCCATCAGTGCATATACCTCAGGTAGTTGGGTATGTATATTTTGTGTTAGAAGTTTGCATAATAATACAGCTTCTTCTATCACATCTTTGCGAATTAATTCTTCTGAATTCGTAGAATTATATCCTTCATTAAATATTAAATATATACTATTCAAAACTGCATCAGTTCTGTTCTTAATTTCACCAAGTGAAGGTATTTCCAATTTCACTTTTTGTTGCCTGAAAAACTCTTTGGTTCTATATAATCTTTTCGAAATAGTATCTTCTGAAGTGAGCAAAGTCTTCGCAATCTCGGCCGTGCTGAACCCGCACAGCGTCTTAAGGATGAGCGTTATCTGGGTCTCTTCCGAAATCTCTAGATGACAACAGGCAAACATCATCCTCAACTGATCGTCTTTGATTAATTCTTCTTCTGCCAATTTATTAAATGTAGTTTCTATTGTATATCCTGATTGTAATAAAATTTGTGTATCATCATCACCAAATAAAATATGATGACGTTGTTTTTTAATTAAATTTAATGCTTTGTTTTTGGCTACAATAAATAACCAGCCATCAGGATTATTAGGAATCCCTTTTAGCTTCCATTGTTCCAGTGCAGTGAGCAAAGTATCCTGCACCACATCCTCAGCCAACTCAATATTATGCGACCCAAATATATGCGTAAGCACCGCCACCACCTTCCCCGCTTGATGCCGGAACAGATGATTGACGGTGCTTTGCAGTTGAGGTGATTCGGGCATATATATTATATAGTGTCTGAACAGAAATTCGGTGCTAGGATTGAAAGCTTCTCTTTTGACTCGGCCGGCGGGCGGAGGAATTTAAAAAACTTGGGATTTTATTCTTATAAATGACCATTAGTTATCAGACTTGGCTTCGGGAGACTCAGCTACGAAGAATTTTATGAATTCTTTTTCCCCTTAAAAAAAATAAAATTGTCAAAAAATTTATCGACAATAGAGACAAACAGACAATTTTAGTAGTAGTATTTTCATCGAGAAATGACATAAAAAACAATCCAAAATACGTAATAAGTAAATTTATTAAAAACTGCCATCCTATGTATTCATAATTTAATATTGTCTTACTATACATCGAGAAACCCCCACAAATAAAAAATGTAAAAGCTAGTTGAATTAAAATGGCTGGCAATAATACTCCATTGTTTCTACTTAAAACACCTATTTCTATTATATACTCCTGAAAAGCATGTTCATCTTTATCTTCAATTAAAGTTAATTTTGTTGGTTGTAGTCGATGGATAAATTTTGGAGAATAAAAATATTGCTGAAACGTTGGTTTATATTTTATAAAAAATGAACGGTCTCCATCTTCAGAATGATATACCTGCCCAATGAACAAGATTGCAGTAAACAAACTACTTGTTCCAAATAAAATTAATACTAAATTTTTTTTATTCAAATTCATTGCCTTATTCAATTATCCCCTTCACCCCACAAATATAATCCAGTTCACCAAAAAACAAATTTATCACCACACAAAATCTCCCTCCCCTATTTTTGCCCTTATTTTTCACTACACCACACAATGAATCTAAGCAATACCACACTAAAGAACCTATCCGTTCACTTTATAGGAAACAAAAGTCAAGGAGATGAACTCGTACTTTCTAAAAAAGAATTGAACATTGATATTGATCTTTCCATGCGGTTGAAAGAATATTTTTTGGGCAAGTTTAATGCCGTATATGATAAGTATTGTTTTAGTCATGCCTCAGATATTAAATATAATGAAGTATATAATTTTGTATCCGAATATTTTGCCAATGGCTCCTCGTTTCAAAACACTTCAGAACATATTGCCAAACATTTATATGAAAGCTCTATTCACCCAAAAGTAAAAGCAGGCGAACTATATGTTTGCCATTTTGAAAATTGTGAAATTGATAATAAAGTAGTCAACGCAATTGGTATTTTTAAAACAGAAAACAAAAGTGGTTTTTTTGAAGTAGACCAACATAAAAATGAATTCTCTATTATATATAAAGAAGGAATCGATATTACTAAATTCGACAAAGGATGTTTGATATATGATACTAATGAAGACCAGGGTTTTGTGGTAAGTATTATCGACAATCAAAATCGCGGAGAAGAAGCATTATACTGGAAAGAAACATTTTTGGGATTAACGCAAGTAAGTAATGATTTCCACCAAACAAATCAATTTTTGAGTATTGCGAAAAGCTATGTAACCAAGCAAGTTCCAGAAGAATTTGAAGTAACCAAAGCCGACCAAATAGATTTATTAAATCGCTCGGTTGAATATTTTAAAAACCACGAAAAGTTTGACAAAGGGGAATTTGAAAGTGAAGTTTTCCAACACAAAAGTATTATAGAATCTTTTCAAAAATTTGATGAAACCTATCGTGAAAATCACGAACTTAAGGTGCCTGATAGTTTTGATATATCACCACAAGCCGTAAAAAAGCAAGCCCGTGTTTTTAAAAGTATCTTAAAGCTCGATAAAAATTTTCATATATATATTCATGGCAATAAAGATATGATAGAGCAAGGCGTGGAAAAGGATGGTAGGAAGTATTATAAGATTTATTATGAGAAGGAAGCTTAATATTTGATGATTTAATGATTTATGATTGCATGATTTACGTATTACAATTATGCAATCATAAATCATTCAATCAAACTTGATTTTACCAACTCACCAAAGCCTTATTAAATATCTCTTGGGCTAATAAATCTGTAATGTCTGCAATCAATTTGGCTTCTACTGCAGATAGACTTTGGTTGGCTGTAAAATCTGCAAATTGTGTAAATGTTTGATCAAAATTGAGTTTAGAATCTGTTGCATTATCACATTTCATCTGCATGGTAATGGTAAGTCTGTTTTGTGCTACTTGTTGATCATTACCTCCCGTGAGTGCCGCATTCGTTACTTTATAATCAGTAATTTTTCCTGTAAAATGCAAATCACCTTTTTCGTTTACAATCTTTAACGAAGTTTCATTGGCGATTTTATTTTTCAATTTTTCAGTGAGCACATTACTCAATGTGGGTGCAACCTGCGTGGCTTTATTTTCTATATAATCAACCGTTGCGGTTTTTAATTTCCCCACATTGGCAGGTGGCTTTATATGATAACAACAACCGCTGAGTAGGAGTATATATATTATAATAATGTTTTTCATTTTTGTGGTCAGTTGATAGCAAACAGTGTTGAGTGAGCAGTAGTCAGTGCCATGCGGCATTAGCATCCCGATTACTGCTTGCACTCCACTGTTTACTTATTTATTCTTCCAAATAATCCAAATCCTTACTAAATGTTTCTTGTGTTTTTAAAATTCCATATAATGACAATGATATTGCTATTGTTCCTATAATAATTGCTGCAGGGTAAATTCCAAATTCTTCTGTGAGTTTACGAAAGCCCATCGTCATGGGAACCGTAGCACCTCGCACAAAATTGGGAACTGTATTACTTACGGTACTACGAATATTCGTGCCAAATTGTTCACTCGCAATGGTAACAAATAATGCCCAGAAACCGGTAGATGCACCCAACACAAAACACATAAAATAAAACATGTCAATACTCACTCCACTCATATGTATATAATATATAAATGCCAATGCCAAACATAAAATATATCCTGTTACCACCTTCACCCTGCTACGAAACCATTGGCTGAAAAGTCCGCTAAACAAATCGCCCACCGACAAACCAATATAACTATACATCACCGATTTGCCTACTGTTACTGCTCCATCGGTAATACCAACATAAGCTGCGAACTTATCACTAAATGCTATCAATATTCCTACTACAAACCATATAGGAAGTCCGATAAGAATACACCGTAAATATTTGGGGAAATTCTTTTTGGTAAAGAGCATGGCAAAATTTCCACGTTTAGTATTTACTGTTTCCAAACCTTTATACATCCCTGATTCATAAGCTCCTGCACGAAGTGCCAAAAGTAATAAACCCAATATACCCCCAACTATATAAGTAACTTGCCAGCCTTGCATATTTAAATTAAAAGCATGTGCAATATGGTCTCCTTCCTTACCCACAAGCGATGCCACTACCGCACCCAATGCACCAAAGGTTACGATAATCATGGTACCATAACCTCGTTTTTCTTTTTGCATGGTCTCGACCACCAGTGTGATACCTGCCCCTAATTCGCCCGCCAATCCTATGCCTGCAATTAAACGAAAGAAAGCATAAGACTCTACATTGGTAACAAATGCGTTACAAATATTGGCCAAGGAATACACTATAATAGAGCCGAACAAAACTTTAATACGCCCTTTTCTATCACCCAAAATCCCCCAAAGCAAACCGCCAATGAGCATGCCTATCATTTGAAAATTGAAGAGATAAGTTTCCCATTGAAATAATTCTTTTTCGGCTGTAATACCCAACGATCTAAGGCTGTCCTTCTTCACCACTTGAAAAAGAATCAAATCATATATATCTACAAAATATCCTAAAGAGGCTATAATAACAATCCACCAAACTTTTTTGCTCATAATTTCCAGGGCTGGTTTTTTGTCAGCAAATCAACAACCTTTTGCAGCCATTTGCTATCAGTCTCGTCAAAATAATTTAGATGTTCGCTGTCAACATCAAGTACAGCAAGCACTTCGCCAGCTAAAATTAAAGGTAAGACAATCTCACTTTTACTGGCAGTCGAACAAGCGATATGCCCTGGGAATGTATCCACATCGGGTACTATAATAGTTTGTGCTTGTTTCCATGCGATGCCGCAAACGCCCTTGCCTTTTGCTATGCGGGTGCAAGCAATGGGGCCTTGAAAAGGACCGAGCACCAAATCGTTCGTTTCCTTATCGACCAAATAAAATCCGATCCACCACCATCCAAAAGTCTGGTGCAAAGCCGCAGCAATATTGGCCATATTGGCAATCAAATTTTTTTCACCATCAATGAGCGAAGATATTTGTGGCCAAAGGCTTTCATAGCGTTTTTCTTTGCTTATGTTTGCATCAATAATAATTTCTTCCATCTATTTTGAAATAATCGAACAAAACTAAACGAAATTTGCACACCAATGAAACCCGAAATTATTTTATTTATCGTTTTGCTTTTTGCCTCTTGCGATAGCGAAACCCATGTACCCAGCGATTTATTGCAGCCCGATAAAATGACCGAGGTAATGGAAGACATTTATTTGGCCGAAGGAATTGTTGCCACCAGTGGCAGCCAAGACCGAATTGCGGAACGCCAACTCGCCATCGACTATTATAGTGTAATTTACAAAAAGCATAAAGTGGATTCTGCGGTATTCCGCAAATCGTTCGATTATTATACCATACACCCCAAACTGATGCAACAAGTAAGTGACCAAGTAATAGATAAACTGAGCAAGGAAAATTTGGAGTTATATAAGAAGTGAGTCTATAAAATTTTACAATACTACTAAAAGTAAAAGTGCAGAAACTTAAATAATTTATCATTATTATTGTACCAAAATTAGTGGTCAGTAAACAGTAGTCAGTACTCCGCCTCGGCGGACGGCGTCAGCTACTGACCACTGTTTACTGCCTCATAAAAAATAACATGAAAAAAGTAACCAGTACTATCCGGCGTCAGCTACTGACCACTAACCACCACTGGCTGCTGACTACTGGCTACTGGCTACTAAAAAAATAAAATGAACTACTGGCTCGTAAAATCTGAACCCAGCACTTATGCTTGGGAACAATTGCTCAAAGAAAAAAAAGTAACGTGGGATGGCGTACGAAATTATGCTGCCCGAAATAATTTGCAAGCCATGAAAAAAGGTGACCTTGTACTGTTTTATCACAGCAATGAAGGTCTTGATATTGTTGGTGTCACAAAAGTTTTGAAAGAACATTTCCCTGACCCGACAATTGATGATGCACGCTGGGTAGCGGTAGAGTTAGGCCCACAAAAAACTTTAAAAAAATCGATAACTTTAGAAACCTGCAAAGGCGATAAAATACTATCAGAAATGACCTTTGTAAAAATCGGCCGCCTTAGTGTATCACC